>Ga0105054_10008050_pt1 | contig 14070 bp, 16 predicted proteins | sample BON02_FD_78091 | JGI IMG/M metagenome (GOLD analysis project Ga0105054, IMG submission 78091) | Freshwater microbial communities from Lake Bonney liftoff mats and glacier meltwater in Antarctica - BON-02 (megahit assembly) | ecosystem: Environmental > Aquatic > Freshwater > Ice > Glacier...
AGCCGAAGCCATTCCACTGGAGCAAATCGGCCGAAGATATCTTGACCCGGGAACGACGCGCGCTGGACAAACTCGATGCAATCAGAGGAAACAGGTAACATGCGTCAGACTCGGAACACTAGCACTGATGCCAGTAAAGGACGCCTCGCTGCAAGCCACGAGGAACCACATCTTGTGTTCTTGTCGCGCGGAGGCACAAATTTCTCTTGCTTAAATGAACCGTCCGTGTGACTTTTCCCTTGCAGAATGAGGGGGACGTCGATACACGGCGCTCTGACCGTCGCTGGAAGGCGACCAATGAACGCTGTGTGGATGAGAGGCAGTTAATGCTCGCGCTCTCCTATGGCATGGCAAAGAAAGAGTGTGGCAATGTACCATCCATACGCAGATCGCCCGAAGGCGTCTGAAGTAAAGCAGTTTTTTGTTGAACGGGTGGCGCCTTGCTTGCCCGATGATCGGGCAATGCCGAACGACGGCGCGAACGCCATTCTTCGTGGCTCGTTCTCGCCTGCAGATTTGGAGCGGCTTGAGGCCAACATCCAGCACACTATTCTGCTTTCACTCTGAAGGTAGTTGTGTTGCATGATTTCGTTGGGGAGCGTTTCGCGACGCACAAAAGCACTTTATGATCGTTTCTATGCCGAGCGCATACCCCAGCGGTACGAGAATCTGTATTTGGTGTACGATCGGCTCGCGTCCTACGTAGACGCTTCTCACACTGGCATAAAGCTGGAACTTGATTACCTGTGTCTCGCGGAGATTGTTCGATCCTATTTCCTCGATACGATCAGGTACAAAGAGTACCATTTTGATCCAAAGGCTGTCGACAAAATCCAAAATGAAGAGGTTCGGGCAGAGGTAATTTCTGCTCTCGCTCGGATGCGAGTTCAGTCGGTCGATGACGTAGATCCGCTTTCAGCTGAATGGTCCGAACTCGTTCACCGCTCAGTGAACATAAATTCATCTAAGGTTGCTGCATATACGGTGAAGTGGATTATTCGATACAAGCCAATTTCTGTCGTCCGCCTAAATTCTACTGACCCGAGTGCAGAAACCTTACCAGAGATCGTAAAGCCGCAGTCATTCTTGACAAACATAAATGAACAGTTTGCCTTGCACAGTGCACTTCTTACTCTTGGTATAGATGCAGCAAAAGTGCCGCAGAAGAAAATTGATGAACTGATCTACTGTTTCAGATTCCGGCCTTTCGATGAGTCAGCCTACTTTATGATTCTATCGAAAGATTACTTGATTGGTCAGGGGGGCGCTTAAAGTGCCGCCCTTTCGCATTTTTTTGTCTTCGCCCGTGGATGGATTTGACAATTTTCGAAATGAGATCATCAGCGCCACGCGCTACGCTGAATGCAGCGGAAAGTTTGATTTTTGCTATTTCGAGAGGAGTGAAAATCCTAGACTTCCCGGAAGGACAATATGTCAAAGCATCTTTGAAGCAACAGGAACGCATTTCGATGCCTTTTTCGTCTTTTTTCGCGATCGAGTGGGAAGCGGCACAAGGGAAGAGTTCGATTTCTTTGAACAGGTCATACTTGTGCAGAACCCGAATTGCCAGCTTTGGTGGACAAAAGTTCATTCAGAACAGAATCTAGAAGGTATGACTGACTTTTTGGGGCTGTTGCATAAGTATAACACGGGTCTTGCAGCAGTGCCTGGTGAAGAGCGAATCTCATCGGAGGCAGTCTTAAAGGGACGATTTGTTGCGAAGTTATTTCGAGCGGTTGTAAGCATCCCCTCGTAAAGCCGATTTGAAGTGCTGACTATCTTGTCTGGTCACTTTGAGAATGTTTACAATGCTTAGTTTGAATCTGAGCTAGCGACATCAACGCCACATCAACCTGCGACTGCATGCTTTGAATCGGTTTTGCGGGTCAATCCGTGCGAGTGCCGTTGTCTGCAAGGATGAAAGTTGCGCCAGATCAAAGGCTTGGCGCGCAAACCGTTGAAATGTTTAAGTTATTGGAATCTCTGGGGTTTTGGCTCATAACCTGAAGGTCGTCAGTTCAAATCTGACTCCCGCAACCAAAAAACAGCGCTAAATCAAAAGCTTAAAAGCCTCCCTACGGGGAGGCTTTTCGCGTTCCAGCACGCCCGGAAGCACTACGGAAGCAAGAGGGCGCGAAGTTATTGGTAACAAAGCGAAAATGGACGGCGGCAGTCCGGATTGAAGCACTCATTCATCGGCGGACCATCGTGACCGCTCGAACCCTCGACAGACAGCCGCTATTCCAGTAACAAGCAGCAGGAATACCGGGAATGGTTCACGCAGGACGCCTGCGACCAAGGTCAATGGATCACCAATTATAGGCATCCATGCTAGCAGCAAGGACCATTTGCCAAACCGTCGATACCACCGTTCAGCCCTCGCCAGCGTCGCAGGGCTGGCGGGAAACCATGGCCGCCCGCGGAACTGTTCGATCCCGCGACCAAGGAGCCAGTTCACCACCGAGCCCAGCACATTTCCGACGCTTGCCACCAACACGACCAGCCAAGGCGCATAGTCAGACAACAGCAGCCCGACCACCAGTGCTTCGGACTGGGCAGGCAGGAGCGTCGCGGCAAGAAACGCCGCAGCAAACAGGCCGAAGTATGCAGCGATTTCACCCATTCTGATGTATCAGGCGCGCGCAGACGGCCAGCGGCGGTGTAACCCGTCGATCACGAAAGCATGGTGGTGATCCTTTTCATGGTCCTGAAGATGCGTATGATCGCGCGGCAACTCGGGATGGTCATGGGTCAGCTCAATCGGGTCAACGTGAGGCCAGAGCCGTAGCACGGCAATCATGGCAACCGCCCCGATCAGGGCGAGCCCATAGGCGGCGACGCTCATACCAAAGGTGGCCCCCAGCCAGCCAGCCAGCGGATAGGTCACCAGCCAGGCCGCATGGGATAACGCGAACTGCGCGGCAAAGACCGCCGGCCGGTCCTCGGCGCGGGCCGAGCGATTGAGGATGCGCCCGATCGGCGTCTGTGTGAGCGAAAACCCGAAACCGACGATTCCCCACAGAACCATCAAGCCAGCGAGGCCTGTCACCAGCGGCGTCAGGGCAACGCCCGCCACCATTACCCCCGCGCCCACAATCATTACCGGACGGTCGGCAATTTTTTCCAAAATGCGGGGCAGCAGAAACGCCGCGACAATGGACCCTCCACCGAAGGCCACGAAAGCCAGTGCCACCTGCGGGGCACCCAGACCCAGATCAGCCTGAACCAATACCACCGTGTTCACATAAATCATCGCACCAGCGGCAGCGACGGCCATTTCCATCACCATCAACCCACGCAGGCGCGGCGTCGAAAGATAGATGCGGATACCCTTTGTGGTGGAGGCCCAAAACTGCCCGGGCCCTGCCGCCGATTGCGCGGGAAGGACGACCGTGACGACCAGAAGTGCCGAGCCTATAAAGCCCGCCACAGTGCCACCGAACAGCACTGGAAAGCTGACGATGGTCAGCAGAGCCGCCGCGAGCATCGGGCTGAGAAGCTGTTCCAGGTCTTCGGCCAGTCGCAACAGCGACAACGCGTTGGTGTAGTCCTTTTCATCCGGCAGCACATCGGGGATCGTTGCCTGAAACGCAGGGGTAAAGCCTGCTGATGCCGCCTGCAAAAAGAAGATCAGCACATAGACTTGCCAGACTTCGGTGACGAAAGGCAAAAACAGCACAACGCCCGCACGAATGAGGTCTAGTGCCACCAGAAATGCCCTGCGCGGCAGGCGTTCGGCAAAGGCAGCGGCGACCGGGGCAAGGGTGACATAGGCGATCATCTTGATGGCAAGCGCCGTGCCCAGAACCAGCCCTGCATTTTCACCTGCCAGTTGCCACGCCAACAGGCCAAGCGCCACGGTGGCAAGCCCGGTGCCGAGCAGAGCAATAACCAAGGCCGCAAACAGGTGGCGAAAGGTGCGGTTGGCAAGAACACTCAGCATACGGATTACTTTCGGGACATGGGTTTAATGTGGCGCATTATCGGCCGGTCCGGTCATTCGGAAGGGAAGTTCAATCGATTTACCCGTCACATCGCGCATGTGAGATTCACAGATATTTGGCGATCAGTTTGAATTCTTCTACCCGCACACGCTGATCGCGGGGCAGCGGGCCGATGATGTCTTCGAGACAGTGGTCAATGTGGTCGTGGATCAGCGTTTTCTTGGCCTGCGCCACGGCCTTTTCGACCGCCTGCAACTGTTGCGCCACGTCGAGGCATGGCCTGCCGGCCTCCAGCATCTCGATGATGGATTTCAAGTGACCATTCGCGCGTTTGAGGCGGTTGGTGATGTCGGGGTGCGTTGCGTGTGATATCGAATCTACTATTCTTGATACCTATCCCCCAGGATGGGATTGGATCAAGCACTACTTTAACGCACTTCGCGACGAAAAAGCGATAGATCAGCGGGTTCCAGCTTCAGGCCCGTTGGTGTGGATTGCATTTGCCTGAACGGTTCTGTATTTTCGGAAGTGATAGCCCGGAAGGGCGATTTTGAGGCTTTAACGGTGCGTATGAAGACGCCGTAAAGCAATGAGGCGGCGGGCAATGGCACTTGAATTGATCATCGGAGCGATGCGGCGGGCTGTTGCCCTGCTGACGCTTTGCGCGTTCATGATTGCGCCGTTGATCATTGCTGCAACGCACGGGCCGGGACTGGCGATGAACAGCGTTCAGGCCACTGAGCATATGCTCCACGGCCATTCGCACGACGAACCCGAGCCGGGTCAGTTTGGTGATGGCCACGACGCAACCGATCATGAACACCAAAGTCAAATGGTTCTGCCGCACACCGGCGGCATTGTTTTCCAGATGAGTGGTCTGCGCCTTGGAATATCCAACGTCCTGGCCATAGGTCAGCCGTCAGCAGGGCTTAGGCGACCCCCGAAAGACTTGTCAGCGTGAGCGGGCCGCAGGTCTGACCTTCGGCCCAGTCCTGACACTCTCATTCGGATAACAACATGATCTGCACTGCACCTCCAAGACGGGGAGAACACGGCATTATGCCGTTCGTCTTTGCCGCCGTTGCCCTTGTGCTGATGCTGACCGCCCAAGGCGCCTTCGCGCATGCGGTTGCCGAAGGCGACAAGGGTTACATTCAGGAAATCAGCGGGATGAACTTGATCCCGTTCATGTATCTGGGGGCCAAACACATGGTCACCGGATATGATCACCTGCTGTTCCTCTTCGGCGTCGTCTTCTTTCTTTACAAGATGAAGCACGTGGCCATTTATGTCAGCCTTTTTGCCATCGGCCATTCCACCACCATGCTGGCCGGGGTCTATTTCAGCTGGAACGTCAGCGCCTATCTGATCGACGCCATCATCGGCCTCTCGATTGTCTACAAGGCGCTGGACAATCTGGGGGCCTATCAGCGGTGGTTCGGGTTCCAGCCCGACACCAAGGCCGCAACGCTGATCTTCGGCTTCTTTCACGGGTTGGGTCTGGCGACCAAGCTTCTTGAATATGATATCGCGCAAGACGGACTTTTGCCGAACCTGCTTGCGTTCAACGTCGGTGTCGAAATCGGCCAGTTGCTGGCGCTCGCCATGATCCTGATTGTCATGGGCTATTGGCGCAAGACGGCCAGCTTTTGGAAACACGCCTACACTGCGAATGTCGTGATGATGTCGGCCGGGTTCATTCTGTTCGGATTGCAGATGACCGGCTATTTCGTCGCTTGAAAAAATATTGGAGAATATGAAATGCACAATGCAAACAAACCCAACCTCGACGAACTGCCGACTTCGGCACAACTTGGCAAGTCCACGATGATTGCCGCTGTCGCCGCTGTGGCCATTCTGGTCACGGTCGTTCTGCCGTCCGAATACAACCTTGACCCGACTGGCATCGGTGGCGTCCTTGGCTTGGCCGAAATGGGTGAGATCAAGACCCAACTGGCCGAAGAGGCCGAGGCGGATCGCCTGTTGATGGAGCAGGAAGCCGCCAATCCTCAACCCGTCGCGCCGCAACCCCCCGAGCCGCAATCCTCGCTGTCACCCGGCGTTCTAGACACGATCTTTGGCCTGTTCGTCGGAACCGCGCATGCGCAGGAAGCCCCCGCTGCCGCTGTATGGACAGACGAGATCACCTTCACGCTCGATCCCGGTCAGGGCACCGAAATCAAGCTGGTGATGCAGGAAGGTGCCGTTGCCCAATATGAGTGGGCCGTCGCAGGCGGGGCGGTCAACTTCGACACCCATGGTGACGGTGGCGGCAATGCGATCAGCTATGAAAAAGGCCGCGCGGTCGAGGATGATGCTGGCGATCTGACGGCGGCCTTTACCGGCAATCACGGCTGGTTCTGGCGCAACCGGGGCGATGCGCAGGTCTCGGTTACGTTGCGGGTCGCGGGTGCCTATAGCGAGGTGAAGCGCGTAGACTGATCGTTGTGACCTTGCGAAACAGCGGGGGGCGGGCGTTTCTGCCCCCTGCACTTATCCCGATCGACAGCCAGTGTCGAAGTGCAATCTGTGAAGAAAGGCGACGTCCAGCATCTCTGTTTTCGATCTAGGCACCACGCGTGTGGCCGCTGTCGGGCCCGAACCTAGCGGTCAGGTCGAAGGCATCGCCGCGAAAAATTTGTCTCACGATTGTCACCGTATCGCGTCCTCGCCAAGTGCGACGCTCGACCAGCAAGCAAGGCGCACCGCTCGTGATTTCCAGCGCACGCGCGACTGGTGCTTCTGCCGCAATTGCTGCAATGCGATGTTCGGCTTCGGTCCACGGCACATTCGCAATCAGCCACGCGCCGGGCGGTTCGGAAACAAAAACGGCCCGTTCGGCTTCCGGCACCGCATCGAGGAAAATATGCCGGTCTTCCAGCATCACCGGCAATGCATCGCTCAGATGCAGCGAGCGGACGAACCGGCTGCGCCCCAGATGATGGCCTTCCGACCCCAAATGCACGCAGCACGGCGGACGCTGCTCATCGGTCAGGGCACGATAGCCGTAGATGGCACCCCGCTCTTCCACCCTGGCACGGATATCCGGGATGTTGAGCATGGCCGAATGAATGCGAGGCCGCGCCACCACTGTGCCCGCGCGGCGATTGCGCAGGATCAGGCCTTCGGCGGCAAGCGACGACATCGCCTTGTTCACCGTCATCCGTGAACAGCCATAGGTGGCGACCAGTTCGGTCTCTGGCGGAATGCGGTGACCGGGCGGCCACTCGCCTGACAGGATGCGGGCCTCGATCTCGGCACGAATACGGGCGTGCAAGGTTTGCGGTCTGTCGTCGGGGGCATGGTCGTGCATCAGATCACCACGTGCCTGTCCGCTGTCGCAAGGAGGCACGCGGCCTGACCCCCGTGCGAGACGGCGCGCAATTGGGGTTCCGTCACCCGGCATTGCGGTTCCACCACCGGGCAACGGGTCGAAAAGCGGCAGCCAGCGGGCGGGTTAAGCGGACTCGGCGGATCGCCCGCCAGCAGGATGCGGGGGCGGTTGGCCTCAACCCGCGGATCGGGCGACGGCACAGCAGACAGAAGCGCCTGAGTGTAGGGGTGTGCCGGATCGGCAAACAGCGGCCGGGTGACGCCCTGTTCTGCAACCCGGCCCAGATACATCACGGTCACGCTTGAGCACACCTCGCGCACGATGGCCAGATCATGCGCCACGATCACGATGGTCAGACCAAGCTGCGCCTGCAACCGCGCAAACAGGTTCACGATCTGCGCGCGGACCGAAACATCCAGCGCCGACAGCGGCTCGTCACAGATCAGCAAGGACGGGTTCAGCGCCAGCGCGCGGGCAATGGCAACACGCTGCCGTTGGCCCCCGGAAAGAGAGCGAGGGATGCGGTCGAGCACAGTGGCGGGCAAGGCCACAAGATCGAGCAGTTCGGCCAGCCGCGCCCTGCGTTCCGTGGCATTGCCGAGTCCGTGGATCAGCAGCGGTTCCTCCAGCGTCTGGCCCACTGTCTGACGGCGGCTCATCGATCCCAAGGGATCTTGAAAGATGAACTGCACGGCGCGGGCAAAACCTTTGCGGTCCTGGGCCTGCCACTCGGCGCGGTCGCGCCCGTTGATGTGCACCTGGCCTTGGGTGATCGATTGCAGCCCGATGATTGCCCGCGCAAGGGTGGTCTTGCCACAGCCGGACTCGCCGACAATGCCGTGGAACGCACCCTTGGCGACAGTCAGGTCAACCCCATCGACTGCCCGGACCAGACCCGCGCCGGTCTTGAAGTGAACCTTCAACCCGCGCGCGTCTATGGCGGGGGCTTCCATTGCAGGCCTATCAGTCATAGGTGGCAATCCCCTCGGCCGCGAGGACAACAGGGCAGGCAACGCGGTGCGGAACCTCGCCCGAAGCCACGGTTTGCAAGCCCACAGTTTGCAAGCGGGGACGGTGGATATGACAGGAAACCTGCACCAAGTCGCAGCGGTCGGCAAAACGGCAACCGGGCATAAGCTGCGCCTGATTGGGCGGGATGCCAGGGATTTCCCGGTTGCCCGATGCGGTATTCGACCGAAAATCCGGAACCGAGGCCAGAAGCCCGCGCGTATAAGGATGCAACGGGGCCGTCAGCACGTCGATTGCCGTGCCTTCCTCGGCGATCTGGCCTGCGTAAAGCACGATCACCCGGTCGGCCAGCACCGATACCGCGCCGATATCATGGGTGATCAACACCACCGCGATGCCGTCTTCCTTTTGTATCTGCCGGATCAGCGCCAAAATCTGTGCCTGCACGGTCGCATCCAGCGCGGTTGTCGGCTCGTCCGCGATCAACACCCGGGGGCGGGCAGCGAGGGCCAGCGCAATCATCGCACGTTGCAACATACCGCCCGACAGCTCATGCGGATAGCGATCATAGCGGTCCTCGGGGTCAGGGATGCCCGACCGCGCCAATAGCGACACCGCCTCCCGGCGCGCCGCTTCTGCCGAAAGGCCCGCATAAAGCTGCGCTTGACGGGCCAGTTGCGGGCCGATTTTCAGCATTGGGTTCAGAGCACTCATCGGGTCTTGAAAGATCACACCGAAAAAGCCGCCGCGCAGAGCGGACAATTCGGGTGGTGACAACCTCAGGATATCCCGGCCATCCGCCTTTGCGGTGCCGTGCAGATCGACCGCGACGCCTTCAGGCATCAGCCCCAACGGCCCCAGCGTCATCACGGTCTTGCCAGACCCGCTTTCCCCGACGATTGCGACGGTTTCGCCAGCCAAAACATGGAACGATGCGCCATCCACCGCGCGCACAGAAACCGTGGGCGTATAAAGGTCGATCACCAGATTCTCGACGGCATAAATGGGAACATTCATACCTTCGCCTCCGTTTGCGCGCGGGCGGCTTCTTCGACAGCCCGCGCAGCCTTCTTGCGGCGCAACAAACCGCCCCGCACCGCACGCGGCACTTTTTGCAAGGCAAACGCCTCGCCCAGCAGATTGAAGCTGATCACAACAGCGGTCAGCGCCAGACCGGGGATGATCACGAGGCTGGGGTATTCCTCGATGTAACTCATGCCATCGACCAGCATCTGCCCCCATTCCGGGGTCGGCGGGGCGACGCCAAGGCCAAGGAAGCTTAACGTGGCAATGGCCAGCACCAGAGCCCCGGCATCCGCACTCGCATAAACCACGACCAGCCCCAGCACATGCGGCAGAATGTGTCTGGTGAAGATCCACATATGGCTGGCCCCCATCACGCGAGCGGCTTCGATATAGGGTTGCTGCAATTCGGCCATCACGACAGCGCGGCTCATCCTTGCATAGTTCGCCCACCACGCCAGCGTCAGTGCGAGGATCATTTTCCAGTAATCCGACATCCACGACCACGCCTCGCCGGAAAACACCCCGATCAGCGCCAGTGCAATGATCAGGCTGGGCAGGGCCAATGCGATGTCGATGACCGAGATCAGCACCAGTTCGGTGCGCCCGCCGACATAGCCCGCGAACGACCCGATCACGACACCTATGACCAGTGCGGCAACCAGCACGAACACCATCGCCACCAGCGAGGTGCGGGCACCGCCGATGATCCGGCTATACATGTCGCGGCCCAGATAATCAGTGCCAAGCCAGTTTGACCACGAAGATGGCGCAAGGACCGCGCTGTAATCCTGCGTTGACGGGTTGTGCGTCATCAAAAGCGGCGCAAAGACACCAATCAGCACGAAGATCAGCGCGGGCGTCAGAATAAGCCATGGCCAGTTTTTCATGGCTCAAGCCCTCCTTGGGCGGCGCAGGCGCGGGTCGGCCAGCATTGCGGCAATATCGACAAGCAGATTGACCGAGACGAAGAACACCACGAACAGCATCAACACGGCCTGCATGCCGATGAAATCGCGAAAGCGGATCGCCTCGATGAAGAACGCACCGATGCCGTTCAGCCCGAACACCCGTTCCACCACGATCGCGCCGATCATCATAAGAGTGAACTGGGCGCCAAAGGTGGTCATGTAGGGGATAAGAATATTCGGCAGCGCCTCACGCAGCAGTACGGCGCGGCGCGTCAGCCCCTTGGCAAAGCCGGTGGTGGCAAAGGGGCGCGACATCGCCTCTTGCAGGTTCACCCGCACCACGCGGGCCAGAACCGAGCCGGGAAACAGCGCAATTGTAATCCAGGGCAGCAGCCAGGATGAAAAGCCCGAGACGCCAAAGGTTGGCACCCAGCCCAGCATCACCGAAAACACAATGACCAACATGGCGGCGACAAAGAAATTCGGGGTCGAGGCCCCGATCAATGCCAGCGCATGCAACAGCTTGTCCACAAGACCGCCGTTCGACACCGCGCCAGCCAGCCCCATCACCAAAGACAACAGCAGCGCCAGCACGCCCCCGCCCGCCAGAAGTGCCAGCGTCTTTGGAATGCGCTCCGCGAATTCCTCAGCCATCGGTTTGCCGGTGCGCAGGGAAATCCCGAAATCTCCGGTCATGGCATCCCCCAGCCAGCGCAGATAGCGCACCGGCAAAGGGTCATTCAGGCCAAGGTCATTGGCGATTTTTGCAATCATCTCACCATCTGCGCCCGCCCCGGCCGCCCGTTCGGCGATCAAGGCGGCAACGTTACCGGGCGCTGCAGACACCAACGCGAAGGTCAGCGCGCTCGCCGCCAGCATCAGCAGCAGGGCAAGCCCCGTTCGCCGCATGAACATGCGTTGCATCAGTTTGGCCCTCCCTTGGGGTTTAGCCCAGCGTGATGCCCTTGAACGGCAGGTCGTAGTCGGTTGCGGGCAGACCGAAGCCTTTGACGCGGGGGTTGACCGCCCAGATCCGCTGGCTCACCACCAAGGGGCAAGCGGCAGTGTTGGCGCTGATCCAGTCATAGACCGCCTGCATCGCGGGTTCGCGTGCGTCGCCCCCAGCGTCGAGCGCCGCCAGCACCACCTTGTCCAACGCGTCGGAAACATAGATCTTGCCATCCGGCCCGGTATCCGCCGCGGTCACGAAAGATGCACCAAGCGAGCCATGCGGATCGTAAGGTGCGCCATAGGTGGCAAAGAACGTCAGATCATATTCAAACTTCGGGCGGCGGTCGTGCATGGTGGCGTTATCGACCGACGAGATGCTCACTTGAAAGCCGATTTCCATCAGTTGACCCTGGATCATCTCGGCGATCCGGCGCGACCCGGGGAAGCTTTCGTCCGACACCAGAAAATCGATCATCAGCGGTGCCCCCTCCTTGGTCCAGCCGCTGGCATCCCCTGCCCATCCACCTGCGGTCAGTGCGGCTTGCGCCGCCGCCACGTCCCGCGCCGGAACCTCCATGCGTGCCCCTGCGGTCGGCACGGTTGTCGGAAAAATGTTCACGGTCGGGTCGGCGTAGCCTTCGAACAGCACGGCGGCAACCGCGGCGCGGTCGACGCCGATGAAGATCGCATCGCGCACGGCCTTGTCCTGCATCAGTAGCGATTTGGGAGAGAAACCAAGGATCGTCGTAGCAGTGCCAGGTTCGGCCACCACGGTCATGCCGTCACCCTTCAACGCAGACGCACGGCGGGGCGATAACGGGGCGACCCAATCGCCACCTATCACGTCCAGATCACCCGCCCGCAACCCATTGGCACGCGCCAATTCGTCCGGCACCACCAGCAACTCCATGCGGGAGAACGACGGCTTTTCGCCCCAGTAGCCATCGTTGCGCACCAGCACGGTCTTGGTGCTGTCATAGCTTTCCACGATCCACGGCCCCGTGCCAATGGGGGCGGTCTGCTTGCCGTCCGCATCCACAGCCTTGGGCGACAAGAACCGAACCGGGCGCACAATGGTCAATTCCAACAGCGCAACCGCAACCGGGCGTTTCAGCTTGACCGTGATCTTGTTAGGGGCGTCGATGGTGATGCTGTCGTAGGCGTCAGCGATCCCGATCCAGCTGAAATCCGCGACACCCATCCAGCGCTTCAGATTAAATTCGGCGGCCGTGGCATCGAACGGCGTGCCGTCCGAGAATGTGACGCCCTCCCGCAAATCAAAGCTGATCGACAGCCCGTCCTCGGCCACGGTCCAGGCCGTTGCCAGACCCGGCTCAAGCGTTCCCCCGGCACCGTAATGGATCAACGCATCGAACACGACGGTATAAGACGACAGGGTCGAGACGTTCTGCAACAGGTCCAGATCCCCGGTCTCTGCGGCAATCGCGACTTTGAGCGTGTCGTGGCCGTCAGCCAAGGCGATCCGAGGGAAGGACGAAAGAAACGTAAGCCCTGCCGTGGCGGCAAGGAACGACCGACGTTGAAGCTTCATCATGGCTGATCCCCTGTTGGTTTGTTTGAACCAAGCTTAGCAGGGGCTTCAATATTGTATAGATATTAAATGTGCTGCTTGACGCCCGATTTTCGGGAGGTCGAAATCCGGCGTCAAGCAGCACTGTAGCTCGTGAACATCTCGGTCTGACCATCTTTGCGGATCAGGAAAACGTCACATGCCGCGCGGGCGCTTGCGCCTCCCATTCCCGGCGAGCGATAGAGCATTCCGGGCACCGCAAGGCCTATGGCATTGGGCCGTTCGGTCAGCAGCGGCGGATATCGGCAGCAGGAACATGGGCTTCGAGCGCGTAAACCTCAACCGAGCCCGTGTGGCAGGAGATCCATTTCTCTGGGATGCTGTTGTGGGATTTGTAAATCGGCAGGAGAATGTCGTAGCGCTCCTTCTCGGTTACGGCAAAACCCTCGGCGCGTAGGTATTCGACCCAATTATTGCAGCATTTGCATCTCGTGTCCTTGACGACATGTATCGCCACGGTCCCCGCCGCAGAGCGCGCCCACCTTGTCATGGGTCGTGTACGTAATGTCACCGCAGGTTTCCTCATAATCTTGGTGCAACTGGTATTCGTTTTGTCAAAGGTCGGCATCGCTAATTGCTTCGGCCTTTTTCTAGTCCGGGGGTACGCCAAATTCCCGGCAATAGGGAGTGAGCGATTGACAAAGCTGCCCCTCTTGACACAAGATTCAATGATGGTCGATTTGCGCTCAGGGAAAATTCCCCCGGGCGCTTTTTTTGTTTTGGAAGACACCGAATGGTGTCGCTGACCGGCTTTATGTCCATCACATTTCCCGCGCAAACCAGCGAATGCGCCCGATGATATTGATCTCCTCCGCCGTGCCTTCATAGGGTCTGTAGAGGGGGTTGTCAGAGATGATGCGCACGGCAAGCGGATCGCTGTTGGGAATGTGTTCGAGCCGTTTGGCCACCAGCCCCATGCCGTCATGCACCACGAATATGCCAGGCGGATTTGGCGTGCGGCGGGTCATGTCGACCAGCACGGTATCGCCGTCAAGCAGGGTCGGTGCCATGCTGTCACCCGCGACATGCATGATGCGCAGCTGAGACGGGCTGGCCTTGAGGCTGTCCTTTATCCACGAGCGGCGGAAGTGATAGGCCCTGCCGGGCGTGTCACCATCTTCATCGCCCACGACGGCCCCACCGCCCATCGCTGGGCGGGGACTGGCATGGGCAATCGCCACAAAGGTATCGTCGGGATTGTCGATGAAGGGTGACGCGCCTTCGACCTCGCCGATGCCGTGGATCAGCCAATCGCGATCCACCTTCAACACCCGGGCGACATCGGCCAGCCGGTCGATGCCGGGGCGCACGGATCGCCCGCGCAGGATGTCATAGACGAAGGAGCGG
>Ga0105054_10008058_pt1 | contig 14063 bp, 16 predicted proteins | sample BON02_FD_78091 | JGI IMG/M metagenome (GOLD analysis project Ga0105054, IMG submission 78091) | Freshwater microbial communities from Lake Bonney liftoff mats and glacier meltwater in Antarctica - BON-02 (megahit assembly) | ecosystem: Environmental > Aquatic > Freshwater > Ice > Glacier...
ATTAATTCGGTAGTCAGCTTGTCGTTTTCAGGAAATCAACCATTGCTTGAATCGTCTTTTGCGGCTGGTCGCGGTGCGGGGAGTGCCCGCAATCAGCCAGCCTGAGCTGCTGCGCATGGGGTGCGGCCAGGGCCATTTCATCAAGCTGCCGCAGCGTGCCGTACTCGTCGTCAAGGCCCTGCACCAGCAGCAGGGGCGCGGTGATGGCGCGGCATTCAGGCCGGATGTCGAAGCGGCTGAAGGCTTCAGACAGCCACACATCATTCCATTGCCAGAAGGCGCCATCAACGTCTGCGTGATGCCTGGCCAAGCGCTCTCTTAGCCGGTTGGACTCAAAGGCCATTTTTGCCCGCGTAATCGCCTTGACAGCCAGGTCTTCAACCAGCACATGCGGTGCCATGGCGATACAGGCCGCCACCGGGAAGCGGCTGGCGTACAGCAACGCAATCGTTGCGCCGTCCGAGTGCCCGAGCAGCACCGGATTTTTGAGTTGCAGCTTCGCAAGCAGGGCCGGCAACACTTCCCACGCCTCGCGGTGCATGTAGTCGGCACCAGGGCAATTGCGCCCGGCTGGCACGCGGTCAGAGCGCCCATAGCCACGCCGCGAATAGACCAGACCCGCGCGCCCCGTAGCCTCGCACACCGCCTGCGGCCAGTCCAGCCCGCGCTGCGTCCACAGGCTGACCGAGCCCAGGCCTTCGTGCAAAAAAACCAGTGCCGCCAGGCCGCTTTTACCGGCAATCTGTTTGACTTCAAGCTGTGTGTTGTTGATAGTGACAAAGTCCATGCCGACATCGTAATTCCAATCCGTATTAAAAACGATAACTGCGTTGCTTCGCTTGGCCGTGCTACAGCACTGTCAGCAGCTTCGCGCCTTGTTCTCCTTTCTAATGCGAATTGGAATAATTGCATTGCGGCTGCGTTATTCTTAGACCCATGACCAAACTCCTCGACTCCTTTTGGCGCGCGGTGATGTATTGCCTGCATCCGCGGGTGATTGCGTTGTCGATACTGCCGCTGATCATCATGGTGGCTCTTTCGCTGGGGCTGGGCTATTTTTTCTGGGAGAGCGCGCTGACCTTTGTGCGCACCGGCCTTGAAAGCCATGAGCTGCTGAGCACCATGGCGCGCTGGCTTGAGGGCTTGGGCGTCGGTAATCTACGCGTTGTGCTGGCGCCGGCACTGCTGCTTTTTCTGGCGATTCCGGTGATCGTCATTGCCACGCTGCTGTTTGTCGCTGTGCTGATGACACCAGCCATGGTGGCGCTGGTGGCTGAGCGGCGCTTCCCAAGCCTGGAGCGCAAAAAGGGTGGCTCGATGCTGGCCAGCCTGCTGTGGTCGTTGGGCTCGACGTTGCTGGCGGTGATTGCGCTGGTGCTGTCGATTCCGCTGTGGCTGATTCCGCCGCTGATATTGGTGCTGCCACCCCTGATCTGGGGCTGGCTGACTTACCGTGTGATGTCTTACGACGCATTGGTAGAGCACGCCAGTAGCGAAGAACGGCGGCAGATTTTTAAACAGCACCGGTTGCCGTTGCTGTGCATTGGCGTGGTCAGTGGCTACCTGGGGGCTGCGCCGAGTTTGATCTGGGCATCGGGCGCGATGTTTGTGGCGATGGCACCGATTTTGGTGCCGGTGGCGATTTGGCTTTACACGCTGGTGTTTGCTTTTGCGTCGCTCTGGTTTGCGCACTACATGCTGGCTGCGCTGGAGCAACTGCGGCAAAAAAACAATGCGCTGGAAGAATTGGGGTCTGACCCCCATTTCCTGACCCCCATTTCCTGAAAAATGAATTTATAGAGGTGCCCTTCCCATGACCATCCACTTCGGAATCATCATCATTGGTGATGAAATTCTCTCAGGCAAACGCGCTGACAAACACCTGCCAAAAGCCATCGAACTGCTGGGCGCGCGCGGTCTGCAATTGGCTTTTGCCGACTATGTGGGTGACGACCCGGCGCGTATCACCGCTACGCTGGCTAGGGCCTTTGCGGGCGCGCGTGAGTCGGGCGATGTGGTGTTTTCATGTGGTGGCATAGGGGCCACGCCCGATGACCACACACGCCAGTGCGCGGCCAAAGCGTTGGGCGTTGAGCTGGCCCTGCACCCCGAGGCCAAAGCCCTGATTACCGAGCGCATGAAAGACACGGCCAAAGAGCAGGGCGTGCCGTTCGATGCAGATAGGCATGACAACATTCATCGGCTCAATATGGGTGTGTTCCCGGTTGGCTCGGATGTGATTCTTAATCCGTATAACAAAATTCCGGGTTTTACCTGCAAGGTCGGTGCTGGGGCTGTCCACTTCGTTCCTGGTTTTCCAGTCATGGCTTGGCCGATGATTGAAGGGGTGCTCGACACCGACTATCCGCACCTGCACCAGAGCTCGGCCTATGCTGAGAAATCAATCATCGTGTTTGGCTCTATGGAGGCCACCCTGACCCCGCTGATGCTGGAGTTGGAGGCCAAGCACGCTGGCATCAAGGTGTTCAGCCTGCCCAGCGTTGACCACCCGACCTATGGGCGGCATATTGAGCTGGGCGTGAAGGGCATGCCTGATGCGGTTGGTCTGGCTTACCCGGCGCTGCTGGCAGGTTTGGCCCGCTTTGACTTTAAACTTGGCCCTGAATTAGTGCGTTCTTGAGTTGCACCAATATGGAACATCGCATAAAAGCACCAATATAGTGCATTCATGGGACGCCCTATTTCAGCCGTATCTGCATCTGTTCTCAAGTGCTTGTAGCTGCCTGCCCAGTTTGAGGTAAATTTGGCGGCACAATCGGGGGGCGCGCGCCAACAAGTAAGGACTTAATTGCTTTGGCACAAAAAGTGCTTCATTAGTTTTTGAAAACAGTTTCTAACAACCACCCAGTAACAGGAGATTCTGATGGCAAAGACCGTCGCAGACGTCATGAAAATGGTCAAGGAAAACGAAGTCAAGTTTGTTGACTTCCGTTTTACCGATACCCGGGGCAAAGAGCAGCACGTGACCGTGCCGGTTTCCCACTTTGACGAAGATAAATTCATTTCGGGTCACGCTTTTGACGGCTCATCGATCGCCGGCTGGAAGGGCATTGAAGCATCTGACATGTTGCTCATGCCGGATGCCAACACCGCCAACCTTGACCCGTTCTACGAAGAAACCACGCTGTTCCTAAGCTGCGACGTTGTTGACCCTGCCGACGGCAAGGCCTATGACCGCGACCCGCGTTCGATTGCCAGGCGCGCTGAAGCCTACCTGAAGGCTTCTGGTTTGGGCGACACCGCCTTCTTTGGCCCAGAGCCAGAGTTCTTCATTTTTGACGGCGTGCGCTGGGCCAATGAAATGTCGGGCGCGTTCTTTGAAATTGACGAATACGAAGCCCCATGGAACTCGGGCAAAAAACTCGAAGGTGGTAACCGCGGCCACAGGCCTACCGTCAAGGGCGGCTACTTCCCGGTACCGCCGGTTGACAGCACGCATGACATGCGCGGCGAGATGTCGCTGATTCTTGAATCGCTGGGCATTCCGGTTGAAGTGCATCACCACGAAGTCGCAGGCGCAGGCCAGTGCGAACTGGGCACCCGCTTCAGCACGCTGGTGCAGCGCGCCGACTGGACCATTTTGCTCAAGTACGTCGTCCACAACGTGGCCAACGCCTATGGCAAAACGGCAACTTTTATGCCCAAACCCCTCGTCGGCGACAACGGCTCCGGCATGCACGTGCACCAGTCGATCTGGAAAGACGGCAAAAACCTGTTTGCCGGTGACGGCTATGCAGGCCTGTCAGATTTTGCGCTGTACTACATCGGCGGCATCATCAAGCACGCACGCGCACTGAACGCCATTACCAACCCCGGCACCAACAGCTACAAGCGCCTGGTTCCTGGTTTTGAGGCACCAGTGAAGTTGGCTTACTCGGCGAAAAACCGCTCGGCTTCGATCCGCATTCCGTACGTTGCCAATCCAAAAGGTCGCCGTATTGAAGCGCGTTTCCCTGATCCACTGATGAACCCGTACCTGGGTTTTGCCGCGCTGATGATGGCCGGCCTGGACGGCGTTGAAAACAAGATCCACCCGGGCGAAGCTGCCACCAAGGACTTGTACCATCTGCCACCCGAAGAAGACGCAAAAATCCCGACCGTGTGCCACAGCCTGGATCAGGCGCTGGACTACCTCGACACCGGTCGCGGCTTCCTGACCAAAGGCGGTGTCTTCACCGACAGCATGATTGATGCGTACATCGAGCTGAAAATGCAGGAAGTCACGCGTTTCCGCCAGGCCGTACACCCAGTTGAGTACGACATGTACTACTCCCTGTAAAGGGGGTTATTGGGGTCTGACCCCAATAACCGCTTTGCATTTTGGGGGCTTTGCCGCATACTGTCAGACCGTCCTAGCCTTAAGGGGCACGGTTTATGTATGCATCAAACCTTTAACTTCATCAAACATTTCAAATCCCCACTTCTGCTGAGCGCTGTAGCTGGCTTGGTTTTCGTCTTGCTATCGCCTTTCATCAGCACGCCAGCCACCGCGCAGGTTTTTCGTTGCACTGGTGTCAGCGGCACAGCGCCTGAATACATCAACAACGTCAGAGAAGCGCAGCAGCGCGGTTGCAAAACGATGGAGGGTGGCCATGTCACTGTGATGCAGGCCGCGCCCGCCTCAAAATCAGCCGTGCGCGTGGCATCGAGCAACACATCTGGGTCGGGCTCACGCAACGGCGGCGGGCCAGAGCAAAAGGCCAGAGACAGCGATTCACGCCTCATTCTCGAATCCGAACTCAAAAAAACCGAAACCAAATTGGCCGAACAGCAAAAAGAGTACAACAACGGCGAGGTTGAAAAGCAGGGCATTGAAGGCCGCAACTACCAGCGCTACCTGGATCGTGTTGCCGGGCTCAAGGAAGGCATTGCTCGCAACCTGAGCGATATTGCCGGCCTCAAGCGCGAGATTTCACGTCTGCCCGCCAGTAATTAAAAAATCTTCCTGGCTAGGCTAGCTTCTGCGCCAAAATAGAAAGCTTGAAAAAGCCTGAATTTTTAGCTGCTTCGCCCATTCTTGGCACAGCCAGCGCTCCCCGCTTCCAGTCGTTTGACCTGCTGGCCACATTGGTGGCGGTGGTGCGTACGGATGGCGTGGTCGTGTTCGCCAACGCTGCTCTCGAAGACGCGCTGGGCACCTCCCGCCGCACCATCGAAGGCTCCCGGTTGCCTGACTGCTTTACCGAGCCGCAGATACTGCAAAACGCGCTGCAAGGCGCGGGCAGCAACGAGTTTGCGGTGCTGCGTTATGACGCCTGGCTCAGGCCGCTGAACCGCGAACCGATGCCGGTGCATGTGGTGGTGGCGCAGACCGACACAGTAGGCGAGGCGATTGTCGAGCTGCTGCCGCTTGAGCAGCAGGTCAAGCAGGACCGCGAGGAGCGCCTGATGGACCAGGCCCAAGCCAACAAGGAGCTGATTCGCAACCTGGCCCATGAAATCAAGAACCCGCTGGGCGGCATTCGCGGTGCGGCGCAGTTGCTGCAGATGGAGATCGGCAAGGAGCTGACTGAATACACCCAGGTCATCATCCATGAGGCCGACCGCCTGCAGACGCTGGTTGACCGCCTGCTGGCACCGCACCGCCGTCCGCACCTGGTGGGCGATGTCAGCATTCACGAGGTGTGTGAGCGGGTGCGCTCGCTGATCCTGGCCGAGTTTCCCAAGGGTTTGCGCTTTGTGCGCGACTACGATGTGTCCATCCCCGAGTTCCGGGGCGACCGGGAGCAGCTGATTCAGGCCGTCATCAACATCGCCCACAACGCCGCCCACGCTCTGGCAGAGCGCATTGCAGCGGGTGATGCGCAGATCACTTTCAAGACCCGAATTGCGCGTCAGGTCACTTTCGGCAAGCAGCGTTATCGTTTGGCACTGGAATTGCATGTCATCGACAATGGACCGGGCGTGCCGGACGCCATCAAAGACCGTATTTTCTATCCCCTGGTATCGGGGCGTGAAGGCGGTTCCGGGCTGGGACTGACATTGGCGCAAACTTTTGTTCAGCAACACCACGGATTGATCGAGTGCGACAGCGTCCCGGGCCGCACGGATTTCAAGATATTGATTCCGCTCCCTTAACCCGTGCTTTTTGGCCGTTGACCTGAGGTGAAAAATATATGAAGCCGATTTGGATTGTTGACGATGACCAGTCGATCCGGTTTGTGCTGGAAAAAGCCCTGCTGCGCGAAGGTCTGCCGACTCGCAGCTTCACCAACCCGCGTGAGGTGCTGGCAGCCTTGGAGCTTGCTACCGCAGACGACGGCCCGCAAATTCTGGTCAGCGACATCCGTATGCCTGGAGGCTCGGGCCTTGACCTGCTGGAAAAAGTAAAAGCCAAGCTACCCGGCCTGCCGGTCATCATCATGACGGCGTTTTCTGATCTCGACAGCGCCGTGTCGGCCTTTCAGGGCGGTGCGTTTGAATACCTGCCCAAGCCTTTTGACTTGCCCAAAGCAGTTGAACTGATTCGCCGTGCGGTTGAAGAAAGCCAGCGCGAAGAAGTCGCCGAAGAACGCATGGCCGCCGCGCCTGAAATGCTCGGCCAGGCGCCCGCCATGCAAGATGTATTCAGAGCCATTGGCCGCTTGAGCCAGAGCAATGTGACGGTGTTGATTACCGGCGAATCCGGCTCGGGCAAAGAGCTGGTTGCGAAGGCGCTGCACAAGCATTCAACCCGCGCCAACGGCCCGTTTGTCGCCATCAACACCGCAGCCATTCCCAAAGATTTGTTAGAGAGCGAACTCTTTGGCCATGAGCGCGGTGCCTTCACCGGCGCGCAAACCATGCGCCGTGGCCGCTTTGAGCAAGCCGAGGGCGGCACGCTGTTTCTGGATGAAATCGGCGACATGCCATTTGATTTGCAAACCCGTTTGCTGCGCGTGCTGAGTGACGGGCATTTCTACCGCGTCGGTGGCCACAACGCCATCAAGGCGAACCCGCGCGTGATTGCGGCCACCCATCAAGACCTGGAGCAACGTGTGAAAGAAGGCCTGTTCAGAGAAGACCTCTACCACCGCCTGAACGTGATTCGCCTGCGCCTGCCGGCGCTGCGCGAGCGGCGCGAAGATGTGTTTGCGCTAACGCGCCACTTCTTGCAGCAAAGCGCCAAGCAGCTTGGCGTAGAGCCCAAACGCATTTCAGAGGCCGCCTTGCAGCAGCTCGCAAGCTTTGCCTTCCCCGGCAATGTGCGCCAGCTCGAGAACATCTGCCACTGGTTGACCGTGATGGCGCCCGCGCAGGTGATTGAACCGAAAGACCTGCCGCCCGAGGTGGTCAGCAGTACACCGGAACACAGCAAGGCGGCCACCTTGTCGGTCGCCTCGTCGGGTGTTGCAAGGATTGAAGCGCCAGTCGGCGGCCTGCCTTCCGGTGGGACCGATGCCGGTGGCAGCCAGGACTGGGAGAGCGGCCTTGAAATTGAAGCCCAGGCCTTGCTGGCGACAGGCCGCAGCGACGTGTGGGATGTACTGACGCGGCGTTTTGAATCGAAGCTGATTCAGACTGCCTTGCAAGGCACACGCGGCAGACGCATCGAAGCCGCGCAAAAACTCGGCATAGGCCGCAATACCATCACGCGGAAAATTCAAGAGCTGAATTTAGAGTGATGTGGTAGCGATTTCTACCGTGACCGGTGCATGATCGCTGGGCCGCTCGTTCTTGCGCGGCAGCTTGTCAATCACACAGCTTTTGACTAGGGGCTTGAGCGCTTCGCTGACCAGGATGTGGTCAATCCGCAAACCACGATTGCGGCGGAACCCAAACTCGCGGTAATCCCACCATGAGTAGCTTTTCTCAAGCTGCTCGAACATCCGAAATGCGTCCGTCAGCCCGAGCTCAATCAGCCCCTGAAAGTGTTGCCGTTCTTCGCTGGTGTGATGAATGGTTTCGCGCAGGGCCACCGGGTCATAGGTGTCGCGGTCATCTGCCGTGATGTTGAAGTCGCCCAGCAGCACCAGGCGTGGATGCGCGGCCAGCTCTGCGCGCAGTGCCGTGCGCAGGCCAGCTAGCCACTTCATCTTGTAGGCAAACTTTTCACTGCCCGGCTCCTGACCGTTGACGAAGTAGCCATTGACCACGCGCACTTCGCCTTGCGGCGTGTCTAATGTGACGGCAATCACGCGCGATTGTTCGTCGGTAAAACCGGTAATATTTTTGACGACATCGCGCGCTGGCCCCAGCTCTATGCGGCTCAGTATGGCCACACCGTTGTATGTTTTTTGGCCGAAAAAAGCGCTGTGGTAGCCTGCCGCTTCAATTTCTTTGACGGGAAATTTTTCGTCGCTGAGTTTGAGTTCTTGCAGGCACAGCACATCAACCGGATTGGCCGTCAGCCAGTCGAGCACCTGGGGCAGGCGCACGGTCAGTGAATTGACATTCCAGGTGGCGATTTTCATGGCCGTTCCAGCGTGACAAAGCTGTAGGGCAGGCCGCTTTTGGCAACGTGGGTGCTGCGGGCGGTTTCGCGCCAGGCGGCGTCCAGCACGGGTGCATGCGCATCGCCAGCATAGTCTTGGGCGATCTCGGTGATCTCGGCGCGGCTGGCCAGCGGCGCGGCCTGCGCATAAATCTGCGCGCCACCGATCACCCAGACCTCGGGCGCCGGCCCGGCCAGTTGCAGCGCAACTTCCAGACTGACGGCACGCTGCGCGCCTTCGGCCTGCCAGTCGCCTTGGCGGGTGATCACGATATTGACGCGGCCTGGCAGGGGACGAAACTTCGGCGGCAGCGAGTCCCAGGTTTTGCGGCCCATGATGACCGGACAGCCATGCGTGAGCTGTTTGAAATGCGCGAGGTCTTCCGGTAGGTGCCAGGGCATGCCGCCGCCTGCACCGATCACACCGTTGGCGGCGCGGGCGAAGATGATGTTGATACGGGTCACGTCAAATTACACCGCGACCGGAGCTTTTATTCCGGCGTGATGCTGGTAGTCCAGAAACTCGAAGTCATCAAACTCGTAGTCGAAGATCGAATCAGGCTTGCGCCTGATGTTGAGCGTCGGATAGGGAAAGGGCGTGCGGCTCAGTTGCAGCGCGACTTGGCTTGCGTGGTTGCTGTAGATGTGGCAGTCGCCGCCGGTCCAGATGAAGTCACCCACATCCAAATTGCACTGCTGCGCGACCATGTGCGTGAGCAGCGCGTAGCTGGCAATGTTGAAGGGCACGCCCAGAAAGATGTCTGCGCTGCGCTGGTAGAGCTGGCAACTCAATTGTCCTTTGCCGTCAGGTGTGGTGGCGGGTGCAACGTAAAACTGAAAGAAGGCGTGGCAGGGCATCAGCGCCATTTTTGACAGGTCGGCCACGTTCCAGGCGCTAACGATGATGCGGCGTGAGTCGGGGTTGGTTTTGAGTGTGTTGATGACATCGGTGATCTGGTCAATGTGCCCGCCCTCGGGGGTTGGCCAGCTGCGCCACTGCACGCCATATACCGGGCCCAGGTCGCCGTCTTCGCGCGCCCATTCGTCCCAAATCGTCACGCCACGTTCTTTCAGCCAGTTGTTGTCGCTGGAGCCTTGCAAAAACCACAGCAGCTCATGCACGATGGATTTGAGGTGAACTTTTTTGGTCGTGACCAGCGGAAAGCCTTCGTTCAAGTCAAAGCGCATCTGGTAGCCAAAAACACTTTTGGTACCAGTGCCGGTGCGGTCGGCCTTAAAGGCACCGTGCGTGTCTACGTGGCGCATGAAGTCTTCGTATTGGCTTGAAGTGGCTTGCACTGATCTGAGTGGCTGCATATCAGTAAGCTCCAAACAATAAATCGAGTGCGCCAATAATCTTTCCGTTCTCAAGGCGCAAATTCGTGACGGGGTTTTTAAGCTCCGACAGCGGAAATGCGCCAAGTGCAGCCGTGTCAAGCACTACGTCTTTGCCGGCAATTTCAAAAGTGGGGTTTAAATCTTTCATGGGCAAGGGAAAATGAGATGCAGGTCGTAAAGGCACCACCACGCGCGTGCCTATGCGCTTGAGGTGATCGTTTTGTACGTCGAGCAAAAACGGAGTCTTTTTACGTAAGCTCGCGTCTGGGTGCGCATACACATCAAAACGCGCCACCTCAAAAGCTCCGATATTTAGCAAGAGGCAAGCCCTCTTTGGCGATACGCTCGTTGTAGGCATCAATCGCCTCTTTGTTACGTTCTCCCCATTGTTCCCAATAACGCCGTTTGACTTCCTCCGCCAAGAGGCCGTTAACAGTTTGCGATATGTTCATCCCGAGCTCCCGCGCAGCTTCCAAAACAGATGTATTGATCGAAAGATTGGTCGGCTTTTTTGGCGCATTTTCAAAGTTCAACATAAACACTCCATGAAAGATGTGTTTATTATATGCGCATAAAAATGCGCAATTATATGCGCAGCACTCTACCCGGATTCATCACATTCTGCGGGTCCAGCGCCTGCTTGATGGCCCGCATCATGCCCATGGCAACGGGCGATTTATGCTGTTCGAGTTTATCGAGCTTGAGGCTGCCGACACCGTGCTCTGCCGAGATCGAGCCGCCGAATTTTTGCACCGAGTCGTACACGATGGCGTTGACGTTTCCTTCTTCATCGCGCAAAAACGCCGCCGCATCCCTGTCAAGAGGGGCCTGCACGTTGTAGTGCAGGTTGCCGTCGCCGAGGTGACCGAAGTTGACGAGGCGTACACCGGGTATGGCTTTTTCAAGCAGCGCGTCAGTAGTGGCTACAAATTCAGAAATACGCGAGATCGCGATTGAAATGTCGTGCTTGATGTTCAGGCCTTCTTCAACCTGCGCCATCGGGATGCTCTCGCGCAGGTGCCACAGCGCATGGGCTTGAGCGATGTTTTCGGCGACGACGGCGTCGAGCACGCAGCCTTGGTCCATCGCGGTTTCAAGCAGTCGCTCGAACTGCTCACGCGCATGGCTTTCAGATTCGTGATCCGAGTTTTCTAATAGAACGCAAAATGCTGTGTCTTTGTACAACGGCACGCGCTGCTGTGGAAAGTGTTTATCCACCAGGCTCAATGCAAACTGGCCCATGACTTCAAAACCTGTCAGGCCTGCGCCCAGGTGCTGGTGCGCCAGACCCAGCAGGGTCACGGCGTGTTGCATCGACGGCACGGCCGCCCACGCAGTTAGCTGCGCTGCCGGCATGGGGTAGAGCTTCATGGTGGCAGCAGTGATAATGCCCAGCGTGCCTTCGCTGCCGATGAATAAATCGCGCAGGTCGTAGCCCGTGTTGTCTTTGCGCAGGCCGCTCAACCCCTGCCAAATCTCGCCCTGCGCCGTGACCACTTCAAGGCCTAGGCAGAGTTCACGCGCATTGCCGTAGCGCACCACCTGCGTGCCACCAGCATTCGTCGCCAGGTTGCCGCCTATAGTGCAACTGCCTTTTGCAGCCAGACTGAGTGGAAAAAGAAAACCGGCTTTTTCTGCCGCCTCTTGCAGCGTTTGCAAGATACAACCGGCCTCAACGGTCATGGTCAGATTGGCTGCGTCGATGTTGCGCACGGCATTCATGCGTTGCAGGCTCAAGACGATTTGCTGGCCCGAGGCATCAGGTGTCGAGCCGCCCACCAGCCCGGTGTTGCCACCCTGTGCCACCAGGCTGACACCTGCAGCAGCGCAGGCCTTGACGATGCTGGATACCTCCAACGTATTGGCAGGCCGCAGCACCGCCAGTGCCTTGCCGCGCGAGCGTTTGCGCCAGTCCAACTCGTAACCGGACAAGTCGCCATCCACCAGGACGTGAGTCGGGCCAATGGTACTTTTTAGTTGATCAATCAGACCGTGATGCATAGCTAATAACTTCCTTTGGGTAGCTTGGGAATATCTTTAAAACGGATTTTTACATGTAGTGAACAGGCTGCAAAAAGCACCAGGCACAGCACCACTTCAATCATGGCCAGGTAGTTGCTGGGTGGCTTGTCGCTCCAGGCGCGCACCACGCCCTCGGTAAAGTACAACCACACCAACAGACTTAACCAGCGGTAGGTGTACATGCGGTTTTTCATCACGCCCGCCAGCGGCAAAATCAGCGGCAACACTTTTAAGGCTAACAGCGAGCCACCGGGGCGGATGGGGGCTAGCACCATTTCCCACAACACGCCCAGCACAATGAGGCCAAAGAGGCTGGCAGCGGCTGTCCAGCGGATGGTGTTTATTTGATTTTCTTTCTTCATTTGCGTCGTTCCAAGTCTGAGGCATGATACCGGGGATGAATTTTCTACAACGGTTGCAAGTCTTTTGGGCAGACCTCTCGCATTTCCCCTGGCGGGGCACGCTGTTAACGCTGCGTGACCGCTTTCGCGAAGACCACATGGGCCTGACGGCCAGCAGCCTGACCTTTACCACCAGCATTGCGCTGGTGCCGTTTTTCACCGTGGCGCTGGCTATCTTCACGGCCTTTCCGATGTTCTCCAAGCTGCAGGGCGCGCTGCAAGTGTGGCTGGTCAACAGCCTGATTCCCGACGATATTTCGCGCCAGGTGCTGGGTTACCTGACGCAGTTCGCCAGGCAGGCCAACAAGCTGGGCGTGGCCGGTCTGGCGGTGCTGCTGGTGACGGCGATTGCGCTGATCCTGACGATTGACCGCACGCTTAACGGTATCTGGCGCGTGAAAAAACCGCGGCCGCTGGCGCAGCGGGTGCTGATTTACTGGGCTGCCATCACGCTGGGCCCGCTGGTGCTGGGCGCCAGCCTGGCCGTCACCTCATATGTGATTTCTGCGTCGCAGGGCGTGGTGGGCACCCTGCCTGGTGGGCTGCGCGTCCTGCTCGACGTGTTGCAATTTTTCCTGCTGTCTGGTGGCATGGCGGCCCTGTACCGCTACGTGCCCAACACCTTTGTGCGTTGGGATCATGCGTGGGCGGGTGGGCTGTTTGTGGCGGCCGGCATCGAGCTGGCTAAAAAGGCGTTGGGCCTTTACCTGAGCAGCGTGCCGACCTATTCGCTGGTGTATGGCGCATTTGCCACTCTGCCTATCCTGCTGGTCTGGATTTACGTGGCCTGGGTCATTGTGTTGCTCGGCGCGGTGATTGCGGCCTACTTGCCCAGTCTGCTGGCCGGCGTGGCGCGCCGCGGCAGTACCCACGGCTGGCAGTTCCAGCTGGCGGTGGAACTGCTGCAGCAACTGCACCAAGTACGCAGCACCACACGCATCGGGCTGGAGGGCTCGGAGCTGGCTAGGGCGCTGCAGGTCGATGCGCTGCAGCTCGAACCTGTGTTGGAGACCCTGATGGCGCTGGACTGGATCGGCCAGCTGACCGACCCTGACGACGAGCACGAAGCGCGCTACCTGCTGCTGGCCGATCCGGCGGCCACCACCCTGGAGCCCTTGATGCGCCAGTTGCTGCTGAGCCAGGACGCATCGCTGAGAAATTTATGGAAAAATGGCCACTTGTCCTTGCTCCGCCTGCGTGACGTGTTATGAAATCAATAGCAGGCTACTTAGGGCTCGTTCAGAAATAACTTGCACATTTGACTCGCCAGCTTCGGGTGCCCTGCGTTGTTGCGAATCGCTTGTGTGGCAGAGCCACACGGCACGCTTCGCGCCTAGCATTGCATCCCGAATCCGACGCGCCAAATGCACAACTTATTCCAGAGCGAGCCCTTAGCTTCCGGCTGTCAGGTAATGATGGCCCTGCTCCAGCACAATGGTCCTCATGCCTAATACCTCCCTGTCCGACCCCATCAAGGGCTTTGGCGGCCCTGCCAAACGCTGGGTTGCGTGCCTGTGCGCCGACTGGTGCGGCACCTGCCGCGACTACCGGCCCGTGTTCGACGAAGTGGCGGCGCAGCATCCGGGCATGCCCTTTCTTTGGCTGGACATCGAAGACCAGGCGGAACTGGTCGGCGAGCTGGACGTCGAAACTTTTCCGACGCTGCTGATTGCCGATGGCGCCGCTCTCCGCTTCGCCGGCCCCTTGCTGCCGCATGCCGGCACGTTGTCGCGTTTGCTGGGCTCGCTAGTGTAGTGTTTCACTCTGTTTGAACCGTTTTGAGTTTTTCCCTGGCACGTATGACCTTTCGCAAGATGTCACGAGCACTCTTGGTCCAGATGAAGGGTTTGGGGTTCTCGTTATGCATG
>Ga0105054_10008060_pt1 | contig 14060 bp, 12 predicted proteins | sample BON02_FD_78091 | JGI IMG/M metagenome (GOLD analysis project Ga0105054, IMG submission 78091) | Freshwater microbial communities from Lake Bonney liftoff mats and glacier meltwater in Antarctica - BON-02 (megahit assembly) | ecosystem: Environmental > Aquatic > Freshwater > Ice > Glacier...
CGACAAACTGGAGGCCGAGCGTCTGGCCATCCGCGAAGGGCTCAAGACGGTCGAGTTCAGCGGCGTTCTGGGCCAGAATCTCTGCTTTGCCGGCACCGATGCGGAATTGCCGGGCTATGTGATCGCCATTGAGGGCGGCGCCTGGACGTTGCTGGCGACGCATCCCGCCGATCCCTGCGTCAAAAGCTGACCCAACCGGGCGCGGCCCCCACATCGGGGCCGCGTCCCCTGCCCCGGCGCGAGGAAGACCATGACAGATCAACCTCCCCTGCTGGCCGCCGAGGCCTATCTTTCGGCGATGACCGATTTTGGAGTCGAGACGATCTATGCCGTCTCGGGCACGGATTTCCCCTCCATCGCCGAAGCCTATGGCCGCGCCGATCTGCGCGGGCACAAACTGCCCCAGGCGCTGGTCTGCCCCCATGAAAACCTGGCCGTCGCGATGGCCCATGGTCATGCGCTGGTGACAGGACGCCCGCAGGCGGCGATGGTGCATGTGTCGGTGGGCACGTCCAACATGGTGTGCGGCGCGATGAACGCGCTGCGCGACCAGGTGCCGGTGTTGCTGACCGCCGGGCGCACGCCGGTCAGCGAATCCCCCGATGTGCCCGGCAGCCGCTCGCGGTTCATCCACTGGGCGCAGGAAATGTTCGACCAGGCCAGTCAGCTGCGCGAAGGCGTCAAATGGGATTACGAACTTCGGCGCGGCGATCAGGCGGTCGATGCACTGTCGCGCGCCATCGAGGTGGCGATGGCCCCGCCGCCCGGCCCCGTTTACCTGTCGCTCCCGCGTGAGGTTCTGGCCGAAGAGATCGCGCCGGGCGGGCGCAGGCGCCGCCCCACACCGGCCAGTGCCCCCGCCGCGGATGCCAATGCCATCGACCGGCTGGCCGATGCGTTGCGCGGTGCCGATCTGCCGCTGGTCATCACGACGAACCTGGGCCGCGATCCGGCGGCGGTGGCCGAACTGGAACACCTCGCCCGCGACTGGGCGATCCCGGTCATCACCTTCAACCCGCGCAGCATGTGCTTTCCGGCAGATCACCCCATGCATCTGGGCTATGAACCGGCAGAGCTTCTGGGCGCCGCCGATGTCATCGTGACAATCGCCTGCGACGTGCCCTGGGTGCCAAAGACCGGCGCGCCGAACCCCGATGCGCGGCACTGGCAGATCGGTCTCGATCCGCTGTTCGTGGCCTATCCGATGCGCAGCTTTCCGTCCGAGGGCGCCATCACGGCCAGCCCGGTGTCTGCCCTCGCCGCCTTGCGCGCAGCGATGGGCAGCGGCACGCAGGGCGGCTCTCGCCTGTCTGACCGTGCACACCGTCTTGTGGGTACCCGCACAAAACGCGTGGCCGCTCTGGACGCGGCGGGTGCCGGGCCGGACCTGACCGCCGCAAGTGCCAGCCGCGCACTGGCCCGCCATCTTCCGGCAGATGCGGTCATCATCAACGAATACTCCTTCCAGATGGCGCAGGCGCGCCTGACCCGCCCCGACAGCTTTCATGGCCTCAGCGCTGCGGGTGGTCTGGGCTGGGGGTTCGGGGCGGCGCTTGGCATCAAGAACGCCGGCACGCCTGGCCCGGTCGTGGTGATGCTGGGCGATGGCGCCTACCTGTTCAACAACCCCTCGGCCTGCCATTGGGCGGCGGCGGCACACGGCCTGCCCGTGCTGGCCGTGATCTTCAACAACAAGCGGTGGGGCGCGGTGCGCAGTTCGACCCTTGCCATGTACCCCCAGGGCGCGTCTGCGGCCTCGGATGGCATGTTCCTTGCCGATCTATCCCCCTCGGTCGATCACGCGGCGCTGGCGCGGGCCCATGGCGCAGCGGCCTGGGATGTGCGGACGCTTGGTGACATCCCGGCGGCCCTGGATGGCGCGCTGTCTGCAATGGCTGCGGGTCAACATGCACTGATCGCGCTGGATCTGCCCAGCTAGAGCGTGTTGCAGCAAAGGTTCAGGGGCGCACCCGGGCGACAACATCACCTCGGTGTGCCCGCACATGCACCGCGATCAGCAGCGCGCCCAGAACCGCGCCACCGCCCGACACCAATGTCATGAATATCCCGCCATGGGGCAAGATCGCGGCAAAGCCCAACACAGCCGACAACAGCCTTTCGGGCAGGGTCAGGGGGCGCCGCCCAAACCCGACGAACGCCGCCGTGACCAAAGGCACCGCGATCAGCGTGCTGACGCCGGCAACGACGATCGAGACCGCACTGCCCTGCATCAAAAGGGCCGGCTGGTAGACAAAGACAAACGGCAGGATGAAGGCGATCCAGCCAAAGCGCACCGCCTCGACCGCCGTTTTCATCGCCGACGCCCCGGCAATGGACGCCGCAGCAAACGCGGCCAGCGCCACCGGCGGCGAGATCATCGACAACAGCCCGAAATAAAGCACGAAGAAATGCGCCTCGATCCCGCCGATGCCCAACTGCATCAGCGGCGGTGCCGCCAACGTGGCCAACAGCAGGTAGACCCCCGTCGTGGGCAAACCCATTCCCAGGATGATCGACACCAGTGCCGTCAGCACCAGCAACAGGAACAGCGAACTGCGGCCCAATTCGATCAGCACGAAGGACAGCCCGAACGACAGGCCGGAACTGGACAGCAATCCGATGATCATTCCCGCCACAGCACAGATCATCAGGATCTGCACCGAAGCCTCTCCGGTTTCGATCAGCGCGCGCAAGACGTCGCGCCACCCGATCCGCCCGCGCCGACCCAGATCGAGAAACCCGATGACGATCAGCGACACACAGGCCCAGACCACCGCCTTGCCCGCAGGCATCGACAGCACGAACAATGCGATCAGCAACACCGCCATGGGCACCAGAACCACCATCGCATGGGGCAGAATCTCGCCCCAGGGACGTGCCACGCTATCGTCGCCCGCACCCAGATCGTCACGCTCGGACAACAGCGAAATCTGCAGATAGACCGCATAGAAATACAGCGCCGCCGGGATCAGCGCGGCCAGGATGATGTCCTGATAGGGCATCTGCAAAAACTCGGCCATCAGAAAGGCCGCCGCGCCCATGACAGGCGGCATGATCTGCCCGCCAGTCGAGGCCACGGCCTCGATCGCGCCGGCCTTTTCGGGGCGAAAGCCCGCGCGCTTCATCGCCGGAATGGTGATCACGCCGGTGGACATCACGTTGGACACCGCCGAGCCCGAGATCGAGCCCATGAACCCGCTGGCCAGCACCGCCATCTTGGCCGTGGCGCCGGGGCGTTCGCCGGCCAGCGTCCGGGCGGCATCGGTCAGCACCTCGGCCCCGCCCGTCACCACGAGAAAGCGCCCGAACAGGATGAACAGCACCACCACAAAGGCCGCGACCTGCAAGGGCGCACCTAGGGTGGCCGTGCTGTCGGTGCCGATGAAGCGCAGGATTTCCGCAGGCGGCAGCGGCCGCCCCTCCAGCCGACCGGGCACATGATCGGAAAAAAGCGCATAAAGCACAAGGATCGCCAGAATGACGATCAAAGACCAGCCTGCCGCACGGCGCAGCGCCTCGATCCCGACGATGGCAACGCCGATGCCCAGAAAAAGCGCTTCGGTCGGGTGAAAGAACGCGCCTTCGGACAGGATGGGAAAGCGGATGTAGATGTGCAGCCCGACCCAGACCGCCATCGCCACCAGCACCAGGTCCGGCACCCGCCAGGGCAATGTCGCCCGCGCAACCAGCGATTTCAGAAAGACCGATGTGGCGGCAAGGCCAAAAAGCAGCCCCGCCACCTGTTCGGGAAAAAGCAGCAACCCCAGTTGTATCGGCAGATCCAGCGCCCAGAGGATCGGCAACAGTGCAACCGCCAGACACAAGGCGGATTGCCAGTGTCGTGCCGTGCCCATGTTCAAATCCCCCCGGCGCTGATGCTCAGTTCGTCACGCTGCTGTAAAAGGCCGCCGCAGCCGGGTGATATTCCAGCGGCATCTCCTTGCCCATGAGCGTGGGATCGAACTCGACCCACAGCGGGCTGGTGGCGATCAGCGCATCGGGGTTTTCGTACATCGCCTTGACCACAGCCGTCACCAGTTCGTCGGCCACGTCCTTGTGGGTGAACAGCAGGTAGTCATAGGCAAAGACCCGCGTCGCCTCGTCCAGACCCGGCAATTCCTCGTTGGCGGCAATGTCGCGCAGATAACTGCCCGGCAGGATCTCGGCCACCGCCGCCTGACTCTCGGGCGAAAAGGCGAGGAACTGGATATCTCCCAGCGAGGCTTCCAGATCATAGGTGGGCTGCGACCCGATGGTGGCGATCGAGATATCGGTCTGCCCCTGCTTGATCGCTTCATACATGCGCGGGAAATTGGCAACCGGTACTTCGTTGATGTCGGCATAGCTCAGGCCACCCGCATTCAGCGCGGCGCGGATGATGAAATCGCCCAGCGACCCATCAGGAAAGCGCGGCACGTTGCGACCGGCCAGCTGTTCATAGCTTTCGATCCCCAGGCTTTCGGGTACGACGATACCCGCCTGAAACGGAAACAGGTTGGCAACGACCCGCAAGTTGGGATTGGGCTCGGACGACATGCCCGTTCCCTCCACCGCATACCAGGTCTGCGGATAATTCCCGACCCCGAGCTCCAGCCGCCCGGCATTGACCAGCGGAATGTACTGCGAGGTATTGGCCGACACTTGCGGGCGCACCTGCACCTCGCCGACGCTGGAGACGACGCTGGCAATGGCGTTGGCGATCTGGGCGGTCGCACCGCCCTGGGTGGTTCCCAGCGCCACGGTCTGCGCCGTGGCGGGCAGGGCCAGCGCCAGACCGGCGACCAGACCCAATGCAGCTGATTTCAACAAAGTCATCATTCTTGCTCCTTGTCGGCTTTCGCGCGCCGGAAGATTCCCGCCGCTTGCATTCTCGTTCAAAAGCTATCCTATAGAGAAAACTTGTCCGGACAAGAGGGATGCCGTGGAAAGCGATCGCAAGAGACTGGCTTTGCTGGGGGGTGCCGGGGGCATCGGGCGCGTTGTGGCGGCGCGCGCGCAGCGGGAAGGCTGGGAGGTCACGGTGCTGGACCTGCCCCAATCGCTGGAACGGCACCCGCCGCAGGACGGCCTCCGCGCCCTGCCCATCGACCTGCGGCACGAGGACCAGGTGGCGCAGGCCTTCGCGGCCCTTGGCCCGGTCGAGGGGTTCGTGAATCTTGCGGGTTTCATGACCGGAATGAAGCCGCTGACCGACACCAATGTCCACGACTTCGACGAACTGATGACCGGCAATTTCCGGGGCGCCTATCTGGCGGCGATGGCGGCCCTGCCCTGCCTGCGCGCGGCGGGCGGCGGCGCGATGGTCAACATAGTCTCGGGTCTCGCGGCGGTCGCACGTCCGGGCTATGGCCTCTATGGTGCCAACAAGGCGGCGATGGTGCATCTGACCAAGACGCTGGCGGTCGAGGCGGCGCCTGACATCCGCATCAATGCCGTCGCCCCCGCCGCAGTCGACACCGCCTTTCTGCGCGGCGGCACCGGCCGCTCGGACGAGAACGAGGACAGCCATCTTGACGTTGCGGCCTATACCCGCGTCACGCCGCTGGCCCGTCTGGCCCAGGCCGAGGATGTGGCAGGCCCGATCCTGTTCCTGCTGGGGCCCGACAGCGCCTTCATGACCGGACAGGTGCTGTGGGTGAACGGCGGAGGTTACATGCCATGACCACTGATGCCTCGCTCAGGAGCCGGGTCAGCCTGATCACCGGCGGGGCGCGCGGTCTTGGCCGGGAAATGGCGCTAGCGCTGGCCGCTGCGGGGGGGCGTGTCTGCATCACCGGTGCGTCGGAAACGCCAGAACTGGAACAGACCCGCACCGATCTTGTGGCGCTGGTGGGGGCCGACAACGTGCTGGCGCTGGCCGCCGATGTGTCCGACCCCGTGGCCGGGCCGGGCGTCATCGATATTGTGATAGGCAGGTTCGGTCGGCTGGACGTGCTGGTGAACAACGCCGGTCGGGGGATGCGACTGATCTCCGAGACGTTCAACACCCAGCCGACAAGGTTCTGGGAGGCAAATGCCGACGCCTGGCGACGCATCGTCGACATCAACGTCAACGGCCCGTTCCTGATGGCACAGGCCGCCGTTCCCGCCATGCTGGCGCAGGGCTTTGGCAAGATCATCAACATCTCGACCTCGGATCAGACCATGGTGCGGCGCGGCTATGCGCCCTATGGCCCGAGCAAGGCGTTTCTTGAGGCGGCCAGCCGGGTCTGGGCACAGGATCTCGCAGGCACCGGGGTGGATGTGAACGTGCTGTTGCCCGGCGGGGCCGCCGACACCGACCTGTTGCCGCCCTCGGCCAACAGACGGGGCGCCGATGGCAACCTGCTGCGCCCGGACGTGATGAATCAAGCACTTCTGTGGCTGGCCTCGGACGCATCGAACGGCCAGACCGGCGGGCGCTATATCGGGCGGCTCTGGGACGGGCCGGATGCCGCGCGCGACGCGACCACCGACAAACCCCGGATCATGTGAGACGCCGATGACCCATCTTGCCCTCGGCGATCTCGAAATCTGCGGTCTTGTCGATCTGGACAGGTTCGATCTGCCGTTGTCCATGCTGCTGCCAGACGCCGATCTGGCAATGTTGCAGCCGTTTCCCTGGCTGTTTCCGGATGCCTTGTCGGACGGGATGCTGCACCTCAAGATACGCTCATGGCTGTTGCGGCTGGACGGTCGGGTGATCCTGATCGACACCTGCGTCGGCGATCACAAGGCACGGCCAAACCGCCCCGACTGGCACCGGCGTGACGGGTCTGTCCTGCTGCATGCTCTGGCCGCACAGGGGCTGCGACCAGAGGATGTGGACATCGTCATGTGCACCCACCTGCACGCCGATCACGTCGGCTGGAACACCAAACTCGACAATGGCCGCTGGGTGCCGACGTTTCCCAATGCCCGTTATGTCTGTGGCCGGGCCGAATATCGCCACTGGGAGGGCGACCATGCCAAAGGCGGCGACAACCACGGGTCTTTTGCCGACAGCGTCCTGCCGGTGATGGATGCGGGGCGGATGGATCTGGTGGACGAAGGCTGGGATCTGGCCAGGGGGCTGACCCTGCAAACCGCAGCGGGGCATTCTCCGGGGCACATGTGCATCCATGCCGATCACGGCGATGGCGCGGTTTTTGCGGGCGACGCCATCCATTCGCCGGTGCAACTGGCCCGCCCCGACTGGTCCAGCGCCTTTTGCAGCAACCCCGCCCAGGCCCGCGCCACGCGCCGCGCCCTGCTGGAACAGATCGCCGACACCGGGCGCTGGCTTGTCCCCGCGCATTTCGCCGACCCTGGATGGCTGCGCATCACCGCATCGGGCGACGGCTTTGCGCCTGTTTGCGAAACCACCAATCCACAGCGGCGGAGTGCGCCATGACGGACGAACTTGACCAGAACTACGCCCGCGCAGGCTATCACAAGAAACAGACCTGGGGCGCGCGCCCCGCGCTGATCCTGATCGACTTTGCCAATGCCTATTTCGACAGGGACACCCCGCTTTTTGGCGGCGAGGGGTGCCAGACCGCGCTTGACAATGCCGCCCGTCTGGTGCCCGCCGCCCGCGCCGCAGGCATCCCCGTGATCTATACCGAGGTCAGGTTTCAGCCGGGTGGGCGCGACGGCGGCGCATTCTATGCCAAGGTGCCCGCCCTGTCGTGCTTCGACGCCGGGACAGAGACACAGAAACTGGCCCCGCCACTGACCGTTGAAAAGGATGACATCGTCATCACCAAGCAATATCCAAGCGGCTTTTTCGGCACGTCGCTGGCGGCAACGCTGCAATGGCTCAAGGTCGATACACTGCTGCTGACGGGCGTCACCACCTCGGGCTGCGTGCGCGCCACCTGTATCGACAGCATCAGCAACGGCTTTGTCACGCTGGTGGTCGAAGACGCGGTGGGCGATCGCGCCGATGCCCCGCATCGCGCCAACCTCTATGACATGAGCGCAAAATACGCCGACCTGCTCAGCACGGAAGAAGCCATCGCCTATTTCGACCGGCTGCACAACACCTAGCCACGCGACCGGCCGCGAAGGTGCCGATCGGATCGAGGCCGGGGGCTGCTGCGACCCTCTTGTCGATTCGCGCAAACCCCCGTCCCCGGGCGTTCCGGGCTGCAACAGGTTGGTGGGAACTGGTTTGCTCTTGTGCCCATCGGATGTCGCACTTCTTCACCATATGGTCTGGCTTGGGCTCAAGATTGAAGTGCGCCACTGACAGCGCGAAGGGCATAGGATGCCGCCATCACGCTGGACCTGACAGGCCCAAAACGGATCGGCTGTCCGGCGAACAACCCGATTTTCCTGCGATCGCCGCAAGCGCCGCAGCTTCGCTCTGATATTCATCGCCGTGTTCCATAACCAGCCGTACCGCTCGCTCGCGGAACTCGGGGGAATACGTCTTCGAGGTCTTCTTCTGTTTGTGTTCCATAACGGGTAATTCTCCGAGAGTCTTGCCCTCCGATAAAGCCGGGGGAAAATGGCGCCACGACCCGCCGGGCAGCGGCACCGTCCGGTTCGACGCCAACCTGGCAATCCTGGGCGAAATCGGTTTTCACCGAACACTCTGCTCCGACGCAACCCGGCGCCGATGGTTCCCGGACGAATGTCGGAACCAAGGCGGCGCGGGTTCACCGAACACTCTGCTCCGAGGAAGGTTGACATGCCCAGACGATCCAACCCGCTGTTCGCCCTTGCCGCCACCGCCCTGATGGCCGTGCCTTCGGGGGCGGCTGCGCAATCCCTCGACATCCTGCTGAACTGTTCGGGTTGCCACACCCTCGGCCCGCAGACCGGCAATCCCGACCTGCCCCCGCGCTTTCCGGTACTGAACGGCCAGCCCGCCCGCTATATCGAACAACAGCTCGAAGCATTCCGCACCGGCGAACGTCGGCACCGCCAGATGATGTTGAGCGCGCAGGCGCTGGGGGTCGGCGGCGCGCCCGCCATGGCGCGGATGTATGCCTATTCCTACAGGCCGCCGCTGGTCTTCACCGGCGATCCCGAGCGCATGGACATCGCCATCGCCCTGCACGAGAATGGCGCCTGGGAGCGTGGCCTGCCCTCCTGCGCCAGTTGCCACGCCCTGGACGACGGGCCGGGGATCGACACCTCGGCCCGGCTCGCGCCGCGCCTGCACGGCCAGCCCTTGGGATACATCGCGAAAGAGTTGCGGGCCTATGCCGACGGCACCCGCACCACCGGTCCCATGGGGCGCATGCAGGCCTATGCCGGGCTTCTGACGGCGGCCGAGATCGAGGCCCTGTCGGCCTATTACGCCGCCTTCGACGAGGAGACACCGCAGTGACCGTTCCAACCTTGCCCGTTCCAACCCCGCCCGTTCCAACCTTGGCCGTCGCGATCTGCTGGCCCTGTCCGCCGCCGCCGCCCTGTTTCCGGCCACGGCCCGCGCGCAGACGGCCGCGATCACCCCCGACGTCATGGTCAGACTCGGCGCCCTTGCCGGGTTTGACCCCCTGCCCCGCGACCTGCTGGCCGGGTTGGAAAAGGGCCTGGGCCGGGATGTCGCCGCGCTGGACCGCGACCCGCTGCCCGACGCGTTGCAGAAACGCGTCCTGCGCGCGCTCTATACCGGGGTGCTCCCGGGGCCGGACCCCAGGCGCATCGGCTTTTCCTCGGCGCTGATGTGGGCGGCCATCGAGGACACGAACAACGTCTACAGCTATTGCGGCGGTGTGCCCGGTTTCTGGGCGCAACCGCCTGAAACTGCGTGATTTGATCGCCTGGTGAGGGGTCCATCCCTGCCTTTCGCCGTTCATTTCCCAATGTCAATTCGGATCGAAAGGTGCAGCGCACTTCGGGCGCCAGGAACCTGAAAGAAGGGCAGTTGGGTGCGATCTTTGCCGGTTTCCTGACCATCCCGAACCTGTTTTTGATGATCCTGCCGGGCATCATCGCGCTGAAACTCTATCCCGACCTTGAAACCCCCGACCTCGCGTTTCCGACCCTCGCGTTTGAACTGATGCCCATCGGCATTCGCGGGCTGATCATGGCAGCGCTGATCGCGGCGATCATGTCATCGCTCGACTCGGCGCTGAATTCGGCGGGCACGCTGGTGACACCGGACTTCGTGACGCCGCTGAAACCCGATCTGGGCAACGAAGAACATGTGCTGATCGGCAAGGTCGTGACCGGCATCTGCATGGTGATCGGCGCGATCTATGCGCCGCCGATCGCGGGGTTCTAACCGCTGTTCTCGTATTTCCAGTCGTCCCTGTCGTACATCATTTCGCCCATCGTCGTGGTCCGTGTGGCGGGTCTGTTCATCGGCTGGCTGAACGGCACGGGCGCCTTCTGGACGATCCTGTCCGGCCTGTGCGTCGGCATCCCGATCTTCTTCCTGAAAGAGGTGACGGGCGTCGGGGCCAACCTGGGTCTGCCCGACATCCACTATACCATCATGTCGTCGATCCTGATGCTGATCGCCATCGTCCCGCACTTCGGGCTGATCCTGATGACGCGCACCGACACCAAGGACGGCGTTGACGATCTGGTCCGGAACCGGCAGGACGCCACTGAGGTGTTCACCACCCTTGAAAGCCAGCTCTGGCTGGACCGCACGCTGCTGTCGCCCCTGCTGGTGGCGTGCATCGGCGCGATGATCATCTGGTTCTGGTGATGGCTATCCGGCGGCGGCTGTCCCACCGGGCCTGGCCGCCGCCAGCAGGGCGCTGTGCAGGGCGTCGTAGTTCACCGGCTTCTCGATAAAGGCACAACCGCGCAGGGCCTCGGGCAGATCGTTGACGCTATTGCCCGACAGGAACACCACCACGGTGCCCCGCGCCTTCAGGTCCAGCGCCAGATCGAAGGACTGGCTGCCGCGCAGATTGACGTCGAGCAGCGCCAGATCGGGCGTCGCCGCGGCAACGGCGCGCATCGCCGCATCCAGCGTGCCGACCACATCGGTCACATGCCAGCCACGGTCGATCAATTCATCGCCTATATCCATCGCGACGATGATCTCGTCTTCCAGAACCAACACGGTTTTTTCAAAGGTCATCATCAGCCACCAACCGGGTTGTCAATTGGGCCGCAAAGCCTTCGGGATTGTAAGTCATGTTCACGTTCCCGTCCAGAGAATGTGACAGGGTCATAGCGATCAGGCGGCTGCCGAACCCGCGGCGCGTGGGTTCCACCACCGGCGGCCCCTTGCGTTCGACCCAGTCGATCAGCACGCTGTCGCGGCCCCGGTCGTCGATCAGGTGCCAGTCGATCCGCAAGACCCCCTCGTCATTGCTAAGTGCGCCATATTTCGAGGCATTCGTCGCCAGTTCGTGCAAGATCAGCCCCAACGCGTGGGAAACCGTCGCGCCCAACGTCACCTGCGGCCCGTTCAGCACCAGCCTGCCCTGATCTCCGCTGGCATAGGGGCCGATCTGGCTTTGGATCAGTTGTTCCAGATCGGCGCCGCTTTGCTCGTTGCCGACGAGAATGTCGTGCGACGCGGCAATGGCGAACAATCGCCCGCTGAACGAATCGCGAAACGCCTCGGGGCTGTCGGAATGGCGCAGCGTGTGCGACGCCATCGCCTGGATCGTGGCCAGCGAATTCTTCACCCGGTGGTTCAATTCGTGCAACAGCAGGGTCTGGCGTTCTTCGGCGCGCTTGCGCTCGGTGATGTCTTGCAGCGTGCCGACCGCCCGGGTCTTGCCATCGACAATGATCGAGGCATGGCCTTCGACCCAGATCAGGGTGCCGTCGGACCGGTTGACCCGATAGGTTGTCGAATTTGTTGCGGCCCTGCCCGGTTCATGGCCCAGGGCCAAGTCATCCTGCACGATGTGCCTGTCGTCCTCGTGCACCATGGCCAGGAATTCGGCAAACGGCACATCGGCGCCGGACAGGCCCAGAACTTCGATCGACCTGGCATCCCATCTGACAGCGCCGGTGGAGGGGTTGAAATCGAATGTGCCCAGCCGCGCGGCGCGGGTCGCCATGTGCAGCCGTTCGCGGCTTTCGGCAAGGGCAAGTTCGGAATTGCGCCGTTCGGTGATGTCGGTGCCGCAAGGCACCAGTGCAATAATCCGGCCACCTTCGTCCTTGATGGCCACGATGTTCAACTCGACCCAGCGGATCGCGCCGTCCAGACTGCGATAGGGCATGTCGGCCCGGCTGGGCGAGCCTGTCGCCGCCGTATCCACCATCTGCCGGATCTGGGCGCGCAACTCGGGCGAAACATCCCACCAGGGCGTTTCGCTGAAATGCAACCCCAGCAGACTGGCCTTGGGCACGGTCACATGGGCCAGCGCCGTGGCGTTCAGGTCGGTCACGGTGCCATCGGCGTCCAGCAGCCCGACCAGCGTGCTGACCCCGTCCAGCGTGCGTGACAGGCGTTCGGCGTTCTGGTGCACCGCATCCTCGGCATGCAGGCGATCGGTGATGTCGACAGCCGACGGGATCAGCTCGACAACCCGCCCTTCGGCATCCAGCAGCGGCATCAGCAAGAAGTCGATGAAGATGAAATTGTCACCGCTGGCCCTGATCTTGACGTCATAGCGCGAGGGTTTGCCCTGTTGCGCCAGCGCGATTGCCTGTTTCAGCCGCTCCTGAACGGCGGGGTCATACGACCACCAGAACGCCTCCCAGAACGGTTTGCCGATCACGTCATCGCGGCTCAGGCCCGCCACTTCCAGCGCGGGCTGGTTCGCCTCGGTCAACAGCCCCTCGGGGGTCAGCGCGCCGACAAAGGCCACGACGCTGTCCAGAATGCTGCGCACCCGCAGGGCGTTCTCAAAGATCTGCCGCTCTTGCTCCTTGCGCGCGGTGATGTCGGTGAACAGTGCGGCACAGCCGTCTGCGACCCGCACCGCCGTCAGTTCGAACCACCCGGAAATGCCGTCGTCGTCATAGCCAAGGGTCCGTTGGAACGGCTCGCCCGTGCCGACCAGTTCGACATACTGATCGTACAGCCCGGACGCCTTGTTGCCCGGCAACACGTCCAGCATCGCCTTGCCGATCAGATCGTCGTTCGTCATTTTCACCAGCGCAAGACTGGCATCGTTGGCAAAATCGAAGACGAAATCCTCGATCCCGCCCCCGGCGCCCCGTTTGGCCGTGAACATCATGAACCCGTTGGGCGAGACCTGCTGCGATGCGCGGAACCGCGCCTCGCTGGCCAGGAGCGCCTTTTCGGCGATGGCGCCTTGGGTGACGTCGATGATCGCCGTGACGAACCCGATCACCCGCCCCCCGACATCGAATTCGGGCGCATGGTTGACGGTCAGGGACAGCGGCGTGCCGTCCCGTTCCAGTTCCATGTCATAGCTGACATTCCGGCCCGCCAGCACCGCCGCGACATGCGGTTCGGCCAGTGCAAAGGCCGCGTCGCCCATCGCCTCCTGCAAGGTGTGGCCGATCAGGTCTTCGGAGCGGCGCCCCGACAGCCGGGCAAAGGCCGAATTGACAAAGGTATAGCGCAGGTCGGCGTCGACCTGGGCAATCATCACAGGCGCATGTTCGGTCACGAACCAGAGTTGTTCGCGCGATTGGCGGATGCGGTCCTCGGCCTGCTTGGCGGCGGTGATGTCGACCAATGTCACGACAACCCCCGTCGCCGCACCACTTTCGGTGGTATAGGGCGTCAAGCGGCGCAGGAAGGTGCGCCCGTCCTCGCGCACCGCCTCGGTTTCCACCGCCACGCCGGTGTCGTCAAGGGCGGGCATCGGCGGCAGATCGGCAAAGCGGTGGGTGAAATGGCGCAGCGGGCGGCCGATGTCGGACCCGGTGATGTTGTAGAATTCCGACGCCGCCGGGGTGAACCGCCGCAGGTTGCCCGCCGCGTCCAGGAAAATCGTCGCGATCTGCGTCGAACTCAGCAGGTTCACAAGGTCGGTGTTGGCATCCTCAAGCGCTGTATTGGCGCGCTCGATCTCGTCCTTCGAGGATTCAAGCTCCTCGTTCGCCGACTGCAACTCCTCGTTCATCGACAGCAGTTCTTCGTTCGACGATTTCAATTCCTCGTTGGCGCCCTCCAGATCCTGAACCGTATGCTCCAGTTCCTCGCGCGCCTGAAACAGCTCTGCCTCCAGATCGGCGAACAGCCGCTC
>Ga0105054_10008067_pt1 | contig 14048 bp, 18 predicted proteins | sample BON02_FD_78091 | JGI IMG/M metagenome (GOLD analysis project Ga0105054, IMG submission 78091) | Freshwater microbial communities from Lake Bonney liftoff mats and glacier meltwater in Antarctica - BON-02 (megahit assembly) | ecosystem: Environmental > Aquatic > Freshwater > Ice > Glacier...
ACTGAGTGCTGAGTGCATTTGAGTGCTCAAGATTTACTGTGCACTGAGTGCTGAGTGCACTCCAGACCGCGCGCACAGCGCTTAAGTGCCGAGTGCGCATCTGCATCGTGTGTGGTCCTGGTTCTAGGATGAGTTCCGCCACACAGATGCCAAAAAGGGTAGAGTACTTGGTTGCCTTCAGAGAGACCACGGAGGGTTTCCACTTCATCTTTTTGGTCAGTAAGAGCGTGGAGAATTCGTACTCGTACACTTCGGGAGTTTCCTTTCATTAAGTGCCAAAATTTTCCAGTGATTTTACAGTTTTTTAGTGTCAGACCCAAACGTTCTCTGTGGACTGATGGGTAGGCGGTAGCAAAGTCAATGAAACAGCAGTAGCTGGCGATTCCATGTTGGGATCGCTCTTGTATGGTGGCAATAAGCGCGTAGATGGCGTCGTGGGTTTGTTGGGTGATTCGTAACCTTTGCTGGGAGGGGGTGAGAGTGTCATTGAGTTCTGTAAATTTAAAGAGACGTGCTTCTATGATGCCTTCAAATAGCTTTGTGACTCAAATTGTGAAAGTGTTGAGGATTAAATTCCTCGGTAGGACACGGGTGAGTGTCTATCTTTCCCCCCTCCTTTGTAGATGGGTTGCATAAGGGCAGACGCCCAGGCCCCTGGATAGGTTTCCACCTCCCATGTAATGAGCATGTATAGATAGATCATGACAATGGCGTGTTCTCCACTGGCTTGCAGAATTCTGTTTGTGATGCCACCTGGGAATGAAGCATTATATGCAGACGTTTTATCACTTCTTTGACTTCCTCACGAGTGGGTGTTTTGTTGAGTTCGGGATCTGGGATGTGTGAATCTGATGGATGAGGTGAGTTGAGGGACTGTGAGACACAATCAGCTTCAGATTCATCCCAAGGCGAAAGAGGGTGATTTCGGAGATCGTGTCCAAGGTGGCATCTATGCTGATGTCAACTTTTTATTCCAATATGTGGTTCCCGTTCTATGTCTCCCTCTTTCCACATTCGTTTGTCAGCGGAGATGTTGGTGCGCATTTGTGAGGGTAGTTGGGGGGAGGCGGAGGAGTCATTGCCTTTGCATTCTCAGAGGAGTTTCCAGGCAGTTTTAATGGTGGTAGTAAAGTGGATGATTTTGAGTTCATGTGCGTGGGCAAGGAGGTGTGCGCTGTTTTGTTTCAATACATTTGTTTCAAGGGTTTTTTCATTTGGTTTAATCACAGCTTGAGGGTGGCAAAGAGGGGATTGTTACTGATTTCTTTTGTTTTGGCAGCGATGGTGTCCCTTAGGGCTTGGATGTCGGTGCGAAGGGTTTTTGCGTCAGGAGTGGGATTTGTATGTTTGTGTCCGAGGGGTTCTTTTACGGTAGCAGCGGGGGTTTGGCGTGGGTGTGAGTGTTGAGGTTGAGTGTTGGGAGAGGAGAGGACACTAGAGGCTGATTCGTGCAGTGCTGATCCTACAAGTTTGCAGGTCATGTCGTCTCGAGCTTGGGGGGAGATTTTTTTTGTGTTTTTGAGGATATCTTTCAGGATGGTGAGAATTGAGGCAGCGTTGAGGAGAAAAGAGATTGAGATCAAGTTGTGGTCAGTGCGAACAGGCTGGGAATCTCTGGCCTTGTCGTGGGTGGCAGTTGGAGGGTGCGGGGAAAAGGGGGGATTTTGTTTTGATTTTCATATGTGGGGTCGTTGGAGGAGGGGAGGAAGCGGCCATTTGTCATGATGAGGGTATGGTGATTGAGGAAATCTAGTAGCATTCTATCCTTGGCACAAGCATGGGTGGTGGTTGACGTAGAGTTAGGGACTCGGTCTTGGGGCTGGTGTTGTAGGTGAGGGTCACGAATGCGAATGGGGATGTGTGGGAATCCTCAGTGGTTGGTGAGGTGCTCTTCTTGTTCTATTTCAGACTATGCCCACCCAGCCCTTGAAATCATGGGTATTTTTTCCTGCGTGGGTAGACTCCTACGAACCAAACTTTTACAGTTTGCTACGAACTAAACTAAAACGAACCAAACTTTTTCGAATTTGTATTCCGAAAGGAAAAGTTCGACTCCGATGGATGTACTCATACAAACGCTCATGTATGTGGAGGTCTCGAACATCATGGAATGTAACCCGGGCCAACATATTCCAGGAGCGGCTTTCAAAAGTTTGAGCCAAATTCCTGCGAACCAAACTTTTAAAGTTTCCCACGAACTAAACTCATACGAACCAAACTTTTACGTTGTAGTCCAAAAAGTCCATAAGGAAATCGAGTTCGATGGAGAAACGAACGCATGTGTCCGACAGCGGGAAGCTACAGGCGCCTGAGGTGGTTGTGGAGGTGTTCTGTCAACAGGTCCCTTCTTTTTCTTGTGTCTTTCCTTGTGATTCTTGTGCGTGCAGGACAGCATGTGTTGGGTTTGTGTGCTGACAGCATGTGTTGTGTTTGTGTGTGTGGGCGTGCATGTCTTGTGCGCGTGTCGAGGATGGTTGCACAGGCACGAAACCTACCCACGATCGAATCGGTAAACCAACCTACCACTCCTTGGTTGCGCTTTCAGAATCCAATCCAGATTCTTCTTGTCCCTCCCATCCTGGCTTCTTCTGTGCTTGCTGGCCTGAGTCGTCGATCACTTTAGCGACCACTGCAACCACGAGCTGATGCGACATGCTTTTTCTGCCGTGCTTGCAACATCACTGTGGTCTTGGGCTAGGGCCAGCGGAGCGTTTGCATCACCATTTTTTGCTGCCTGCTCTGTCCCTCCATTGTCTCATAGCTGATAGAACCTCGCGCATTATCTGCAACAGGCACAAGGCGACCACTCCAATACCTACTGCGTGGTAGAGACGACGAACTCACACCAAATATGTAAGACGCATACTGTCCTGTCGAGCCTGCATCCCGTATGGAACGAGAGCTTCCAGGTAAGAGTTGCTTTGCGTCTACTCTGTACAAGTTAATCAAAAGTGGATCCGAAGTCTCGCAGTGTGCTTTGGGTTTGTCTGCTCATGTCGCTGACATTCTGCCTGTATTACGTCAGGTCAAGATTAGCAGTTCGTCTCAGCAGATGATGACTGTGAAAATTATGGCCGAGAAAGAGGGCCGCCATGACGAGTTTATCGGCGTTGTGGTTGTGCCCGTTAGCAGGATTATGTCAGGTGAGTGTGCACAGCAACAGTTTCAGCTTTTTTGAGATACGAGATTTTCTCCAGCCGATTTTGCCTGGTTTGCAAAATAGAAGAGGTGAAACAACAGAAAGGAAGAGCTCGCAGGTCTCTTGCAATGACACGCGGCGGCGATGCGTATCGTGCCACAGCTTCCGTGTGCCCCTCGGGTCAATTCGCATGGCTGAAACCCCTCACTGCCGCTTGCCATTTGGAGTTCCTAATTTGTCGATCCGCCGATGAAAAAGTGTTTTTTTGGGGGGTTGTGGCGTTTTTTGGCGCGCTTGCACACACTTGGCAAATACCAAAAATTTGTGAACCTCAAATTTCTGGGCCGGACAGGGCGTCCAAGGGACGGGACTTCGGGTGGCGTGCGGCAGCGTCGGGGCTGAATTCAGTCCTGTGTATGTCAGCGTCTGTTTGTGTTTGTTTGTGTCTGTTCGCGGTCTTTTAGCGTCTGTTAGCTTGTGATGACGCTGCCGCGCGCCAACCGACGTCCCGGCCCTTGAACCATTTTCCCTCTGTTTCTGGGTCCCGATATTCGAGTTGCTCAACATGTTAGCTGCTTGCCAAGCGCTTGCAAGCGCGCAGAAAACGCCGCAAAATTCTGGAAAAACACCAATTCTTGGAAAAATGGCGGATCGTTATGTTAGCAACACGCAATCGTCGCGTCAGTAAGTGTGTTGATCCGCCGATTTTTTCAAAAATCGGTGTTTTTGCGGAATTTTGCGGCGTTTTCTGCGCGCTTGCAAGCGCTCGGCCAGCAGCGCAGATTTTTTGTGCCTCAAAATTCTGGACCCGGAAAAAGCGGGAAAATGGCGTCCGAGGACTGAAATTCGGGGTCCTCCCTCAGGCAGTTGTGGGCCGTCTAGATAGAGGGGTTGTATCAGGGGGTTTATTAGGGGTTTATTAGGGGTTTATCAGGGAAGTCCACTAATAACATCTCCCAATAAACCCCCCATATCTAGGGATCCACCCAAATTTCCCCCCTCCTCGTTTGGACTTAACCTAATGACGCCTGCCGCGCGCCCAACCAGTTGAATGGTGCTTTGCGCTCCCTGGCGCCTTGCACTGCTCTTCTTTGCATACCACCGTATTCAAGCACGATTTTGTGTGTGTTGTGCAGGTGATAGTCAAAAAGAGGGAGGGTGGTATGAGATTCGAGGAGAGAAGAGCAACGTGGTAGTGGGGCCTGACGGCATGTCCAAAGTCGAGCTCTCGTTTGCAGGCAAGCACATAGTGTCCGAGCTGCAGCCCACAGTAGGCTGGCTCACACTGCAAGGCAGTGGTAATGTGTGGACTCGTTATTTCTTCATGCTGGATCCCTACAACCAAATGCTTCGGTACTTTAAGGGGCCAGAGACCGTTTCCGAATCGGCACCCAAGGCCGTCGGTGAATTCAATACGCGGTGTTGCCAGGTTGATGATGTGGACTACGACATGCCGAACCCGAATACTTTTAAGATCAAAACCTTCTTCGGTGGCCTGCTCATGCATGCCGACACCCCAGAGGAGAGGCACAAATGGGTGGACACGTTGAGGGATGTTGGGAATCCGGCTGGAATCCGTATTTTGCCTGCCCCACCCTCGTCCAACAAACGCCCACTGAAACTGTCGCCACCCGTGTCGTCAAAGGAAAACACAGAACGTAGCGAACCTTCTTCGCCGGATCAGCCAGCGCAGCAGACGCAGGAAGCGCAGCTGCTGCAGCCAGTACAACAGGTGCAGCAGGTGCAGCAGGTACAGCAGGTGCAGCAGGCGCCTAGAGAAGTTGTAGTCACTCGCGCAACTCCCCCAGTAGAACAACCCGCGGAAGCTACTTTTACAGTGCAGCAGGCACCAGTGGCGGCCACTCGAACAAGCCGACCAGTAGAACAACTTGCAATCGCCGTTTCGCCGGGAGCTCAACAGATGAATCTAGCATCCCCACCACAATCATCAGACTCATACATGCAGCTCCAGCGCAAGTTTGAGGCGACGCGTCGAGCGCTAGCAGACCATGTGGCAAAGTGCCGCAATCTCGAGGTGTGTGCCGCTACAAATACTTTGCCCCAGTTGTCTTGAGGCTGGTGCGGTGGTATAAGAGTCATTAGATAATAGTCATTAGATGCACCCACAAGTGCCATTCTGTGTGTATGTTGTGTACGCGCGCACATGTGTTTAATAGCCTGTGTGCATGTGAATGCGTACTTTTGCGCCCGTGGCCATGTCAAATATTTTCGATCATATTTTTGCACTGTCTCAGGCACAACTCAAGTCAGCTGGTGATGAGAAGAACGCGCAGATGGAGGCTGAGAACGACAGACTCAAAGAGGAGATCACCCGACTAGAGAAACATCTGGAAAAGGAACGGCAAGTTGCTCTAGATGAGTCAGACTCAATGCAGGGTATGTCGTCTCAATTAGCTGCAGAGAACAAGGCCCTAGAAGACGCTCTGAAGAAAATGGAAACTGCCCTCAAACAAAAAGACGCCGATTTGACCCACAAAACAGTCGAATTCTCAGCCAAATTCGCTGAAGCTCATGATTTACATGGTCAGACGAATGGTATGAAGGAGATGAGTTTTGCAAATCAGACGCTTCAGAATGAGAACAGGTGCCATCCCGAACCCTGCCTCTCCGCTCCAATGAGCCCCGACCGCACTCATCTTGTGCACCATGCACCTTCCTGCTGCGCCCCAATATTTGACATGTAATTTGTGTACTGCAGAGATCTGAGTAACAGAATGCTGGAAGCAAGTAAAGTGAATGCTTGGAGTGCAGAGGACCAAAATAGGATTTCGCAGCTCAACATTGAAAACACGTAAGACGTTATGAACGTGTATCAAGCTGCATCTTTAAAATGTGGCTACTGCTCCTCCAGAGAGCGATTTCCCCACCTTTGTTTTCACAACCCACCACGTCCCCTAACGACCAAAAATGATGCTGCGAAATGTATAGAGGTATGGGAGAGAGAGAGTGGGGGGGGAGTTGCGATACGAGCAGAAACGGTTCTGTATCGACGGACTAGGTGTCTCTGACTGGTTGTCTCTCATTGCTGAAGATTGACTAGTTTCCCATGCAGGATGCTCAAAGAAGTCCTCGAAAAGAAAGAAACTGCCGGAGAAGGTGCGCACGGATCTGCGCTACAAGTCGCTGAGCTTCAGGGCGAGATCAAGTAAGTCACACACGAGTAGTGTAACCAAGGTACACTACCTTTGTATATGGGTAATAAGGGTTTGTAAGGGTTACACTACCTTTACTTGACGTTACACTGCCTTGAAAAACACCTGTCCGTACAATAGCAGAGGCATCTTGAGCCAAGCGGAGGATAGGCATCTAGTCGCCGCGCACCCAGGATGAGGAGACTTGGCACACGGCGGGTCATATATGTTATTGACGCGAAAATGTTCAGGTCTTTCTTGCGCACTCGCGAAAGCCCATGCTTCTGATTTGGTCTTGTCAAACAGGATGCTCAAGGAGAATCTTGAACAGGAGCGTCGAAGGGTCTCCGAGGCAACCACAGGAATGAAGGAGGCCCACGAGAAGGAGATGCATGCGCACCAACAATTGTCCGATCTGCAGGCCTTTGACAAGGATCTTGACTACTAGCCTCAAGTCCTGAAGAAAAAGGACGAGGAGCTCATCCAGCTCCGAAACCACATCGAGCGTCTGTCTACCGACAGCAGAAGGCTGATTGCCGATAACCAGGAGCAGAAGGCACGGTTTGAAATGGGACGAACAACGCATTCCAAGTATGTTTCGTACAGCGTCCATACTTGTTAGAATGTGTAGACAACGCATTAAGTAACACCTGACATGAATCTTTGTGTGTGCAGTGAATTGAATCAGCAAAAGGAAAAGGCATCCCATCATGAGGTGGAACTGCAGAGGAGAATAGAGGAGGTAAACAATCCTTTGTGCCGGTGTTGTTGTTGTTATATTGATTTGGACTCACAACAAAGTGCTCGCCGATGCCGACATGTGAATTGTTCATGTGGGCAGGTCGAAAAAAGAGGCATTGCTGCAGCGGAAGGGTATCATGCAAGTCTGCAGGCGCTAGATGCAGAGCGGAATGAGCTTCGACGGGATCTTCACGAGACCCAGCACAATTTTGCAGAGGTGTGTGTGTGAGTGAGTGTGTGTGTGTGTGGGGGGGGGCGTGTGTGTATGCGTATGTGTGTGTGTGTGTGTATACGTTGTTCTTGCACTTAAGTACCCTGCCGTTGTAGTTGTGTTGTGGCTGACCAATTCTCAATTGGGTGTGTGCGGTGGTACAGACGAAAAAGCAATACCTGCAAATACAACACGCAAAAATTCATGCAGAAGCGGAGCTAGAGGGAGTGCGAAAGATGGGCAGATCCGAACAAGAGTGGAAGCAGCAGGTAAAGAGTCTGCAGGAAAATAGCATTTGCTTCCGTTGTCACCATCTTTTTGCTTTAGCAGCCTTGCAGCGTTGCAGGTTTTCGGGGGGGGGTGTAAATATACTCTTCCCTTCTACAGGAAGCTCACAATTCTAGCACTCCAACACTTGGAATCGTTCTCGCTCATGTGTTTGTGTATTGTTTATGTGTGTGTCTCATTTCACTGCCGTGTATAATTGGATTTCATGTCGATTTAGACTCTGTTGTCTTCCCTGGCTCAATCCTTGTACATGTTTGTCGTATGAATGCATTTGTATCTTTGTCGTATAAATATGCATGTTGCTCATCAATAGCATTATCTTTCGCTGTCTCGGCTGTCCTGTCCTGCGATGCGCTGTGCTGAAAGTCGTGTATTTCAGGTTGAGACGCTGCAATCGAAGTTGATGCAATCGGAGCGAGAGATCGGCGGTAAATCGAGCAAAGTCCTGACCTCTCAAGATGCTGCACGCGAGCTCATTGCCGATATTACATCGACACTCAACGTGCGGAGCAGCAGAGTTCTACAGGCCTCGTCAGCCACGAGTCCAAGGAACAGCAAAATGAATCTAAATGCGCTTCATTCAAATGTTGGGCTGGGGGAGGTAATTTCACGCGATCTTGCGCCTCTGTTCTACTTAGCATTTTCAATCTAGATGCACATGCACACTTGAGATACGGCAGACTGACTTTGTTTCATTTAACACGTGCAGGATCCTTATCTCATGTGATTTTTTCTTCTCCGCACTGGAGTACACCGGAGTACTGCTCGGAGCGGGGGCGCTGCCCATGCAAACTTTTGCCTGCAAGAATGCGCTTGGGCCGATGTCAACGGTGTACGCACAGGAGAAAGCGGATGCGCCTCTCATTTCATGAAGTTCGGGGTGAGAGACGGACGGAGCGGGGCATCCAGTTTTTTTTAGTGCACTTGCTGAAACCTATTATACATATAGTGCTTGCCGTTCCATTGTGAAGACGCCTTACCGGTCTCCTTGCGTGGGGTGCACCTAGATACAAACCTCTACATTTTCTAGGTCAATACCTTTTGGGCCCTGCGCTGCCCTTTTCCCAGCCTGCACATACAGACACACAGACACAGACATACACACACACAAACACAAAGACATCGGTATAGTCAAGATTAGAATCCTGAATTTTCTGCCCGCGATGTGGGGCCACTATAATTTTTTTGCCGAGATCGCAGAAAATTCAGGAGCTATAATTCTCACCGTATTAAGACGAGATATTTTGTCGCGAAGCAGGCCTTGTCTCCAATCATCCGACCCTTGAGACTCCTCCTTCTCAATTCGGGACGTCAAAACCCCCTGCAGGATCCCTTCGCCATCCTTTTCATCGCCCAGTGACGTTGGGTTGTAATGATTTGCCTCAAAACGTGGAGCTATGATTGTATACTCGAGGGGAGGAGAACTTGCATCCACCTTTGGCAGCGCTGTCCGTAAGGCATCCGTACTCTGCCAATCCAGCAGAAAACATGAATCAGGCCCTTTTCGTTTGCTTACATCGTGGGTTATGCTGCTTGTATGCACTATACACTCATTTTATCATACGTTAGCAGCCTAAGCACACCTGATCTTTGTTGACCACCAAACTTTCGATTTCAGTGTGAACCTTTTGAGATACAACAAGGCCGTTGCGCATCCTGCTCTTCAAGTTTGTTGAAAGTTCCTCTTCTCCACTCTCAGCAGTCATTGCGACACACAGGTCTGCGTTCAACTCCATCATTCCCAGTTTGATGGGATCATTCTCCTGCGATACAGTCATGGCATCAGTACTCGTGCAGAGAACCGGTGAAGGTCACAAATCACAACCCAAGCACGCGAAGTATTGGAGATTTTTTTGTGACATGAGCATTTCTCATGATTGCTCTCATGATGCCATTGGATTGGAATGTTTGATGAGTGTGGCGATGGAGATTTTTTCGGAGGTGGCCGCAAGAACAAAATAAGAATGATCTTGCAAGACCCATTTAAGATTGGTCTGATTACTACTCAGCAGACCAATCATGCTATACCTGCATGTAGTAGCTGCTGTAGCATTCAACGTCTTTCCTCATGGCGTTGACAAATCTTGCCTCGCGGTAGGCAAGCCTGGGAAAAATTGGATTTTCGAGATAGGGGAAAAGTTAGAAATATGTTCAATAGACGAATAATATTTATATTACATGTACTGAATTTGAATGAAAAACGCACCATCGGAGCAAACACCATACGACACACGTGATAATCAGCACAGGCAACCCCACTGCCAAACACCAGAAGAGCGCTTCTGGCATTCTCCACTCCTCGATGGCAATCATTTCACAAGTGGCAACAGGCCTAAGATTGTATTCCTCGCTTGTCTTGCGGGAACCTGTTGGATGACAATGTAATGAGGTTGTTGGTTTCATTTCAAACATTGCAGATAAATATTTGCAGTTTCAGCGGCAGCAAAATCCTGGAAAACAATACCTTCATAGCAAGCGCAGGAAACATCCGTCTGCATGCTCAAGCCTTGAGAAGTAACATGACATGTTCCATGGCCACTGCAATTTACAAGATCCTCGCAAAGAACATGACAAATGATACCCTTATATCCAGATTCGCAATCGCAAATGCCAGAGGTGTTACAGGCTCCATGGCCACTGAAATCAAGAAGTGCAGAAGAGGTCAGGAACAATGCAAGACACCATGAAGGGCTACAGCAGTACCACAATGACTTCTTGACATTCTAGATTGGGTCAGGACAGACTAGATCGGTTTGGATTGATGCAGATCATGCGATTCATGCCCAAGAAAAGCAATAGACCTGCACTCTTTGGTTCTCCCGGAATTCGGCTCGCCGTCGCATCCAGAGCAAGTCGAGTTGTCGCCACCACAGACGCCACACATGTCGTTGAAGCTCGATCCCATCACAAGACCGTTGCAATCTCGAGGAACCTACGTTGATTACACAGTCAGCATACTGCTCCCACCATGAGCTCACTATCTATACCGCAAATATAAACAGGAATTACCTCGCTGACGGCGAAGGTGCCAAGCATCAACGTTTTGCACTCGACGTAAGCACCCGTGCCATTAGGAGCGCCCAAATACACACTGATGTGTTGGATTCCTTCTGGTGTCCAGAGTCGCAGGTCCTCATCCCACCTCACGCAGGATGCAGAAGAGCTAATCCCCGTAAAAGGATCGACTGACATAGCCGTGATCTCCTCGCGCACTGTCGGATCGAACGAAAGACGAATGGAAACTGCCGAAGTTGCATCTAGTTGCAACACGTTGGCGTCAGTGTGAAGCTCCCGAACAACAAGCAATCCGACGGCTGACAGCAAGGGACAGTTGACGAACCCAAAGCGATCTACGTCCATTCGAATTTTCTGGAAAATGGTATTGCCCGACACATCAATTGGAACTAGGACTGGGTCACTCGACCAGGAGACCTGGTCCCCTTTCACAATGCACTGAAGCGTGGTCCTTGACTCAGGTAAAATCATATCGTAGATGAGTGCACTTTCGACTTCGTAAGATGCAGCTGACACTTGAGACAAGCGTCTTACGTCAGAGTTTGTAGGGAATGTGTACGTAAATTCAGGCACGATCTCTGCACAATCAGCGCAACGCGATATTGGTGCACCAAGTATGGTATCCCCGAATCCCGACAGCATGTCTAATTCGATACGATCCGTTTTCACTTTGAATTTTGCCGTTTCTTGCGCAGCAGTTTGCTGTCCAGCAGCATGACTTGCCACGCTCAGCTTCGAAAGGCCATTGACTGATCTGATGACGTCCATGCCATTCTGACCTGGCAGGGAGCGCCTGGATGCACCAACGCCTGGATGCAGAAACCCAGACGCCTGTGTCTTTGAATGCCGGAAACTGTCTGGATGAATTGAATAGCGTCGCACCTGACTGGACAAACGACTGGACGCTGCCGCGGCCTGTCCTAGAGAGACTCTCATGTGCCGAAGAATGGATGACATGCCAGGAATCAAATTACCTGTTCGTGCCATGTCCAGCAGCATCGATGTTAAATCCTGAATTAGTGACGATGCCAGATTTACACAGAATGCGGACAATTCGAGGTCTGCTCCTACTATGGCTGAGACAGCGCCCAGTGCTTGGAGCACAGCCTGCACCGTCAACGGCGCAAGAAGTGTATGAACAGTCAAATCCAGGTGCACGATCATTTGATCACGCCAAGCTGTCTTCTCTGAAATGCCTATTCCATAGAACTCAAAGTTAACAGTTCCATCATTCATACTATCGGCAATTGTAGTGCATTTGGTCATGAGATCGGAACCGCTCATGCTATCTTCCAAGGTCTGTGCAAAGACCATTTCTCGTTCAATTATTTCCTGCATCTTGAAGGGGTCCATATTATCAACGCGCACATACGTCGGGACTGATGGTTCGCTCCAAGCAAAAAGAGCATCAGACACTGATACAGTGACTTGCAAGCGACGGCACAGTGACTCTGTGGCCTGGCAGCCAACAGCATCCGACCCAGAAGGAAACATCGTGCTAATAGATGAAAGCAAAGAACCAGAGGAAAACAGTTTTGGAAATCCAGATGAATCAATGTACCCGAAACTGAAAACGAGTGGATAGTCCTCAGCTGGTACTTTTGGATCAACCCACTGCTCTGCCGATAATTGGAATATGGTATCCAGGACATTCCCATGTGTTGGCAGTACTTGCAGCTTTCCGCTTGTCGGTGCCAGATTTTGGGTCAGAGACACCTGTGAACATGTATATTCAGAAAGAGTGGCAACACGAGTAGTGCACAGAAATACGCTCACGAATGTTGTTTTACCTGCGCCCAGCCGCATGTTAAACAGTCTGCGCCCTTGGCAAGATCAACAGCATCACCCAGCGTTGCATATAGCCGGAAAACATACCTGCCATTGTGTCCACGTCAGAGAGGTTAGAAAAGAGGATAGAATTGCATAATCTGGGGTTGCTTTGGTGTGAGCAACGCACCGATCGGCGCCGTTGAGGAGTCCTGGCTTCATAACAAGCGATGAACTGGTCGTTGCTGTCAACAGGTTCGAGGAATCCTGAAGCAGATCCGATCCGGCTGGACCCAACTGTATCCATTGATAGTGCGGTTTTGTGCTACCACCCACTCCACCTTCACAGACTGTGTTGAATTCGGCGCTGATCCGAGTGGTATCATGTGCTGTGATAAAGACTTCTGGGATCAATTGACGCGAAGTGCTCCACTCTACCTTGGCTGAATCTGAGAGACGGCTATTTTCATCGCATGTGCTAGTATCCTCGTCACACACCGTCACGGAGAAGATATAAGTTACTGCTGGGTCACATCGGAAGTTAGGCGACCCGTTCTCACACCCTGTTGTATAACTGGGGATTCTGAGATTTGGACTGAATGTGAAGGCGTGTTTCCGGAGTTTTTCAGATTCCAACACCAACTGAACCCTGCCTTGATATGCATCCTCCGACGCGATCAGAGCACAGTCGAACTTTTGCAAGCCTATTACGGCATCCACTAGTTTTACGTTCTGATAACACGTCCAGTAATAGAACAATGACCCTCTTTGAATTTTGGTGCTCTCTGAGCTCGATGCATCAAGAATATATGATGGAGGGCCCATTTGAGAGATGCTGATGAGGCGATCACCACCTTGAAGACGAGCTACCGGTGGCATGTCATCCACCTGCACATCTATCACAACTGACGCCGCCGATTGTCCGGCCCTGGCAGTGAATTTGAATGTGAAAATTTTGCCGCTTGTCAAGGCAAATGGTGGCAGAGAGACAACCTGCCCCTTTGCAGGACTCCATGCACTTCCGCCGACTGTGATTGTCGGTGTGACTGTCCACGAGTGTATCAGGTCAGGCTGCAGCCCAGATGTGCATTCAGAAGGTAAACTCACTCCTTGGAGGAAGAGGGCCTTGGAGGATTGGGTAATCATTTTGACTCCATTGGCCATCTGAACAAGCGGCACAGGCACGTCAAGTTTCTCAAAAGCGAAATCCACTTGAGACGTACCACCAATCCAGTTCGTGAGCCCCAAACGCATTTCATACTGTCCAGCAGGAAAAAATGTTGAGTTCCAGCAAGCATTCCAGCCTTCTGCTTCTAGAGACATACCCCCAGGGCACTTCGTTGTGCGCATGGGTACAAAAACTTTGAGATAACGTGTCGATGTCACAAATATCATGCCATCACTAAGAGTCTCGAGATCGGGTTGGATATATTCAAACAGGTCATTTTGAGATTCCCAAACATCAGTAGCTGGAATAAATTTTTGTAGTGACCATGATACATCGTGGAATGCACGCCCTCCACTGTTGAGAGATCCACGGGCGTCGAGGTGAAGATCATCGCACATCCCAAATACCTGCTTGGTTATTTGACGTGAGAACGATCTCAACCATCTTGACAACAGGGGTTGCACACAGCTGACTTGTTCATGCGCAAAGCAAAGGTTTTGGGCGTGTGATATAATATACATGTATGTATATATATATCTATACATATATATATATGTATATATCTAT
>Ga0105054_10008068_pt1 | contig 14046 bp, 1 predicted proteins | sample BON02_FD_78091 | JGI IMG/M metagenome (GOLD analysis project Ga0105054, IMG submission 78091) | Freshwater microbial communities from Lake Bonney liftoff mats and glacier meltwater in Antarctica - BON-02 (megahit assembly) | ecosystem: Environmental > Aquatic > Freshwater > Ice > Glacier...
ATCAAAGACTGCAAGGCACCGACCGTGGTATGCCTCAACGGCCTGAGCGTGAACATTATGCCAACGGGTATGATCCAGTTATGGGCGACCGACTTCCTGCAATACGCAGAAGACAACTGCACCAAGAACCCATACCTGAAGTACGGCATCCGCAAGTGCGGCACGGGCACAGGTTTCCCAGTGGATGCACAGGGCAACCCGATCACGAACGTGACGTTCGACTGCACAGAGCTTGGCACCCAGTGTGTGGAGCTGTGGGCGATCGACCTGGCCGGCAACGCAGATTTCTGCGAGACTTATGTTATTGTACAAGACAACAACCTGAATTGCATTATCGGCAGTGGATTGATCGTTTCAGGTGCCTTAAAAACTGAAATGTTCCAAGGCATTTCTGCGGTTGATGTGAATGTTGCTGGTTCTGAGAGCGGTATGCCACCGTTCTCCTTCTTTGCTTTGTCGACCAATGCAGGTTTGTATGGCATCCATACAATTCCTATCAGCGCAGACATTACCATTACGCCGTCTAAAGATGATAACCCGCTCAATGGCGTAACGACGTATGACTTGGTGTTGATTTCTAAGCATATCTTAGGCATTGAGCCGCTCAGCACACCATACAAAATGATCGCTGCGGACGCGAACAAGTCCAACTCGATCACCACCTTCGACATTGTGGAGCTGCGCAAGCTGATCCTAGGCATCTATCAGGAGCTTCCGGGCAACACTTCCTGGCGTTTTGTGGACAAAGGATACAGCTTCCCGAATCCAGCCAACCCGTTCCAGACGCAGTTCCCGGAGAATATTGCTGCTGCACAGATTTTGACGAATCAAACAGCGCAAGACTTCGTGGGCGTGAAGATCGGCGACGTGAACAACACCGTGGTGGCGAACAGCCTGGTGGTGTCTGATGACCGTACGGTTGGAACCTTGTTGTTCGACTTGAACGACCGCGACGTGAAAGCTGGTGAGACCTTCGAAGTGCGCTTCACAGCAGCTGACAAGACACAGGGCTACCAAATGACCTTGAACCTGAATGGTTTGGAGGTGGCAGCCCTGGAGAACAGCGACAATATGAATGCCTCGAACTTCGGAGTGCATACAGATGCCCTGACCGTATCGATCGACAAAGCTGACGCGTTCACGGTAACGTTCCGTGCCACGAAAGCAGGTAAGCTGAGCGAGATGCTAGCTGTATCAAGCCGCATCACAAAATCTGAAAGCTACAGCTTAACGGATGGCCGCTTAGACGTAGCCTTGCGCTTCGACGGCAAGACCATCGCGGGCATCGGCTTCGAGCTGTACCAGAACCAGCCAAACCCATTCGTGAACAAGACCTTTGTTGGATTCAACCTCCCAGCGGCGGCCACGGCAACCTTGACGGTGTACGATGAGATGGGTAGGGTAGTGTTCACCCAGAAGGGCGACTTTGCGAAAGGCTACAACGGCATTTCCCTGGATCGCGCACTGATAAACACAACGGGTGTGTTGTTCTACACCTTGGAGACAGCGACGGACGCTGCGACGAAGAAGATGATACAGGCGAGGTAGCTTCGACAGGTTCGACAAGCTCACCTGCTGGTTGGTGAGCCTGCAGAACCACGGTTGGTGACCAATGCTGAGCCATCCGCCAACTAAAAGTTGGCGGTACATAAGGCTGCTGCAACCAAAGGTTGGTAGCACATTAAAAAAACTACTCCTGGGCTTTCTGCATGTCGGCCTTGGAGTAGTTTTTTTTGCGCTTGGTTCAACTTGACATTGGAATGGGGTAAAATTCTATATTTGCCAAAAAAAGTGGTATTTTATTCACTCAAGCTCAATGAAAAACGGTACCCGATATTTATTAATCCTTTGGCTAATATTCAATTTTGGTGCTTACTTGTATGCCCAAAAGGTGAATTATCTGGTGCATTCAACCCAATTTAATAATACTTCAGGGTTTAGCAACAATCACGTGCTACAGAGCTTCAAAGACAGCAGGGGAATGCTTTGGGCCGTTCGGGATAACGGAATTGATCGTTTCGATGGGTCAAGTTTCAAGGCTTTGCGCAAGCCTGAATTGACCAACAGATCAGCGTTGTCCATATTATTGGAGGATGAAGACCACGATCTTTGGATAAAAAGGGATGACCAGAAAATCTTCTTTTTAAATATCAACACAGAAAGGTTACGCAATTCAGATGAAAAATTTGGCCCGACTTTTCCCCAAAACACCAATTTTGCCATTCGTGGCAAAGACCACAGCTTTTTGATTCAAACCGATGTAGATAAAATTATCCGGTACTACCCAGGCCAACCACCCGAAGATTTTTATAAGGAGCCTGGTATGGTGGTGGCTCCACTTTTGGAAACCGAAGACGGGTTGGTTTGGCTTGAAAGCAATTATAATGGGAACGGCGGCGCCATGATTGCGCTGGGAAAAAACCGGGCAGTCGAACGTGTCATTCCATACACCAACAGTCATATTTACGGCAAAGGAATTTGGGGCGGTGATACCATACATTATATGACACGCGACAGTTTTTATGTTGCTAATAGGGGTGGGGTGTTAACGCGAAAGGCGCTCAAAATGATGTTGCCTAACTTTACTTTTACAGATACATATATTGCAGGGCCATTTCCCAGGGTAAAAGTCGATCCGTCCAGGGATTTGATCTGGATTTATTACTCGAATGAATTGTATGTGTTGGATAAGTCGCTTCAATTGATGTATCATTTTAACGAACCAAATCAATTGACGCTTAGAAGCAATGTCTATGATTTAAATATCGGTCGACAGCAATACGTCTGGTTGAGTTCTATTTACGGTCTCCAAAAAATCTGGTTCAGTCAAAACCCTTTCCAGCAATATTTGGGCTGCGATATTGCCAATGCTAAGGGTGCAGACTTGAACAGTTGCCGTGCAATACGGCAAGCTGCTGATGGCCAGATTTATGTATTGGCGCCCCCATCTATCTTCAAGCTTTCAAAGGACGGTAATGCCCAAAAAGTCATCCTGGGTGACCCTTTGAATGGGTTGGGATTTGTGCGTGCGATGGATGTAGACGCATTGGGAAATATATGGTATGCTGCAACAGCACTATGTTGTTATAATGTGTTTTCTGGAAAAACGATAACCTACCCTTTTGATTCCCAAGGAACCTGGGCAATCAAAAAAGTTGGGCAACGCGTTTGGCTTGGAAATCCTTTGACATGGCTTGATCTAAAAGACGGTTCTCTCCACAAAGTTGAAGCGCTTAATGGCTTTGATGCATTTGAGCAGGCAGAAATTTATGATTTCTATCCTAAGTCTCCACAGGAACTTTGGCTTTTGAGCAGTAACGGGCTTTATGTACTGGATATTCAAAAAGGAATTACGGCGCATTACTGGAAAGGCGGGAAGGAAAACTATTATCTCCCAGCAGATAATTTAAGGCATTTATTGGAAGATTCCGAAGGTAGATTTTGGATAGCGTGTACCGAAGGCCTATTGTCTTGGAATGAGAAGGATACTGAGAAAACATCCCTGTATGGCATCGAGGACGGGATCAGTAATAATTGCCACGGAGTACTTGCCGACGAATATGGGTTCTTATGGATCAGCAGTGATTTTAGATTGATACAATTTGACCCAAAAACAAAGCGCGCCCGCTCCTATTACACTTCAGATGGGCTTAGCTCCGATGAGTTTAATCGCCTTTCCTTTTGTAAGTCCAAATCGGGCGTTCTGTATTTTGGGGGAATAAATGGGATAATTTCATTTGATCCAAAGGATTTAGCCACTAATTTTGAAGCTAGCCCCTCAAATGCCAGCCTTGTATTGACAGAATGCCGCCTATTCTCTGGAAAAAGCAATGAAGAGGAGGATATTCGCAACTCGGTATGGGCAAATTCCAGGATAGACATCATGCCGAGCGACCGCTTTCTCCGAGTGAAAGTTGCTTTGACGGACTATGCCGATCCTTCCAAAATAATCTATAAATATCGGATCAAGGGCTTCAAAGAGGATTGGCATTTGAGCCGGGAAAATGAGTTGTTGGTTGCAGGTCTGCCTTATGGAACGTATGTTTTGGAGGTAATATCCTTTGCGGCTAAGGGCTTGCTTGTCAACCAAAAAATAGAAATCCCGATAAAAGTTTGGCGGCCATTTTACATGCAAGGATGGTTCTTTGGCCTCTTGGCATTGATATTGGCAGCCGCTGTATACTGGTATGTCAAGTGGCGAACCAAGTTGCTGAAAAAGAGGAAAATGCAATTGGAAAGCACGGTAGAGGAAAGCACTAAATACCTGGAGCGAACGATATCAGCATCGGAAAGCGCCACTGAAACTGAAGCCGAACTAAACGAACAGGGCCTTCAATTCTTACATGAAGTCCGGGAAGCGATTATAGTTGAGTTAGACAATACCAGTCTGGATGTGAAGATGCTGTGCCGCCTGACAGGCAAGAGCGAATCGCATTTGCACCGAAAACTCAAGGCATTGACGGGCTTGCCTGCGGGGCGGTACATTCACCAAATCCGGCTACAGGAAGCTCGTGTGCTGCTCCAACAAAAAGGGCTTTCCATCACTGAAGTAGCCTTTAAAACGGGCTTCTCAGACCCCGCTTATTTTAGTCGCTTGTTCAGCAAAGCATTTGGCCAATCGCCGAGTGCATACCGGGCCGATTTGTAACCTACCTGAGATTTTAACATTGTTTTCCCGCTGCTTACGGGGTAATGAGCGTATTGTCCAAGAAATTGAAGGCATAGTCCAAGTCAGATATTTACAGAGTAAAGACCTTAGCGCATCCTTTTAACGGGATTTTAATTTTTTTAATAAGCTCATGTTTTCTCTATGAAAAGTTTTTCTACCCTACTCCTTGGGAGTTTACCCTGTACCTATGCCCGTATTTGCGGCTTTCCCATTTTAACTTTCTTATTACTGTCGAGTGCTCCAATGAGCGCCCAGCAATTGATTCCAACAGCTCAAGGGAGCTTTTCAAACGGAGCCACCTTCGGCGCCAATGGCTGGACGGTTGCCAATACCGGAGGCGGTCCAAACCTTTGGTATGTTGGTACTGCAGCAACGGGTTATACGGGCAATGCTGCCTTTGTTTCCAATGATGTAGGCGTGAGTAATGCCTATACCAACAACTCCACTTCAGTGGTACATTTTTACCGGGATGTAACTTTCCCGGCGGGTGTATCAAGATTCCAATTGACCTTCAACTGGAAATGCGATGGTGAAGCGGGGCCTTTTGATGCCTTGATTGTAAGCCTGGCGCCCACTTCCTATGTGCCTGCTGGCTCCACAACTAGCCTGGGTACGGGTGTGTTGCCTGCACCCGCGAATATGCTGGGTGCCATTACGGCGCAACAATTGAATAATCAAACGACTGTGCAAACAGCTACGTTTTTTATCAACAGCCAGGACGTCGGCAATTGCAACGCTGCCTCAACCAGGCGCCTGATCTTTACCTGGAAAAACGACGGCAGCCTGGGCGACCAACCGCCAGCTTCTGTAGACAATGTTTCCCTTATACATAGCCCAATTACGATCAACCAACCCGCTGATCGCTGTAACGATGGAGCAACCATTGTTTATACAGCAAATCCGCTGCCTGCCGCGGGACAAACGGGGAGTTATGGCATCAATCCTAATGCCACAGGATTTACAAACACCAGCCCTGGGGTGGCTACCTGGACGATGCCGAATACAATCCCAGGTAATTACAATGTAATGTATACACTTACGGATAATGCAGGCTGTGTATTTACCCTGACGGATCCCGTTACCATCTATGCTGCTCCTGTAACACAATTGGTGGATAAGATTTTTGATTGTGTCCCAGTAGGCCAACAAATTGGGCTTCAGGCCATGTTTGACCCTGGTGTCACGAATACTCCTGGCGGAACCTGGACGGTGATGCCAGCGGGCATTCACACCCCAGGCGATGACTTTATTACGGTACCTGCTACGGGAGGTTGTTATTCGGTAACCTATTCCGGGGTAGATAATCCCAACGGTTGTACGGGTACTTATACCAGCACCAAAGAACTCCTTATTACTGTTGATCCAAATCCCACCTTTACGATTGACGGGTCGAATGCCAGTTCTTTAACACGCTGCGCTTCGTCGGACATAACCGTAAATGTGCTAAAAACCAGCGCAGGCCCGAACGCCATGTTCACTTTAAATGGTGTAGCGCAAGCCTTTGGGATGGTAAACCTCCCAGCACCTGCTGTTGGTCAATCGGTGGTCTATAATTTCTGCTTAACAGAAACGAATAATGCCCCAGGAGCATGTGGTACCATGCCACCTCCTGGTTATGTAAATTGCACAAGCGAGCGCTGCCAACGCATTGTATTGTACAACGATGGTTTGTGTGGTACTGGCGCTGCAGCTTTCGACAGCGAGTGTCCTCCAGGTTCAAGTGGTTTTGCGGTGTGTTCTGTTGAAACCATGCCAGAGCTTCAAATTGGCTGCTCTTTTATTACACTGACAATTCCGTTTGAAGTAGTTGAAGCGTATCTCACCACGGAGACACCGGTTATTTTCTGCGACACTGACAGTGTATTTGTCGACATGGAAGCCACCAATTTCCTGAATGATATACCTGGTTTTGATGTTGTGCTGGGCACTTTGCCTGGAGCCAGTGCCATTTGTGGTGTTGCCCTCTGGTGCCTCGATTACGGATTTGGTAGTTGGTGTCCTTTCAACTGGCTTAACCCGCTGGATTGGTGTAACAGTACATTGGCGCAAGTTGTCAGCAATGGTTTAGCCCAGGCTGTTGGCGCTTCTGGCCCTGGTGGCATGGTCGTAGCTGATACCGATGGAAACGGCAGCTTTGACTATGTTGGCTTGGATTACAACACCTTCCCCTATCCGGCTTCGGGTACGGAGCAGGTCAGTATACCGAATCATGTGAATATCCAAGGCGGCACGATAACGGTCCGGCACGTTACTGGTTGGCCGTTTAAAGCGGAGTCAGCTTGTGGCGCTGCGACGGCCAATTCCATTAACCTGTTGGATGTAATGGCCCCTTTCATCGACTTGATACCAGTGGCTGGGCCAATCATCAATGGTGTATTGGCAGGAGCCCAATGTGACATCCCGTTGGCGTTTACAGCCTCTAAAGATGTTTTGATTGATGTGATTAATAACAACCCGCCAACTTTTTTAAACTGCCCGCCCAATGGATACGTCTTCACGGAAGACTTAAGCTGTCAGACAGCCGTCAATTGGTCGATTCCGGTGGTGGAAGATGCTTGCTATGGTGGCAACCTGCGCTACCGAGGCAGGACAGTAGGCACGGATGCGACCTTCTTTATGGGCACTCCAGATGCGGAGGTTCTCATTGATTCCTCTGGCATTTACCAGACGGAAGGTCCTATACCCGGATCTGTTTTGTCAACATCACCCGGAATGTACACCGTTACCTATACAGCATACAATTGCAACGCTACCCCTTCTACCTGCACATTCCCAGTGCTGGTGACTGCTGGTTCGCCCATGCTCCAGTGCCCTGATAATACAGTCGTTTATACAGAAGTAGACAGCTGCATTGCGGTCGTGACGGGTTTGTCGCCAAGGTCTGGTGTTGGTTGCGCTACCATTATTAATTTTAATGTTGATTACCCAGCAGTACCTGGTTTTGCTGATTTTTCAGTTGTAACACCTTATTCTCTGGCAGCCCGGGGTACCCACCACGATGTGAGCGGTACAACCTTCCCAGTAGGCATTACAACAGTTACCTACACCATGTTGGTCGACTTGAATGCCGATGGCGATGCTGATGACGCAGGAGAAAGTGTTTCCTGTCAATTCACGATAACCGTGATTGACAATCAGAACCCAATTGCCAAGTGTATTGATCAGGAAGTGAAGTTGAATATTGCGGGCACTGCTACTGTGTATGCGATTGCGTCAAGTGGTAGCCCTTATATCAATGGGGGGTCTACAGACAGCTGCGATCCGAACCCAACTATTCAAATCCAAAAGCCAGGTGGCGCTTATGCTGCTTCCCTGACCTATGATTGTGGAGAAGTTGGTAATAATTTTGTGAACCTGCGGGTGTTGGATGCCGCCGGGAACTTTGCCACCTGCATTGCACGTGTAAAAGTGATCGATTATCTGGATGGTATCAACATCACCATGGATCTGCCAGAAATCTGCCTGGAGGCCAACAACCCCTCACAATTAGATTTTGCGAATTACCTGAATGTTACGCTGGTTAACGGTACCTCTATTACCCATGCACAAGTGCCAGCCGTACTGGCCGGCTCACAAGGCTACTTTGGTATTACCAGCTTCTCGAACCCAGGAAGCGGTACTCCAGGTGTCATTTCCCTCGACGGTGTGTATACGCCAGGAACTGGAACTGGTTTTGTGACCATTTCTTATATCCTCCTGCCAGGCAATAACCCGCCTCCAGGTGGCAACAACCCTTACACGGGATGTTTCAAAATTGAACATGCTACTTTTGAACTGCGTCAGCCGCTTGATATGGTCTCCCCCGAGTGTGCTTGTGTTATGGAAAACGTGCGCATCGTTGACCTTGGCGTAGTAACCGGAGGTCTGGAGCCCTACACCATTCAATACACCGATGGTGTGCTGGATGCCGATGGCGATGGTGTAGTAGATGATACCGATGGCGAATACACTTACGAAGCAGGTTTTGGCTACAATATTGATGATTTCATGCAAGACCTTGGTGAGCTTCACGTTGTTTACACGCCTTTCTCCAACTGGTCATTTACCATCGTTGATGCCCGTGGCTGTGAAATATTCCGTTCCGGTTCTTGCGACAATGCAGATTTGACAGAAAGCCCAACCATTATATGTCCTGCCAACCCACCAACATTGTTCACGGAGCCTTTGGCTTGTGAACACCAGTTCGAATGGCAACACCCGCAGCCACATGATAACTGCGCAGTGGTATTGTACAATTATCAAATCACCAACCCTGACGGTACCATTGAAGGGCCATTTGTGTTGAACGACCTGATCTTTGTCGCGCCGTTGCCAGCTTTGTTTGAGGCGGAATATGAGTTCGAGAAGGGTGTTAGTACTGTTTTCTATTATGCTGAAGATGCTGTAGGAAACACAGGCATTTGCTCTTTCCAGGTAACCGTAGAAGACGACGATCCACCATATTTCATCAATTGCCCATACCCACCAGTGGTTCAAAATACAGGATCTGGCCACTGCGATGCTTATGTGAATTTTGCACTTCCCCTGGCTGAAGACAATTGTGACGTTCCGATTGTTACTCAAATTGACAATACAGGGCTGAGCACCGGTTCACGATTCCCGGCAGGCACAACCATCATGTATTGGGAGGCAATAGACCTTTCTGGCAACAAAGACACCTGCCAGATCAAAGTTATCGTCAACGATTATTGGCAAAACCCGGTACTGGTTTGCCCAGCCAATGTTACCCAAAACAACGATACCTGGCTTTGTGGGGCAAAAGTGTTCAACATCGCGCCACAGGTGAGCGGCCCTTGCTTGAAAAACTACGGCATCACGTATTCTACCTATAGCGATGCGGCATTGACACAACGCAAAGACTGTGGCGTAACAAACGCCAGCGGCCAATTCTTTGACGTAGGCGACAGCTGGGTGAAGTACACGGTACAAAACCAGCCCTTGATGTTGATCACAGAAGTGACCCAATCGGGTGCCGTTGACCGCATTGAAATTTCAAACCTCGGCCCTGCGGATATTGACATTTCCTGCCTGGAAATCAAACGCGTATCGGGCAACCCTGCTGCCAACCAAACCATCGGACCAATAACCCTGCTGCCATCCCTGGCACCCAGCATTTTACCTGTAGGGGCTACACGGGTGTTCAGTTTCAGCTTTAACGGCGCTGCCAACATGCCTGCTTGTTATACCATTTCTTACATGGGCACCATCTTTGATGAGGTGGCGACCAATGGATATGCAGGCTGCAACGGATTTGCCGGAACACTGGCAGGTGGCGACGTAATTCGCAAATGCGAGGACGACTCTAACAATGCCGCTGACTGGGTATTGGCGGAGAACTGCTACCCACTGACGATTGGAGCCATAAATCCTGACCTTCAAGTGATGGCAGCAAACGGCACCCGAACTTCCCTGCAATCCATCCTGCCCAACAAAGTGTCTTGCACCTTTAAAGTGACCGTTCGAGATGCCGAGAACCCATTCTGTGGCCGCTTGGACAACATGACCACCTACAACGGCGCTGGAATCCCGGTTATCAGTGCCGCGACTTGCAACCGTTCCACGATTACAGTGCCAGCAGGTAATTGTATCATTGGCGATATTGTGTTCAACAGGACGGGTTCGGTCACACCGGCCAATTCCACGATAACTTTGATTAGCCCGAAAGGTATTCGGGTGAAGCTCACAGAAATACCGGCGGATTCATTGAAGACCCTTTTCGCACAGAAAGCAGAAGGCGTTTGGACCCTCGATATTGTACCAAATGCAGGCCAATTGCCAACCCTTACTGGCTGGTCTTTGAAAATTACCTGTATTGCGCCGTTTGATTTGCCCAATCAAGTACTTGGCAATGACCCAGGAGTTTGTGGCGCCAATTTCACGTGGATACATCCATACTTTTTGGATAACTGCTTCGCAGGTACTATTTCAGTGGCCTATACTTCTACAGATGCAGGATGTGTTCCAGCTGGCGGTCTCTTGCTGGAAAACGGCGGCTATTCCGTGACCAAATTCTTCTGTGTGGGTACCACAAAAGTCACCTATACTTTGGTGGATGCGGCAGGCAATATTGCGATGTGCAGCTTTGACGTAAAAGTGGAAGACCGGGAGAACCCCATTGTAGTTTGCCCGTCGACCATTATTATAAACCTGCCTGGCGGTGCCTGTGGCGCTTATGTGGACTACGGCCCGCTCAGCGCTACCGACAACTGCGCTGTCGTAGACACCTTGATGACACCACCTTCTGGTTCCTGGTTTGAAATTGGTGATCATACGGTAACAATCAAGATATCTGATGCTGCGGGCAATATGGCAACTTGCACCTTCCTGGTGCGTGTCAATGAATTTGTTCCTATCGGTAATACTTTGGTTTGCAATGACTTGACAAATGTTTCATTGGACTCAACCTGTATTTACGTGATTGATGCAGACGGTGTACTGGAAGGCGACAACTACCATTGTTACGATGATTATATCATTACCCTGAAAAATGCCGCAGGCCAAATTATTGGCAACACTTTAAACGCTTCCAACATCGGGAAAACATACACCGTGACGGTGCTTGATCCTGAAACGGGGAACTCTTGTTGGTCTTATTTGAGACTTCAAGACAAATTAGCACCCAAATTGACCTGCCCGGCTAATAGAACCATTGCTTGCAGTGAATCTACGGGCGTGGGCAATACAGGCAATGTATTCGCAACCGACTGTAGCGCATTCACAACCGTTATCGACAATAATTACACCGATAATGGAGAATGTGGCAACCCGCGGGGCACTTTCCTGCGCACCTGGATCGTAACAGACGCTTGGGGCAATCAGTCAGTTTGCTCGCAAACAATCACCATTACACCATTTAACCTGGCGAATGTAGTATTCCCAGGTGAAGCCATTGTCAATTGTGAGGATGCATACTTGAACAGCAGCGCTACTGCTCCCGGCAATACTGGTCGCCCAAGCATTAACGGCGCGCCCATTGGAGCCGGCGGCTATTGTTCCGCGTCAATTGGCTTTACGGATGTGCGTTTGGAAATTTGCGCAGGCAGTTACGAGATTTACCGTACCTGGCTGGTGGCGAACACTTGCTTGCCGCCAAGTCCGACCAATCCAATTTCAAATGTGCAGCGCATCCGCGTAAGAGACTTCGCAGGCCCAGCCTTCGCTTGTCCACCCGCTGTAATGGTCTCTACCGATCCATTCAACTGCTGCTCCACCACGGCCCTTCCGAGCATGATTGTTACGGAAGGCTGCTCGAACATCGTAGACCTGGAAGCAAAAGTGACGGGCACGAACCCGAACAACGGCAACGTTATCACGTTCACAGTTCCTGGCCATTTGGGCGATTTTGCGGGCAATAACTACTGGGTACCCGATACCCTGGCGATATTCGATTACACGCAGTGTCTGCCATTGGGCACCTATCAGGTGCAGTATTCAGCAGCAGATGGCTGTGGCAATTCATCGAAATGCTTGTTCGACCTGACGGTGGCTGACTTTGTACCTCCAGTAGCGGCTTGCGACCAGACGACTGTGGTTGGCATCAACGGCGACGACCCTTATGACTGCTACACCCCGGCAAATGGCTGCGATGGCGCTGGTGTTACCTGGGTGAAAGCGCTGACTTACGACGATGGCTCTTACGACAACTGCAACCAGTTGAAGTTTACCATTCGCCGCATGGCACCATACTCGGATTGTATCAACAGCCTGAGCAAAAACCCTTGCTACCCGGGCGGCAAGAGCGAGTTCGACCTGGCCACGGCCGAATCGGATTCGATCAAGTTCTACTGCTGCGAAGTTGGCAGCGTCCAAACGGTCATCCTTCGGGTGTACCAAGTGGATGTGAACGGCAATTTTGTGCCTGGCATTGATGGCGAGCCGCTGTACAACGAGTGCATGGTCCAGGTAACGGTACAGGATAAGATCAAGCCAGTCTGCCAGTCCCCGGCCAATGTAACGGTGACTTGCGAGCAGTTCGACCCAAGCCTTTGGGTGTACGGCAAAGCAGACGTTTTGGATAACTGCTGCCTGGACACGACGAAGGTGTATCAAGGACAATGTGGTTTAACCCATTCAGTGAGCTACAACCAGTTCGATACGCTGTGCAACAAAGGCACCATCGTGCGCACCTTCCGTGCGTTCGACTGCCACGGCAACAGCAGCCAGTGCACGCAGCGCATTGTGGTGACCTACGAGCAGGATTACTTCGTACGCTTCCCGAATGACGTGATCGTTACAATTTGTGATGGCACGGGTGTTTATGGCGAGCCAACGTTCTTTGGCGAAGACTGTGAACTGTTGGGCGTTTCTTACGAAGATGCCATCTTCACGGTGGTACCCGATGCTTGCTACAAAATTGAACGCAGCTGGAAAATCATCAACTGGTGCACGTTCAACCCGAACGGCATCTGCATTGACGTGCCGAATCCGAACCCGAACGCAACGAGCAACCACCCATCGAACCTGCCCGGCCCGATTGTGTCGCCGATCCAGACCACAGGTGATCCCTGGAAGTCTACGATCGTGAAGATTAACTCAACGGATGCCTTGGCAACAAACTACAGCATTTACTACAACTCGAACGCGAACTGCTACACGTACAAGCAGATCATCAAAGTGATCGATACGCAGGCGCCGGTGATCGACTGCCCTGCAACGCCAGTGACGGTGTGCGATGTGACGCCCAACGACGCACAACTTTGGAACGAGAGCTACTGGTGGGACAATGGCAACCAGAGCCACGACCTTTGCGAAGCACCATCTGATATCTGTATCACGGCGACCGACCTTTGTTCGGGCTCGAACATCAATATTGAATACCAGTTGTTCCTCGATCTGGACGGCGACGGCACGATGGAAACTGTGGTGAACAGCACCCAACTGGGCAACCAGTCTGGCGGGCTGGGCTGGAACAACATCATGTTCGGCAACTTTACCGGGGCAGGTGTATCCCGCCAGTTCGACGGTCGCCCGGTCGCGACGAACCAGAAATGGGGCTTCGCGATTCAGGAAACGGTGACGGGCACCAACAAGACTGCCTGTGTGAAGTTCAATACCTTCCAGGCGCAGAACACTTTTGTGACGCCACAGCTGCCACACGGCACGCACAAGATCAAGTGGATCGTGTCTGACGGCTGCGGCAACGAGAAAGTATGTGAATACACCATCATCGTGAAAGACTGTAAGGCACCAACAGTAGTTTGCTTGAACGGTCTGAGCGTGAACATCATGCCAACTGGAATGATCCAACTCTGGGCGACTGACTTCCTGCAATACGGTGAAGACAACTGCACCCAGACGCCATACTTGAAGTACGGCATCCGCAAATGCGGTACGGGCACTGGTTTCCCGCTTGATGCACTGGGCAACCCGATCACGAA
>Ga0105054_10008069_pt1 | contig 14046 bp, 15 predicted proteins | sample BON02_FD_78091 | JGI IMG/M metagenome (GOLD analysis project Ga0105054, IMG submission 78091) | Freshwater microbial communities from Lake Bonney liftoff mats and glacier meltwater in Antarctica - BON-02 (megahit assembly) | ecosystem: Environmental > Aquatic > Freshwater > Ice > Glacier...
ACATGAATTCTTATATATTTCACATTTGTTTCATTTTATTTATTTTATTGTCATATCTAATATTTGATTTTGTATGCTTGACGTTATCATCGGCCGACACACATGGAATTGCCAAATACGCACTCACATACATACGAGATACACACACACTCACACACACAAAAAAAGAAACAAAAGTAGAAAGAATCAAAAAAAAAAGAAGAGGGGGGGTCAGGAAAGAAAGAAAAAGAGAAAGAGCAATAAGAAAAGGGGGAAAACGAAGGAGGAAAATGAGAGAAAAAGGGGGGAGGGAAAAAAAAAAGAATAAAAAAGAAAGTGGGAGGGGTTTAGGGGGGTAGAGGAGCGTGGGTACTGAGGAGGGCAGGACCTCATACTAATAACGCTAGATCGACATGTATGTTTTTCAGTTTTTGATCATCTGCAAAAGGACAAACAATGCAAACAACACCACTCATTGAAGCTAGGTAAGAAAAGATGAGAGAGTTCCAAACGCAATTACTACATTATTTCTCCAAGAGTGATAATAAAAGAGATCATCATCATATGTATACTGTATACATGTGTATATATATACTACATATATATATAATAAAATACCACACACATATCTATATACACCCAAGTACAGATTCTAGCCTGTTACCCATTCACTCACGTAGTGTGCTGAACATGTTATCATTGTCCATCGACAACTGCTTAAGGCACATACCCTAATCCACCACTACCACTGTGCCGTTCGTGCAGATACCGCCCTTCGCCGCGGCACCAGGTTGACAGGAAGCACTTTCTTGAGCTTCAAACCCACAAACCTTCACGACTATTTGCATCCATCTCGTGAACATCCATCATAGCACCTTCTTTTTTCGAGACCTTCTTTTTATATACAGAGTCCTTTTTTTTGAGACAACAAGTTTGCCTCTGTGACCAATAGGGGCATTCATATCTCGTCAAGAGATAAAGATCATGTGTGAAAGTACATAAGGCCATCATGGGGCTGGGTGCAGTTTTGGGAAAAAATCGAGGCTGGCCATGACGGTGGACTGAGCCACCACTATTGCTACAACTACTAATACTACCACAACAACAACTTCTAAAACTTCTACTTTTCACTACAGGATAAGGCTATGGTGCAAACACTCAGACAGCAATAGGCAGTGGTCACATTATCGGTTGTCACGTGCCTCAGAATGCCGAGCAGCACCTGTCAAGATTTTGACCAGGATTCCCTTCAAGCAATGCGCCTTGCTAGGATTCAACCTCAACCGCCTTGTGAGCAGATCACCGACCAGCGCATTTTGGGGAAAAACGCCTTCTCAGTCTGCTTCATCTTTATGTGTCCTACTCACGAATGGTCTAGTGCCCTTACAGCTCGTTCCCGAGAAGATGAGACTCGAAATGGTCAACGAAAGGCAAATCGAAATCATGAATGGTGGGCTGATTTTAGTCAATCAAAATCTCGATTTGAATTTGTACTGCGAGATACAGAGGAATTCAAATTCGATCAAAATCTCAATTCGAATTTGTACCACGAGATACCGAGGAATTTGAGTTTCTCGATTTCGACTAGTTGACTAAAAACTCCTCACCATTTAGAATTTCGATTTGCATTTCATTGACCATTTCGAGTCTCATCTTCTCGAGAACGGGCTGTACCTGAAAGGAAGAAGACGCTGCAGGAGCATTTTTGACCATTCTCTTGCTATTTCCAATGCCATTCCCATTTCTCCCAAACTCTAGAGTTGGGAGGGAGGGGGGGGGCAAGCAGTGATAAATTTGCCGCTGAGATAGACTATTCGTTAATTGTACTCGTATAGAGTAATCTGATATGCATGTGTCAAGACATACAAACAAACCAAAAAGTAAGTGTGTGCGTGAGGAAACATATGGTGGTGTTGCAGAAGTCTTCTGGTCCGAGTCCGGTCGAGTCACGGTCAAGTCACGGTCCAGAAATGAATGTCAAGTTAGTGATGCGTACTTTTTTCTATTTTCCGGAAAAATATATGAAAAGACTATTGCTTCAAATTCACGCGAAAGCAAACTCACACCAACACTGTTTCTGACGCGCTACGACACCTCAATTTTTTTTGGTGGCCAATTTGTTTGTGCAGCACGACTCGTGCGGGCGCGCGTTAAGTTCATATTTTGATTCCCAATTCTGTTTCAAGTTTCTTAATTTTTCTGAAAATAGAATACCCAAATTCCGATTCCATCTGAGGAAAGCACACCGCTGTCCCTAATAACACTTTGAAGTGATGAGTCGACCCGTTGAAGACAGGACAAAAACACGGAAACCGGTCCATCACATAATCCGTCCACGTACAGACCGCACGCAACACACAAGATACTTATAGATGTCAATATGTACGCACGCGCATTATCTTCAACGACACTCCAAATAAACCATATTTTCCGATGCTTTACGCAGGGTCTGTACATTACGTTTGTTTTGTCTTTTTCTCTTTCTCGTCACTATTTCCCATTTTCCACCCACTTTCATTCCGTTTTATTCTTTTTGTTCTTTTTTTTTGGTATGGCGAAATCTTTTTTTCTAAAGGAAAAACTGGGAATATCTAGAGCGATAGAGGAGGCCGAGCCCGGCAACTAGGTCGCATGCCCTTCCAAACACAGTGAAAATGGTCTGAGGGAAATTTTTGGCCAGATAGGCCAAAACCACTACGACCCGTAGTGGCTTGCCACGGCCTGGAGGATGCCGAGGTTCAGGGGGTTGGGTTGTAGCCCTATACATATATACATACTTAGAGAGAGAGAGAGAGAGAGAGACGCACACATATGCAAACAAGCGTATTGCTTTGAGTGGCCTTGTTGAGCTGCAGGGCTCGACCTTTTCCTGAGCTTCTTCTCGAGTGTTGTGTGCGTTTGTGTACAAACACACATATTCTAGACACGTTGTCAACCTACTTTTGACACAGACGACCTTGGGAGTCCATAGGAGTCAAGACGATGCTGAATATTTTCGAAAAAACCAGGCGCAGCCCTGGAATCTTTTTGGCGGAATGAGTTCAGAACACGTTCTTGTATGCCCAAACCATGGCACAGTATCGGAGGGCAAGTGTTATTTACTACAAGACATGTATTCAACGTGCAAATAGAGCCAGTCCATCTTCTCCGTTCCCACTCATATTTAATAAATGACAGAAGACACTAACTATGCAATGGCAGACAGTAGAAAGTTGTCATTGGTCAGGGCCTTGACACACTGGATAGGCATCATATGTGTTGCGTAATGTGAAATGGTGTTGTAACTGCCATCTATCGGGTCGACGCCCGGCAAGTACTCCTGTGCATGCATGCACACGATAGATTAGATTATATTAGACTGATTTGATTGCATTATTAAATGACCTTTTCTTTTTTTCCTTTTTATTGTTTGTATGTGTGTATGGCAGCATGTTGAAGGAGAAAGACACGCACACTTACACAAGGGACAAATGAACGTAAAAATGACACAGATATGTACATACACATACAACACATAAAGATACACTTACACATACATAAATAATGAAAAAAAAAAAGTACACACGCGCATGCCATGCACACCTGGTGATTGATGAGGGCAAAGGCGGGCCTATCGCTTGGCAATTCAATCATGGCTACTCCCAAGGGAGACGTCGTGACAGTGTTGACGAGAACACCCGTCTTGCCGTCAAACAGCTTGACGCTGACGTTTCCAATGTACTGAAAGTTGAATCGGGTGACTATTTGTACCGGGGTGTTTGTTGGTTCTTTGGCGTAGCATTCAGCAACGCCGCGGCGTAAAGTGACCGAGAGTCGATTTGTGTCAATCCTGTCAATCAAGAGCCAGTCACTTGGGTTCGTCACTGTAGGAGCACTGAACCAGTACTTGAGCAGAGGGGGGTCCTTTGGATCAATCTGGGGAAACAGACCCCAAACGGCTTCGCCTTCCAGTGACATAAAAGTGCCAACGGAAAGCGGGGCAACGAGAGCACCCTTGTCTGTATGGAGCTCGCGAAAGGTGAGCGAAAGCTCGTGTTTAATGCCCGGCTCGGTGCATACACGCACCGAAGTTCGGTTTTCGGCATGTTTTAAGAAGAGCGCATTGTCAGAATGGGCAGGGTCCTCAGAAAACGTGATAAACACCTCGTGAGGGTTATGGCGCATCCACATGTAATGAGCGGTAATGGTCTGCACTAACATCGCCACAAAAGCCGCGCGCAAAGCCATTCCAAGGGTCTTTCCAGAGCTCTTTAGAAAAGAATTCTGGACCTCAAGGTCTCAAGGTCGACAAATGACTTTTTTTTCTTTTCGAGTCGATTGTCACGATTCTCTCCCTCCATTTTTTTTGGAAATTTGAACGTTGGTGGAACAAACCAAAAAAAAGTGGACGTGCGATGGTGAGGATTTCGCTGTACTTTGAAGCGGGACCCCGCCGACTGCGCAGGCCCACCACCGATCTAGATGCATGGGCGGAACCGTGTCTTCGGCCAGCCTGCGCTTGAAGAAGCTCACCGAGGGTACCGGGACTTGGCCAGATTACTTTGAACTTGGTGAATCCTGCTGACAAAGAAATTGAGGGGCCATTCGGGGGAAAAATTGCACGGAAATTGAGAAGTAGTTGGTGATTGGACGGTCGGGGTTGTGGGTGCATAGGGACAGTTGACTCAGGGCCCAAATGTGCCCAATCCTAGAACCAAATACAAACGCTCAAAGAATGCTTTTTCTGTCACACCTATTGCGCTCAGCTGTGTTCGCGTGTGTTTGCGATTGTTACATCCTCTTGCGCAGTCTCTAATAGGGAGTCCCGGTACCCTTAGCTCACCCTGGTGGGGGCGCCGGTGCGATCATGCGCCCCGTTTTGAGGTGTTCCCGGGGACCTCCTTCAGTGGAGGATGGAAATGGCAGCGGTTCGAACAACCCCACTGGCTGCAACGCTTTGGGTGTACACGTTCAAGCATGATGATGATCCGAGTGTTGTGGGTTCGCAAACGAATACGGAGGAGATGGAACAACACAACAGCTGTACTCTCTCCCGAGAACTTTCTCTTGGAGTCTATGCTGGAGCTGGACAAAGCGACTTGAAGTTTTCCACACCTGAGAAAATTTTGATCATCGCAAAGTGTAAGCCAAAAAACATTCAAGAGTGGACAGACTGGGACTTTCGCGATGTATCTACGATCAATATTTTATAGCATGCGCATTCACCTGGGCCTTTTCGTATTGCTTTTTTTCGCGTATTATTTATCGTATCGTACGCATTATTTGCAGGCACTATGCAGCTGTCTCGAGATCGGCAGCGTGTGTTTTCTGTTTGTCTGCTTGGCAGTTCTGTCTGCCATATTCTTGGCGACGACGCACGCTTTCCCTGAAATTTTCTGAGCCCTAGGCGTCGAGCAGTATATGGCTTTCATTCTGGTTTAAATTTTGCACAAATAAAGATCTTGAAAATTCATTTGGAAGTGGTGTTTTGCGAACACATGTTCATTTGTAAAAACGGACTTTCTTGAAATTACCAGAGAGCAAATTTACTTGAGTCTCCAAGACGTCCAATATCTCTTTATTTTGTTCTGTTTCTGAATAATTTCTCCAAAATGGCAACAGATTCCAATTTAATGTAGATCCCAGCGACATTCCTATACTATATAAGCACGGGGAAATTCAAGAGTAACGTCAGAAAACAAGTCTCGTGCCATATTCTCTGCAAAGAAATCTTATTGATTACCGGGTTCTCTCGTCATACCCTTGTGCGGAAATGAAGAAGTTTTATGCAACTCCGAAGCCGGCAGGCTCGATTTTAAAACGAACGATCAAGGAGCTCAAGTGGGAACGGGAGAAAAATATGAGCCAGGACATTTTTTAGTGAGTATCTGTCCAGAAGTGAGCAAGAAAGAATTCAGTATATTCTCAGAAATCACGACAATGGAACCCATCAAGGCGGTGCCAGTGGATATGCAAGAAAATTGGATAAGGAGAAAACGGCATACAAAAAAGAAAAGCCCACAATTGAGAGAGGTTTGAGTAAAGAAGAGTTAGCAGAAAAATCGCATCAACGTGATCTTGAAAAGCGTGGTAGGAAAAAAATGCAAATCGGCAAAAAAACTCAAAAAGTATGGGTTAAGATGCTAAACAAAAGGAAAATCTGCATTGCAAATTGCCAATTATCAGGCATGCGTTGCCCTGGCGATGTCGATGATCATTCAGATGTGAAAGTCACAAAGAATATATTTGCGGAATTTTTCAAGAGATACGATGGTACTGAAAACGAACTGCGCAAAAAAACTGTTTGTGATCTGAAAGAAGAAGCGAAATCTTTGATTTTTGGACTCGGAAAATTAGATAAGATGGACGAGAAATACCATAAAAACATTGAGAATAAAATCTCTGTACTCGGGGAACAATTTAGAGATGTCTCGGGGAACAATTTATGAAAATGACGAGGAAAACATGTCTGAACCCAAGACGTCGTGCATGGAAAATTGTGGAAAAGAGGATGCGTTGTCTGAAGCGCCTCAGAGAGACACTAGCGTACCGAAAAACCCCCAAGTTCTCATGACGAGAACACATGCTTCTGTGAAACACAACTCTGCTCCCTCGTCAACTGCTTTGCTGTCTACGTCGTCTGGGCCTTCTTCCTCTTTGGCAATCTCTCACTCTCCTACGAAAACGACGGCTACTTCTGCGTCGCAATTGCCGGGGCCAATCACAGAGGAAATGCCAATCAAATGTACTAAGTGCAGTGGCGTAGTAGAAGACACCAAAGAAAAAGTGACGGATGTGCAAGGAAACGTTTATCACCAACAATGTTTGCAATCTTCATTCACATTGAAAGGCACGTGTTGTCTTTGTGAACAAAATGTCTTCGGCAATCAGGCACGTAAACGTTATGCTGGCACTAAACGGCTATATCATGCAGAATGCGGTGTTCAGCACGATGCGAAAAAACAAAAAACATAACAAGAGATGACATCAATAAAAAGATGCATTTTTCACCGTAGAATCGTATTTTTTGCTAGATGTCAAATCCATGTTTCTTCTTTTTATACCTGTGTTTTAAATAAATAGTCCAACTGTAGTGAAATCGAGCAATTTTCTGCATTTTTTTATACAATGACGACATATCGTTCTCAATTGCCATGTATGGGCACATCACGCATGGTGTTTGCGATAATATGACCAAACAAATCTTCACAATGTGCATTCCGCGTAGACTATGCATGCAAGGCCATTGTCTGCACGAGACGAAGAGAATCCAGCCAGTATAGGTATAGGAAAGCACCAAATGCGCCCTGCAGCGACAAGACGAGGCAGGAACACCACGCACACATCAGAGAAAGGACAAGACTTGCTACCAAACCACACCAGTACCAAGTCATTGTTTTTCCCCACAAGGCCATCACATCAAACAATATTACTGTCGGATATAAGATGTAGATGCAATTCCAAGAGATACAGCGACACGCACGCTTTTCGTGCTTATCCTGTGAGATTTTGCCAGAATCGTCAACAGCCCCATTTGTTTTTTCATTGCATTCGTAGCACGATTCCTTTTCGGAATAGTCGTCAGTGTCAGAATATGGGTCAAAACACGTTTGATGAGAATACATTCACTTGAACAATGTGAAAACAAAGTCTTATAAGCGTCTCTTTGCTTCCTGTATATATACTGCGTGTTGTAATCTGCAATTTATTCGAAATTCACAAAGTTGAGGTCGGTGTTCGAGATTAAAAAGACGCTAAATAGTCATGCAAAGTGCTATATCGACACTGTTTTTGAGATCAGGACTAAACGAATTTAACAAATACATTACTTGACACATTATATGTATATAAATATTCGACAGTTTTACAAAAATTGTATCCCATCGCTACATATGCACTGTACCGGCATACTCTTGCTTGTATCCTTGTGGCACACGCTGCTCGTGCAGAGTCAGTATTCCCAATGCGTAAAGGACGAGTACAGCGCAGAACTTATAAGAGATAAGAACTGCCAAGCATGCCCACCTTATTCGAAGACACAATTTGCAGGGGCAAAATACATCAGACAGTGCATTTGTGACACAGGTGATGATGTAGCAGCAGCTGTCACGACTGATTTTTCTTGTAACATTGCAAGAAATTGTCAATGTGCACCCTCAACAACACTCACAAACGGGGTTGTTACGGATGGTGCAGGAGATTATGATAAAGACTCTCAATGCACGTGGCTTATTCATTCCAACGTTGCAATTCATCTTCAGTTCACAAATTTGGAACTGAGAAATCAAGACTATGTTGTCGTTAATCGCTGCACCTCTTCATCATGCGCTGAAAAGCAACAGTTGACGAGGGCTACCAACGGAGGAGGTGCACTAGTAGGGTCCAGCACGGAGGTCTTCAATGGTGCCTTATTTTCTACAACAATAGCCTATCCCTTCTTACAAATTCTATTACAGCCGACTAGATATGGATCGGATAGATCCGAAGATGGCTTTGCTGCAAATTGGTGGACTTCCGGTGATGCTTTTGCTTGTCCGCGGTGTCCCGAAGGCTCGTATCGAAGGGATAAATTCAAGGGGGTGTTGGCTGGATCATTATGTCAGATTTCTACTGCCCTTGGCACTTACGTGGAATTTGACAACATGGTATCTAATGGTGCTCGAGTGTATAAAAGAATCGAGTTGCCCAAAATGTATTTATTTAAGATTTTTGATGGTGGAGAATCTTATGTAATCTCAAAGACTATTGACATATATTCTGTATTTCGGAAGCAGCTCACAACTGACACAGACATACAAAACCTGAAAATAATGTCTGAGTGGTGTAACAGTGCTTGGGTTTCAGGAAACTCAATGACACCATCGAGAGACGGTGCAGAATGCTTGAAATGCCCAGAAAATTCTTACTCGGAAGCCGATAGCACAGGAATAACGTCCTGTAAGTGCAATGCCGGATGGATGGGACAAGATGGAGCAGAATGCACGTAATGTGTGCCCGGAAAGTACAAATCATCGACTGGTAGTTCTGCTTGCCTGTCTTGTCCGGAAAACTCCATCTCTCCCGCAGCTAGTATCGCAAGTACTGCCTGCAATTGCAAAGCTGGATACCACGGGCCTTCTGAAGGACCGTGCAAGCAGTGTATCGCAGGCACCTACAAAGTGTTGCCAATATAACAATATCAAAAAAATTCCATGTAAACTTTAAATATGATTTTATTATAAATTACATATTTAAAGTATTCCAAAACCAACCACCAAACACTGAATCAACCAATTCTACACCGTCTTTCCACCCTGCGGGTCCGACTTATTGGTCTTCGGATTGGTCTGTTTTGGCACAGTGATTTGCATCTCGTGTCGAATCGTTTTCGGCACAATTTTTGGCATCAATGGAATCTCCTCGCCGAATTTTGAAACAGGATTCAAATCCATATTACAGGCAGATGAAGATTCAGATAGTCTGAGGCTTTGTTTATGTCTAAAAGTCCAACTTATATATTAATTTATTCCTAAAATAACCACAGATAGGTCAAATCATCAAAAATCGAATTCGACACTCACTTTTTTGATGCTCGCCATGCACTGGGCAGCGCCTACTGTCTACCACATGCATGCACAACATTGCATGACACCATACTCCAACCATTCCACACAGCCAGGAGTTGTTTTGCTTTGCGTGTTGGTTGTCTCCCTCATCGCACTCCCCATCACGCCGAAATCACACGCCTCTTCGCATGTGTTTTGCTTGAGTTTTGTTCTGGATTTGCTTTTGCTTGCGCGGGTTTGTTCTCGATTTTTGTTTTCCTGACTTTCTTTTCTTTTGGCGGGATCTTTGTGTAATTCTGGTTTTGTGCATTTTTGTTTGCTGTTGCTTATTTTGCGAATTTCTGGATTTTCTCCATGTTCGAGAATTTCTTGTTCTGGTAGGTTCTGGAATTTCTCCATTTTCGAGAAATTCTCGTTCTGGTTGGTTTTTGTTCTGTCTTGGCAGCAGGTTCGGCGGACACCCATTCACATTCCAGAACCCTCCGTGACCTCCCCATCCTTCCACCCCACACCATCTACACCTCCCACCCAACCACACCCTACCACTTCACAACCGCACCATACCATCTTCCACTCAAGACCTCAGACCCGACCCAGCGGTGGACATGGCTGGCGCAGCACACGCACAGACCGATAATAACATCTTTGATACCAAGTTGATGTTGCCCCCTCATATTCCACGTAGAGTCGGGCCCGCACCAGCCTAACCCTTGATTGGGCTCTTCGGAAGTGTGAATCCCAAACCTTGGCGTTGTACCATTGATAGCCTCGGTTTCCCTCACGCACTTTCCTTCTCTGTTTGCCTGTTTCTATGAGTTGTCGTGTGTGTATGTTTTCTTCTCTACCTGTCGTTCTACGTGTGTTGCGCGGGCTGCGTGTTTTGTGTTCTGTTCTATATTCCTAACCACCCTTATGCTTACTTGTTTCCTTTTCTACAAATTTAATATATACCTGTGTCACGGTGCTTTTGGTGTACGCACAACCCTGCCCATATGCCTATCCTCCCTTTCCATCTGCATCTTCCTTTCTCAAATCCTGCGTATGTGTATCTAAACATGTATGCGCATTTCCCTCCAATTTCATATTTATACACACTTATTCCCATGTTCATATGTATGGTGTGTGTTCTGCTCTATACTTCTACCCATCTTTTGGTTTTCCGAGTCTTTCTTCTGTTTCTACAAATTTAATAGACACCTATGTCACGGTGCCTATTGATGTACGCACAACCCTGCTCATATGCCGTCCTCTTTTTCCATCCGTATCTTCATTTCTCTAATATATGCACAAACAAATACATAAATACGATTATCTGTAAAACAAATAATCATTGTTCCAGTGACAATCCAAATACATGATGAATGGTAAAACAAATAACAAATTCAATGCATATGATCCATGACAAAATACATGAGAAACATAAATTCATAAATAAACTGAAAATTAAAAATTAAATTTATTACAATTCATAACCAATCTGGTATTGTGTATGTGTGTTTTGTCATATTCATCGTTTGTTTGTATATCTGCGTATGCGAATGTCTACTTCAAAACAAAAATCATAAAACAAAACAAAAAAATAACACTACTTCAAAACAACATTCATGTGACCGAGATCCATTGCAGGAGTGCCGTTCGATTCGGTCAGGCGCTTCCAGGCTTCCTTATTACTGCACACCACTTGTATGCATCTCTGCTGTAATTGGGTTGCTAGCTGTGTGGCGGTATAACAAACCAAAAACCAAAACTGGAAAAATCTCCAGTAAAAGGTGGTAGGGTGTAACAATAGTATAGGGGGGTTCCATGAAAACCTTGTAACTTTGCGGGAACCAATGTTGACAGATTTTTGATGGGCTCAAAAGATGCGCCGCAAAAAATGCAGTTCTCAGGTGGAATAAGAAAAGTGGCAAGTCTGGTTCCGTGGCGCCAAAACGCAAAGTGGCAGAAAACCTTCACAGATTCGACTGTCACCGAACCAAAATATGTCCGAATTCCAATATTCTTGCATATTCTAAGAGCCCATGACAAGGGGCAAATATGCACATGAGGGTTTATGTTTCAAATATGCCTTGGGACAAAGTTCCTGCGTTTCTAAAATCCAACCCGTGCAACAAAAAAACTCGAGAATAACCGATTCTGTGTTCCTATCCACTTAGCAACTGACCGCTTTACTTTTGAAAAGTTTCCGCCTCCGCCTCCATTGTTACACCCTAAAGGGTGGACCTGAGGCCCGTTCATACGGAGCTCTACATAAAATGATTTTCCCAGGCCGGTACGTCCCGTCAGATCACAACGTTTGGCGGCTACGGATTTTCTTCGAGGTAAACCTGTAAACTGCTCAGTTCCTTTTGCAGGGCTTTTTGCGGGGCTAAAGCTTGCGGGGCTAAGCCTCGCAAAAATGCCACGCGGAGAGCCCCGCAAAAAAAATTGCCCCGCAAAAATCCAAACTCGGACTCCCAAACTCCTCCCAGTTCCGCTCCGGCGATTTTTGCCCGGCAAAATTATGATTGAAATACCTTATTCAGGTGTTGTTAAATACATTTCAATCATGACATGGCCGGGCAAAAATTGCTGTAGCGAGCTGGGAGGAGTTTCAGAGTCCGAGTTTGGATTTTTGCGGTGCAATTTTTTTTGCAGGGCTCTCCGCGGGGCATTTTGCGGGGCTTAGCCCCGCATGCTTTAGCCCCGCATAAAGTCCCGCAAAAGGAACCAAGCTGAGCGAGAATTCTTCAAAAAATGTTAATGTTTCCAACGGAGAAAACGAAAAACTGATTTTGCATTTCGTGGTTCGTTTATATCGTGGTTTGTTCATGTCAGCCATGCCCATGGTTTATATGTTTGCTCCATGTCATCTTTGGCCAAACATGTCGAAAACGTAGCCGCTCGCTCTGGATAGGGGCTCCAGATGGCTCGGAAACAGACATCAGAATCTGTATGTACAAATATAGTCTGACACAATCTGCCCCCATACCATCTTCTTGGTTAGGAATATGGGTTGCAGCCCCGGTACGACCCCAGCAAAACACGTTTTGTTGGTACACATCAACTTGTCACCGGGGCAGAACATCCATCAAGGATCAAAAATAAGCTGTATGTTGGTTGACACGCAAACAATGGTTCTCATGAGGGGTGGGAGGCTGACTAAAAAAATCTAAAAAAAACCCGGCCCGGGCCGGATGGCCAAGACGCCTCGCGCTGATACGGGCGACTTTGCGTGCAGAAGTTGACGTTATCAGTGCTTGAACATCAATCAATTAATTGTGCTCATGCGCCAGGGAAATCTGTCCATCATAGGCACTTTCTTGATCAGATTGCTTCCTCCCCCTGATAATCGTGGATAACAGCCCCAACTTGCACAACTCTGGCTTCTTTCAAGATTGTTACCTTCTTTCAGTAACCGATGGGTGCATTTGGATACCGTATCTCGCCAGATATTTGGAGATATTCAAGAAACCCATTTTTCAGGTAGTAAAATGGAAGTCCACGTTCATCTTAAAAATGCTTTCCCAGGCAGAATTTGAAACCGAAGGATCAGGTTTGACTACAATCTTTGGTTTGCCTCCCACCCCTCGTTCTCTTCAAAGTGTGAATGCTGATCACTGGTAGTCTCAGTCACAGAGCGCTGGGCTCTAATATGAGAAGTCTCTGGTTCGAGCCCTGCTGGTGCAATGACATCGCATGTGCATTTTGAAAATTGACTCAATAAAGATAAGTTTTGAAAAAGTCAGTTTTTTGCTGTGCTTTTTGCTTTGTCGTCTTCAAGTTAGGCAGACACACGATTTCCATCATGGTTCTTTCCGCACGGCATGCTTTCGTATGATCACCACCTTGAGATACCCGTCCCCCGTACCCACATGCACAATCTGACCCTCCCATCCTTGATTGGAGTTGCACCGTAAAGCCCCCCGTCGCCGCTGGGCGAGCATTGTCATGACAATGTCAATGAATGAGGGAACAGAAGTTGTGCCGCCTGAGTCGGGGAATCCAGAAAAATTGTCGTATAAAATAACTGTAATAAGTGCTACTGTGTAAATGGAATGTGAAAATGGTCGAATGAACAGAGGCCTTGGATACAAGCTGGGAAGGCCCGCGATCGATTCGCACAACACGATGATGATGATTGCTTTTATTACTATAAAAAGTAGTTTAGTACCCTTGATTGAGGGTCTATGCGCGCCAACGTTTTGTTCAAAAAGTTTTCTTTTTCCAAATGTAGACACGTGTCATTTCAGCAAAAAGACGATTGCTTCACGTGTTTCGGCCTAAGTTGTATCCGCCGGGTGGCGATCCGGGGACTTTACTATGGAAACTGTTTGTCCTCGACCGCTAGATCATTACTGATTTGAAAGCAATCACACAACAATTGAACTAAGTAAAGAAATTTTTATTGTTCGAAAACTTGATTATCACACTTCACTGTCTTCAGAAGAGCCCGTCGATTTGTTTTTGACGACACCCGTGGTTTGTACCAGACAGCAGTAAACTGGATTCAGCACACCTTTCGTACCAGCAGGGTTTTGTTGTGCAATTCCCTAGGAACACC
>Ga0105054_10008074_pt1 | contig 14035 bp, 10 predicted proteins | sample BON02_FD_78091 | JGI IMG/M metagenome (GOLD analysis project Ga0105054, IMG submission 78091) | Freshwater microbial communities from Lake Bonney liftoff mats and glacier meltwater in Antarctica - BON-02 (megahit assembly) | ecosystem: Environmental > Aquatic > Freshwater > Ice > Glacier...
AATTACAAACCCACCGTTAGTTTTAATTCGCCGTGGATCGAGCACGGCAGTATATTTCGATGAAAAAATTGCATATCTAGAGAAAATTTCAGGGGTTACTGGAAAATTTGGGCAAGAAAACTTACTTAAATGGTTAGTAGCGTATATCAATTCACCATTAGTACGTTATTACCATTTTCTAACTTCTGCCACCTGGGCTATTGAACGAGGCAATATTAACCAATGGGAGTATGAGGAAATGCCATTTTTCATACCTGATAATGATGATCCTAGATTAAAGCAACTCTTGGCCCATGTTGATCAGATTATGGATGTCTTAAATAAAAAAGACCTATTCTTCAACTCGGAACTTGAAGCAAAGGTGCAAGCTCAGGAAAAAGCAGTTAGCAAATTGGTATATGAACTGTATGGGCTTCATCCTGTTGAACAACAGTTAATCGAAGATATGCTAGAGTATGGGATCGGTTTTTTCAACTGGTCAAAACTAAAAAGTCGTAAACCACAAGATGTAAAGGCGGTAAAACGACCTACCTTGGAAATGTTAGAAATTTATATACAAATATTTGTGCGCGCAGTAACAACTTTTCTACAAATCAAAAATCAAACTCTAAACGCAATTGTCTATCAAAATGGAACCCCGTTGACAGTCGTGAGTTTTGCTCTAGTGGATCTAAATAAAGCAGAGCCAGTTCGAGTGATAACCCAATCAAATGCTATGCGCTCAAAACTGCGTGAGTTAGATGAAATGTTATTAGACAGAAAGACTCCTTCAATGTATATACGTCGTCATGTTCGCATCTATGATGGCGACCAAGTATCGTTAGTGCGTCCTAGTGAGCGACGATTCTGGACACAATCCCAGGCTCGTGCTGATGCTGATGCCTTCCTAGCAGAATTATCTTCCTAAATCTTATCCTTGGAGTATCCCCCTTGAGCCAGTTACGACAGGTATCTTCTAGTATTGGTGAGCCAGCAAAATCAAGTAAATTGACATGGTCAGATACCGTACAAATTGTTGTACAACTTACTATTAAAGCTTATCAAGCAATGTATGAGGATTTCATTGCTCAACGTGATTGGGAAGAAAACGTTTTCACGATTCGGTTAGGCGAAGACTATCTTCGGCCAATTGCTTTTGACCATGAATATCCTGTCTTTGTTAGCATACGTCAAAAGATCCATACAGATGATATGAAAAGTGGCGAGCAAGCGACAATAGAGGCTAAAGAAATAGATATGTTGTTATATGGCAGTTGGGAGCAAGATTACCACAAGAAACGTTTTATATGGGAAGCTAAACGAATAGGTGATAAAAAAATTAATCCAGCTTATAGCCATTTGAACTCTGAATATGTGAACGAAGCCATTTATCGGTTTATTCGGCGGGAATATGCAGATAGATTAGATGATGCAGGTGTTTTAGGCTATGTGTTAGCTGGTGAAATTAAGAATATCGTTAATGATGTAAATCAGTGCATGAGTACTATCCACAAAAACCCTCCTTTGCCAAGATCTAATCACCTCCAAATGACAGCTCCGATTAATAATTTCCAGCATATTTATCAGTCACATCACATAAGGACTGATAATACTACTATCAAACTTCATCACTTATTTCTGGCATTTAATTTCTCATAGCTAGGACACGTATTATGCTTACGATTACGGCCACGACCCCGTGTTTGAACCCACCCACATGGGCGATTTTGGAACGCAAATTGATCGACTTGATGAACGAATCGGTCTATCCTTTTTTAGAAAAGTACACGCACGCCGACGGCAGCCTGATCTGGCGCGACACCTGGTACAACTCGCGCGACGGCGCGGATGATTTTTACGAAAGTTCCTACAATTGGCCGCTGCTCTATCTGTTGGGCGGTGGTGATCACTTGCTGGAACTGGGGCAGCGCCAATGGGATGCGATCACGCGCCAACTGACTGGGTTTGGCCTGGTCCATAAAGAGTACGAGTTCGGCTATGATCAATTCCACCAGGGCGAAAGTTACATCTACTTCTACTTTCTCTGCCTGGCCGACCCTACCAATCCCATCAACCTTGATCGTGCGCGGCGCTTTGCTGGCTTTTATCTAAACGAAGACTCCGAAGCCCTCAATTATGACCCCGAACACAACCTGATCCGGGCGGCGCACAACGGCAGCGGCGGGCCACGCTGGGGCGTGATGGATGGCGAAGAACCATCATACAACTGGGGACCGGGCATGCGCGTCTACGGTCTGCCCTTCCACGATCTGCCCGGCATCAACCATTATGATGATTTGACCGATCCGGCCAAAGCCCGACGCATGGGCGCGGCGATGCAAGAACGGATGGGGCGGGGGGATGTGGCGGGCAACTTGATTGTTACCAGCCTGATCGCCAATGCCTTTTTGATGAGTGGCGAGGAAAAATACCGCGGTTGGCTCGTCGAGTATGTTGATGGCTGGATCGCGCGCGCCCGTCAGAATGGTGGTCTGTTGCCCGATAATGTGGGTCCTAGTGGCCAAGTGGGCGAGTTGATGGATGGCAAGTGGTACGGGGGACTTTATGGCTGGACGTGGCCGCACGGCTATTACAATATCGGCATGGCGGCGACCGTAGCGGCTGCCAATGCCACCCTCCTGACCGGTAACCTCGCCTATCTCGATCTGCCGCGCAGCCAGTTGGACCACGTCTGGGCACTGGGCGAAGTGCGCGATGTGCGTACACTAGAGATGAGCCTGGCTCAACATTGGGTCGGCGCTTTCGATGCCCAGGCCGATGACCCGGAGATGTTTGTAATCCCCTATCGCTACGGCGATCATGGCTGGTTCGACTATCAACCGCTGGCGCCGATCTACCCCACCGCGCTTTGGAATTTGTCACAGGACGGCGCCGACTGGGAACGTATTGAGCGGCTGCGCAGGGTAGAAAAGTACGATTGGCGCACGCTCGTCCCCTTTCGCAACAAAGAAGATGGCGGCCATGAGCAACCCTGGTTGCGTTTTCTGCAAGGTGACAATCCCACCTATCCCGCAGATATTTTGCGCGCCACCTTTGGCCTGGTTAACCGCCGTTTGGCCTTGATCCGCGCCGACCAAGCTGATCTGACCCAAGTCAACATTCACCATTGGCAACAACTGAACCCCGTGGCAACCGAGGCGCTCGTCCAGTTGACACTGGGCGCGCCGCAGATTATCTACAATGGCGGGCTGCTTCACTGTCGCATCCGTTATTTTGACGCCGACCGGCGCCGGCCAGGACTTCCTGCCGATGTCGCTGCCTTGGTCGAGAAAGCCGAAGGCGAGCACACGCAGTTGCGCCTGGTGAATCTGAACTCCTTTGAGTCACGACGTGTCATTGTGCAAGCCGGCGCCTTTGGCGAGCATCGTTTTGCGACCATCGCCTACGATGTTTGCACCAGTGAATACCCTGGCCGGCAACCGGCCTACGCGCCGCCACCGGTGACCACAGAAACAGCAACGATGACGATCAATGACAAGCAGATGCTGATCGATTTGGCGCCTGCAACAGAAATTTCACTGGATATAAGCATGAGCTATTTCGTCAATCCACCCTCTTATGCATTACCTGATTATGAGTGACTTGAAGGCTTTGTGTAATATAAAATGTAATAATTTTGCGCTACGATAAAATAAAGGACAATTTATAGAGCTTATGTTCGGGATTTGCTCGTCTGGTTGCCGTAATTCGTCGTGTCCTAGCCTTTAAGCGCAAACCCCTGGACACCTTCGACAAAGTAGCGCTGTAAAAACAAGAAGAGTAAGACGGTAGGTAAGGTCGCCACAGTTGCCATGGTAAAAGCAAACGGATAATCGGTGATCGATCCGCCACGTGAACCCTTGAACGAAGCGCCACTGAGCATAATCCGCTGGAAACCAAGCGCAATCGGCCAGATGTCATCGTTACCGCCCGCCACGACCAACGGCCAGAGATAGTCGTTCCAGATCGCCACAAATTGAAAGATCACCATCACCGTGATCGCCGGTTTGAGCATGGGCAGATAGACATTCCACAATACCTGCGGTGTATTGGCGCCGTCGACACGGGCGGCTTCTTCAAAGTCTTTGGGAATGCTGTAGAAGGTCTGTCGCATGAGGAAAATGTAAAAGACATTGACCAGGCCGGGCAGCAACATGGCTGGCCACAGATTAATAAACCCTGAACCGCCTTGGCCCCATATATCATTGCCGCCTACCAATGGCCAGCGGGCAACCATGACGTAAGTCGGTACATAATAGACAATGCCTGGCACCATCATCGAGGTGAGCAACAATAGAAAGACTGTGTCGCGGCCGCGAAAGGTTAACCGGGTGAAGACATAGCCGCAAAGGACCGCGATCGTACCCGGCACGAGCACATACCAACCAATGCGCAACAGTGTGTTGACCACCCACAACAAAATATTCGATTGGCGCGTAAAGAGCACCGCATAGTTTTCAAAGGTCAGTGGATTGGGAATCGGAACCCATGTGCTGTTGTTATAAGACTCAAGTGTGGAAAGCGAGGCCAGCACACCAAAGAGCAGAGGATAGGCCATAATGACGCTACCAACAATTAAAATGAGTTGGATGGCAATGCGATCCAGCCGTGACATACGTGCCATTATTCTCCCTCCACGCGGCCAGCTTGCATCAGCCGCATGCCTGTCAGGCTGAACCACAGCAAGATCAGCGCCATCACCACGGCGCCCGCACTGGCCACCCCCATGTTGGTGTTGACAAAGGCATCGTTGTAAATCTGCAAGAGCATGACGTTGGTCATGTTCTGCGGACCGCCTTTGCTGATCAATAGCACCGCTTCGAAAATTTGAAAGCCACCGATAATGCCGGTGACAAAGACAAACAGAATCATTGGGCGCAGCAACGGAATCGTGATACGCCGCAGCATTGCCCAGGCGTTGGCGCCGTCGACCATGGCTGCTTCGTATAGCTCCTGATGAATGCCTTGTAGCGCGGCCAGAAAGAGCACTACGGGGCTACCAATGCCGCGCCAGATCGTGAAAGCAACAATAAAGGCGCGCATCCAGTTACCCTCGACGGTCCAGATTACTGGATCGCGACCCAGGCTAGTAAGAATAGAATTAAGGACGCCGTCAAACGGTGAGATAAAGATCACCGCCACTTGGGCCATAATGGCCGCCGACGTGAGGGTGGGTACATACCAGAGCGCCCGATAAAGACCGCGACCAAAGACCTTCTGATTGAGCAAGACAGCAATGAAAAAGGCCACTGTAGTCTGGATTAGAAGCGCGCTAACCGCAAAGAGCGCCGTGTTCAAGATAATGGTCGGGTAGCCGCCGCGCGTGTATTGGAGATAGTTATTCACACCAATCCACGCTGGGAAACCGGTAATGCCGTTCCAGCGCGTAAAGCTGAGCCCGACATTGAGCAAAACAGGCACAATATAAAACAATGCGTAGTAAAGCAAAACTGGGATCAGAATGATCCATGCCTCAAGCGCCTGGCGATGGCGAAAGCGCCAGCGCTGCCAGCCAGAGATAGGTTGCGGTGTGGGAAATTGGATATTGGTAGTTGTTACAGTCATGTTGAGAATGGAAATCTAGTCTACAATAGCAACGGTTTCAAAGTGTAGGTCATGGCCACTGATGTGACGGCGTCCGTCAGAGCGGATTGTCACACTAGTGGCGATGACCTACAGAACGCTACAAAACTTAAGTTACTGGGCGTTCATCACTTCTTCGGCGGCCGCTTGGGCCTTATCCATAATATCGATCACTGGGCCATCGGTTGTCAGAACTTCGGTCAGCATGTCATTGTAAATCTGCCACAGTTTCTGTGGATCTTTGCGCCACTGCGGCAGGATGCCGAGCTCTGGATTGTTGAGCAATTGGTCGATAAAGGCCGCTGTGGCATCATCGACGGTTGGGCGGAGTCTTTCCAACGCGCTGCGGGTGGAAGGCAACCGTCCCGTGAGCGGATAGACCAAATCTTGCACATCATCGCGGGTGAGGAATTTGATCCATTCGGCGGCGACATCAGGGTGCTCGCTCTCTTTGAGCACAGCGTACATCACATTGGCAACAATAATGCTGGCCGGTTGTCCACCCTCTGGGACGGGAATGCCCGAGTAGCGGCAATCTTCGCAGCCCGATTCTTTTGCCCAGCCAATGTGCCAGCTACCCGCAATCTGATAGGCCGAGATGCCATTAAAGAGTTGGGTATAGACGCGTCCTTCGTCCGGATCAAATGTGAGGCCTGGCGGTGTATACTTGTTGATCTCGCGTAAGAACTCCATCACGGGCACGGCGTCTGGATTATTGAACCAGGGTTGAGTGCAATCCTCGTCACACATCGGTGCATTGGCTTGGGTCAGGTAGACGGCAACACGGAAGATGCCACCGACCGAGAAGCCGACTGGCCCTTGGAGGGTGTATCCATAATATTCTTTGTTGCCTGCCTCCGTAATCTGCTTAGCCTGGGCCAACAATTCATCCCACGTGGCTGGTGGTGTTTCACAGTCGAGGCCGGCCGCTTCAATGACCTTGCAGTTGCGTTCAAAGCCAAAGACCCCCGTGGACGAAGAAAGGCCATAAACCTGATCCTGATAGACGCCGGCGGCATAAGTGCCGGGGACCAGGTTTTCTTTGATATCGGCAATTACATCATCCAATGGAATGAGTGAGCCAAGCTCAGCATACTGTTGGAAGAAATTTTCGCCGACGACAATGTCGGGCGCATTGCCACCCAACAGGGCTGTCACCAAGTTCTGGCGCAGCTCTTCATCCCAGCCGTGATATTCCAACTTCACCGTCACACCAGGATTCTCTTCCTCAAATTTCTCGATTAGGTATTGGCCATATTTGCCGCGCCCTTCCGGATCGGACGTCATGGTATCAACCGTGCCACCCTCTGCCCATACCACCAATTCGATCGCCCCTGGCGCCGCATCGGCGGCGGGGGCATCGGCGGCGGGGGCATCAGCGGCTGGCGCTTCGGCCGCCGGTGCAGGCGGTGTACAGGCGCCGAGCAGCAAAGCCAGCAGAACCACAACTGTGAGTCCTGTCCAATTTGATGATCTAAACCTCATCTTCTCTCTCCTTTGTATTTATTCTGATAATACCGATAACTTGTGCACAGGTGTTGGTGGGTTGCCAGTCCTAGATAAGCACAAGTGGGGCAAGTTGAACCGGCGTAATAATAGCACATCGTAAATTCTTGTCAAATGACTTTTGGGTAGGCCCGAAATGGTACTGATTGGCCTCTCTAACGCCTTTTGGGCAGTGACCAACCAGTGTTGCCTAGGGTTGCATCATTCTTTGTCGACACTTTGTCGACTCCACGTCGACCCCCGCCCGCTATCCTCCTGGTGTACGAACGGACAACGCCTGCGGCTATAGACACAGCGTGTTGCGTTCATAGACTCGCCAACGAAAAAATGCATAAGAAAGGAAATAAAACAATGCGGACTTTACCCTCCGTTATGACCATGCTCATTTTGTTGAGCATCGCCCTGATTGCAGGCGCCTATATCCTGCCCACCAAGGGCGCCGTGACCTCAATCACAATTAAGGGCGGCGATTATAACTTTTCTGCGCCGGCGCAAGTGGCGGCCGGTCTGGTCTCCATCAGCTTTGAAAATGTGGGCCATGAAGCGCATCACGTGCAGCTTGTCCAATTGAACGATGATGTGGTGGGAACCTATAATTTGTCGGCATTTGTGCAATCGTTGTTGGGCACACAGGGCAAACATTCGCCTGTCAGCTATCGCTTATTGAATGAGGAGGAATGTTTGTTTCGCGAGCAACAGGCCAGCCGTAGCGGTCGCAGAAATTGGTCGGTACATGGCCGCATTCGCGATCGTACATTGGAAGGTGAGTTGCATGTACAAGGCTATCTCGATTGGTCACTGGTCATCTTCGTGCTGATGCTGCTGGGCTTCTTGTTTTTGCCCATTTCACCACTGCCAATGTTCCCGTTGCCCAATTTCATCGACTGGCAGAAAGTCGGTGCTATTATTGGGCTTGGTTTCATGTTCTTCTATGTGTTGCGGGCGCGGCGGCTGTGTGATCAGATCGGGCGTTATTTTTCCCAGTGAAGCGCTGGTAACTGACCACTTACATCGCCAATTTACGCGCCTTGCGAAGTGCACCCTGTTGCGGCTACAATACCCTGGATGCACGATATACGCGGGTGCGACGCATTATATTCTGTGCTCAGCGCTAGCAACCTATGTGTACAGAGTTTCTCAGCATCAGGAGTTTTTATGACAACAACCGCTTCCCCTTCCGCCTATCTAGCGGAACAGACCGTTAGCCAGGAGCAGATCCAGGCGTGGGTCGAAACGTTTCATCGTGACGGCTTTTTATTTCTAGAAAATGTGTTGCCGCCGGATTGGTGCGCCGAGTTGCGTGCCGATCTGGATTGGGCGTTGGAAAACAATCCCAACGGGTTTAACGGGAAAAACGAAAAAATTTGGCTGGCCCATCGCCTGTTCGAGACCAGCCCAGCCAATGTGCGGCTCTTCGACCTGGAACCAATCGTCAGCCTGGCCGAAGCATTGGTTGCGCCTAACTGCCATGTGATTCATAACAACTCTTTCCACAGCCCGCCCGGTGGTGGGATTGACAGTTGGCACCAAGACGACGCCCCCCATTATTTGGTGACCGAGGGCGAGCCGCCCAAGAATGTGCGTCTGCCCGTGCTCTTCTTTACGGCCAATTATTACCTGACGGACGTCACCGAAATCAAGTACGGCGGCACTGAAGTGATCCCTGGTTCGCACCTCTTTGGCGCGCCGCCACCCAAGGTGATGGAGGGCACCAAGTGGGAAAGCCAGATTCGTTATAATTTGGGCCAGGCTGGCAGCGTCGTACTTTTTAATAATCAAGTCTGGCATCGAGGTGGTCCCAATCGCAGCGACCGCACCCGCTACATCACCCAAGCGACCTATGGCCGGCGTATGATCGGCCACAAGTATTACCCGTTTATGAACTATCAGATGCCCGAGCATGTCTACAAAGACGCCAACCCACGACTGAAACGCTTGTTGGGCTTCTTGGATCACGGCGCGTATGGATAAGGTGGAAGCGCCTACCCTACTGCGGTGTAAATACTTGCGTTTGGCTAGTGGGGGTCGCACCACGTGGTCCCGCCCCCCCGATAACTGGCTCCCCAATGAGCCCCTTTGGGAAAGTTTATTCCATTCTGTCCTCGCTTCGGCCAGAACTTAGACAAAAATTCCTTGCGTTTGGCTGTAGCAAGCCAAACGCAAGGAAGCAACAGGCAAAAAAACTGTTGCTTATGTGTCTGACAACTAACATTTATAAAAGTAGCTGATGGCGCAGATATATCAATTCCGCTGATATTTCCACATCCGTCCTTCAACGCCTAACTCAACTTCACCCACATAAAGATTCCCCGCCCGGTCGGTGCAGATGCCGTGGGGGCCGCCGCGCCAGAAGCCGGGCGTTTCACTCGGTGCCGGGTCAGCCCATTGAGCGAGCAGTGGGCCGGGGTAACCTTCGTCATCCAGGGCAAAGAGGCTAAGGCGGCGGCCTAGTTCCGCCACGTAGACCACTGGTTCGTGGGGATCAAAGTGGATCGTGTTGGGGCGCAGCAGGCCGTTCCAGGCGCGTAAGAATTCGCCGTTGCTGTCAAAGATCTGCACGCGGTTGTTCTCGCGGTCGCAAATCCAGACGCGATCCTGGTCATCGACGCGGACACTGTGCGAGATCGAAAACTGGCCGGGGCCGTCACCGCGTTCACCCCAGGAAAGGAGTAACTGGCCGTCGGCACTGTATTTGTGGACCCGGGCGTTGCCATAGCCATCCGACACATAAAGCTCGCCGGTGGAAGCCACCGCGGCATCGGTCGGGCGGCTAAAGGGTGCGCCGTCGACTGTCGCCGCTTGTCCAGGAGTGCCTAAGGTCATCACCAACGCCCCCATTCGATCAAATTTAAAGAGACAGTGATTGACCGCATCGGTGAAGTAGACGTTGTCTGCGCTATCGATAAAGAGGCCGTGTGCTTGATTAGCAAAGAGTACATCGTCGCCCCATGTTTCGAGCAGATTGCCCTCTGTATCAAAGACGGCCAGGGGATGTTGACTGCGTGAGGCCACAAAGACCCGATCTTGTGCATCAACCGCCACGCCGACGATCCAGCCCCAGGTCCAATTGGCCGGCACCGTGCCCCAGCCATCCACAAGGGCGTAGGTATAATTGCCACTGCCAAATCTCATAATTTTCTCTCCATCTCATATTTCCCTGGTTCTTCCACAAAACCAAACTTTTGGTTGATGGCGCGCATGGGGGCGTTAACCGTCTCGACATTGGTTACGACACGGGTGGCACCCTTGGCCCGCGCATAGTTGATCGCCCGCAATTTGAGCGCCTGCATGATCTTGCGGTTGCGGTATGCGGCGTCCACGCCGGAGATCAAGGTGAATCCGGTCTGCTCCGCTTCGTTATAACTGATGGCCGACAGCCCCACAAACTTATTGCCATCCAGGGCGATCATCTGCCCTGCCGGCTGAAACCACGACGCGCCAAAGACCACCTTCTTCCAGTTTGCATAGTTGATATAAGCCCCATCCGAGGCCGGGTCATCGAGCGCAGCCACCCCGTTGATATCATAAAGTTTGCGGATATTTTCTTCGCTCTGCGCTACGTCCGCAAAGGCGGTGAGGCGGATGCCCATTGCTTCGACCTGTGGCGTGATGGCCGCAAATTTGCCTTCGTCAAAGTGCTGCAGGTCGAGGATCGCGCGTAGCTGATGGGTGCGCGGGGTGAAGCCGCGTTTTTCGGCAAAACGATAGTGGACCGGATCGCCTTCCTGAACTTCGGCAAGGAGGGCGTCCGCCCCTTGCGCCTGCAGATAATTGAGCAGGTCATGCCAGAGTTGGGTGCCGATGCCCTGCTGTCGGTGGGCTGGGTCAACGACGACGTTGACGAAATACTGCCGCGGTTTCATACTGGGATAGTGGCCGGCAAAGTTAAAGCCGACCACCAACCCTTGGGCGTTGATCGCCACCGCGTGCCGCAGAATGCGCTCGGGCATATCGACATTCTGTTCATCAAGCAGATCCTGGGCACTGGTCGTCTCAACCGCATCTGCAGAGAGCAGTTGGGCGATCCGCGGGAAATCCTCCGTTGGGTTGGCCAGGCGGATGCGGTTGATCACCTGGTTGGTAAAGCGTTCGTCGTTGGACGGACGTTGTTCGCTTAGTGTTGCTTTGGTCATGGCAAAGATCCTTTCTTTCAGCGTGTTGCGGGCACTATAGAGGCGATTATTGACTTGTGACTTCGTGAGTTGCAGGAAGTCGGCCACCTCTTGGTGAGAGTATCCGCTGAGATAGAAAAGAGTGATTGCGAGTCGTTGTTCTTCTGGCAATTGTTGCAGGGCACGGGCGATAAAGGTTTGCAATTCGCGCTGTTCATAGATTTTGACTGGTCCAGGCGCACTGGTTGGCACTTGGTCGGCGACATCTAACGGCACTTCCGTCAGCGTACGGCGGCGTGTGATGCGGTCACACTGTTTGAAAATGATGCGGCGCAACCAGGCCGAAAAGGCTCTTGGCTCGCGCAACTCGCCCAAACAGGCGTACGCTTCGATAAAGGCTTCTTGGGCGGCATCCTTGGCGGCGTCATGATTGCCCAAGATCCCATATGCATAGCCGACCGCGGTATCCTGAAAGCGCCGCACGATCGCGCTATAGGCCGCCACATCTCCCTGTTTTGCTTGCAGAATCAACAACGTTAGATCACCCATCATCTGTCCGGATTTATCTCATGGTGCTTATCAAAAGGCCGCTATAAGATAGTCCCATTTGGGCGAAGAAAGTTCTTCTCTTGCACACGATTGAGAAAAGATTGGGCCGTAGTGGAAGGTTCTTCTCGAACGAGGAAGCCGACCGAATTGCCCAAATCAGATGGGAGACGAGCCAGCAGGAGAGGACAGAGGAGGGCGATCATATGCAAGAATAATAATTGAGTCCAAGACAAAAAGCTAAATTTGCCCTGGCCTCAACCAATTTCAATTCAATGCCACCAATGCTAAGGCGTAACGCCCTCACGGACGAGGGCCTCCCAACATTGAACGGGCGCTTCGCCCAGAATATCCCGCAGCTTCGTTTGCAGATCGGTGATCAGTGATAGTGGCTTGGCGTCTTCCGGGCGTATATGGGCAAGACGCGCCAGCGCATCCATTGCAAACCCAACCGAGATCACGTTCTTATCAGATCCATCCCCAACGCGCCATGTTGCCCGTGATATTCAATGCTGCCCAACGGCAGAATCGCTAATGGAGCGTCACGTACCGCAGCATCTACGCGGCTGCCAGACAGGTCTGCTAAATAGGTTGCTGGCATCGTTTTATGCTCCTGGATTCTTTAAGGGAATTTTATGCTATTGCACGGAATTGAGGGTGCTTTGCTGCGACGATCTTAGTGTAGAAGAAGGTGTGCGTCAACTGGGTTTCAAAAAGGCAAAGGGGTCGCATAGTGGGCTGCTCGTTCGGTAACTTGGCGACGTTTCATGATAGTGGACAGGCCAAGCGTGAGTTTAGGCTATGCAGTGTCGCGCTTTCCGAATTTGGAAGTTTTCAACAATATCCTCGCCACATGTTGGAAAATCACACCGGTATTATTGTTTGCAATTTACACGAATTTAAGGTAAGATTGCTATAAATCAATTTTCTGTAAGCGTGCGATTGAGACTTTTATGCCTTAATAGATACGACATGGACAAGTTGGTAGGATGAAAAGATCAACTAGTGTCATCCCCGCAGCCCTTCATCGCTTCCCCTTCAGCTTGTCATCCAAGCCCAATCCACATGAACACTCATTCCCTTCTCCCAACCAACTTTGCCTATCTACTAGCGCACGACGAGCAACTTGTGCGTCTGGGCCGGCTGGCAGAGAAATATTTTTCTGAAGACCCCAATACCTGCCTGCTCAAACTCCGTCAGTTTGCCGAACTTTTAGCACAATTGGTGGCGGCCCGAGTCGGGCTTTACACCACCCCGCAAGAGAGCCAACACGATCTGCTCTACCGCCTACGCGACCAAGGGGTGGTGCCACGCGATGTTGCCCAGCTCTTTGATGAGGTTCGGCACAGCGGCAACCAAGCCAATCACGCTCTGGCCGGCGATTATCGTTCTGCACTCAATAATCTCAAACTCTGCTGGCAATTGGGTTTGTGGTTTCATCGCACCTTTCAGGATGCCGCCTTCAAGTCGGGGCCCTTTGTGCCACCCACTGCACCCAAAAACGAAAGTGAAGCGTTGCGTAGCGAATTGGCGCGTCTCAACAGTGAGTTGGCAGACTTTCGATCAACCCAACAAGCGACCACGCAACGACTGGCAGCCACAACCGCGCAACTGCGCACGGCCCAGGAAGAGCAGCAATTTTGGGAGCAGATGGCAATTGAAGCAGAGGAAGCCAAGGTTGCACTGGCGGCCAAACTTGCCGTACAACAGATCGTTGCTACGGCCCAGCCACGCACAGTTCTGACACAGGTTGTTACATCTGCCAACCGAGCGGCCAAACAGATCACACTAGACGAAGCCGCAACCCGCCAGTTGATCGATCAGCAGTTGCGTCAAGCCGGCTGGGAGGTGGATTCTGTAGAACTGACCTACGAAAAGGGCGCACGACCCCAAAAGGGCAAAAATCTAGCCATTGCGGAATGGCCCACCATGGGCGGACGGGCGGACTACATCTTGTTTATTGGCTTGATGCCAGTGGCTGCGGTGGAAGCAAAACGCAAAAATGTGGATGTAGCTGGGAAGATGCAACAGGCGAAGCGCTATAGCCGCACCTTTGCAGTTTCACCCAATCTGAAATCACCGGGCGGCGCATGGCACGAGTTTCGGCTACCTTTTGTTTTTTCCACCAATGGGCGACCTTTTTTGCGCCAACTTCAAGAAAAGAGCGGCATCTGGTTTTGCGATCTGCGCCGCCCCGAAAACTTAAGCCGCCCGTTGGATGGTTGGTACACGCCCGCCGGGCTGCAAGAATTGCTCCGGCGCGATGAAACGCAAGCACTGCAAAAGCTGAGCAGCGAACGCTTTGACTA
>Ga0105054_10008085_pt1 | contig 14024 bp, 10 predicted proteins | sample BON02_FD_78091 | JGI IMG/M metagenome (GOLD analysis project Ga0105054, IMG submission 78091) | Freshwater microbial communities from Lake Bonney liftoff mats and glacier meltwater in Antarctica - BON-02 (megahit assembly) | ecosystem: Environmental > Aquatic > Freshwater > Ice > Glacier...
CTCGAGATCGATGTCGAATGCCGACGCGAGCGCGCTGAGGCCGACGTAGACGTCGGAGATCTCGCTGGCGAGGTCGTCGGTCACCAGATCGGGGTAGTTGTCGGACCACGTCTTCTTGATCTCCGCAGCGACCTCCCCGAGTTCCTCGGTGAGCAGGCAGAGCAGCCGAACCGGGTCGTTCATGAACCCCCGCTCGGCACGCGTCTGCGCAATGAGGCGTTGAAGGTCGGCGACGTCGGTCATGTGACCGACTTTACGTCAGGGTTGCAGCCGCCAGTGAGGAAGCAGGTTGTGCGCTGCGGCGTGGGAAGGGACCAGACAGCGAGGGGGTGGCGCCGGTGGTCGGCCGAGGACCGTCCGAAGGACGCAGCCTCGGACGACTACCGGTGACAGGACCCGTGAGCGGGAGCCGGGATCAGACGAACGCCGAAGCGAACACCAGGCTGACGATCGTCATCACCTTGATGAGGATGTTCATCGACGGGCCGGAGGTGTCCTTGAACGGGTCGCCCACGGTGTCGCCGACCACGGCGGCCTTGTGCGGGTCGGAACCCTTGCCGCCGTGAGCGCCGGCCTCGATGTACTTCTTGGCGTTGTCCCAGGCACCGCCCGAGTTGGCCATGAAGATGGCGAGGGCGAAGCCCGTCACCAGCGCGCCGGCGAGCAGACCGCCGAGGGCGTCGACGCTGATGAAGCCGACCACGAGCGGCACGACCACGGCGAGCGAACCCGGCAGGATCATCTCGCGCAGCGATGCCTCGGTGGAGATGGCCACGCAGCGAGCCGAGTCGGGAACGACTCCCGGTAGGCCTTCGCGCAGGCCTGGAATCTCGCGGAACTGGCGGCGAACTTCCTCGATCATCTTCGTGGCGGCACGGCCGACGGCGTCGATCGTGAGTGCAGCGAAGAGGAACGGCAGCGCCGCACCGATGAACAACCCGGCGAACACTTCGACGTTGCCGATGTCGAGGTTCAGGGCTGCGTCGGGGTCGGCATCGATGATCGCGAACTCGAAGCTCTTGAACAGTGCCAGCGCGGTCAGAGCGGCCGAGCCGACGGCAAACCCCTTGGCCACTGCGGCGGTGGTATTGCCGAGCGAGTCGAGGGCATCGGTGACTTCTCGCACCGATGGATCCAACTTTGCCATCTCGGCGATGCCGCCGGCGTTGTCGGCGATCGGACCGTACGCGTCGACCGAGACGACCACACCGGTGGTGGCGAGCATGCCGATGGCGGCCACGGCGATGCCGTAGATGCCGCCGAAGTCCTCACCGAGGGCTACTCTGTTCACCACGAAGGCGGTCTCGGAGAACGCGAATGTTCCACCCCAGTAGGCGATGCCGACACCGGCGAGGATCAACCCGACCGATGCAGCAACCGACTGCATTCCGGAGCTGATGCCGGACAGGATCGTGGTGGCGGGGCCGGTCTCGGCCTGCTGTGCGATCTTCTTCACCGGGCCGTAGCCGTCGGAGGTGTAGTACTCGGCGGTCTTGCCGAGCGCCCATCCGATGATGAGGCCGCCGATCACGGAGATGGCCAGGCCGATGGGATTCTCGAAATTCGGGTTGTCCGAGAACAGCCAGTAGGCGACGCCAACGGTACCGACAGCGGTGATGCCCATCGCGACGTTGGTTCCCATGTGGAGCGCCTTGGCCAGGTGGTGGCTGTCGGTGGAGTCGCCGCCCTTCACGAAGAACGAGCCGATGATCGAGGCGATCATGCCGATGAACGCGATCGCCATCGGGAACACCAGCAGACTGATCGTGCCGACGTCGCCGGCCTCGTCGGCGGTGATGGCCAGCGCGAATGCGGTGAGCGAGATGGGGGCGATGATCGCGCCGACGTACGACTCGAACAGGTCGGCGCCCATACCGGCGACGTCTCCGACGTTGTCGCCCACGTTGTCGGCAATGGTGGCCGGGTTGCGGGGATCGTCCTCGGGGATGCCGGCTTCGACCTTGCCGACGAGGTCGGCGCCGACGTCAGCGGCCTTGGTGTAGATGCCACCGCCGACCCGGGAGAACAGTGCGATCGTCGAGGCGCCGAGGCCGTAGGCGGTGACGATCTCGAAGGGCTTGTCGACGTCGAACCACACCACGAACACGAGGTAGGTGATCATCAAGCCGAGCAAGGCGAGACCGGCAACCGAGAAGCCCATGACGGCGCCACCGCGGAACGCGACGGGAAGCGCCTTGCCCGGGCCGGACTTGGCAGCCTCGGTGGTGCGGGCGTTGGCCATCGTGGCCACGGTCATGCCGGCGTATCCGGCGGCGGCCGACAACGAGGCGCCGAGCAGATAGGTCACGGCGGCCCACGGTGCGATCACCACGGCGAGCAGCACCATCATCACGAGCACGAAGACCGACACCCACTGGTACTCCTTCTTCAGGAACGCCTTGGCCCCCTTCTGGATCTCTTCCATCAAGAAGACCATGCGCTCGTTGCCGGGCGACTCCTTCTCGACTGACTTGTAGTAGTAGAACGCGAGCACGAGTGCGGCGAGTGCCGATACTGCTGCGAGATAAGGAACGACGTCCACGGGCTTCTTGCCTCCTGAGGGCGGTACGAGAGTAATCCTGCTCGGGTTGATCCGAGGGACCGGACCATGATGGTCGGCGGGCAGGCTAGGAACCAAGCCGACGAAAACAACCCTTGTTTTGTGACCGATGGGACATCGACTTGTCGCGACGACGATTGAGCGTTGGCTCACTCCTTCGGAGTAACTTCGGTGGAATGGCACAAACGTTGAACCGCGGTCCGGTCTCGGGCACCGCAGTCAAGCCGCCGTCGAAGAAGAAGAAGCCGTTCCTGGTCGACTTCTACTCCACGGCCGTCGGCAAGAAGTACGTGATGGCGATCACCGGCATCATCGGGATCGGCTTCGTGATCGGCCACATGGTCGGCAACCTCAAGATGTACCTCGGCGTCGTCACCAAGGGCGGCGCGCAGGTCTATGACATCGACGTCTACGGCGAGTTCCTCCGCGAGATGTTCGTGCCGCTGCTGCCCGAAGTCGCCTTCCTCTGGATCGTCCGGATCGTGCTGGTCGGTGCGATCGCCCTGCACATCCACGCGGCGTACACCCTCACGATCTTGAACCGTCACGCCCGCCCGGTGAAGTACCAGAGCGCCTGCGACTACCAGGTCGCCAACTTCGCCAGTCGCACCATGCGCTGGACCGGCGTCATCGTGCTGCTGTTCATCGCCTGGCACCTCGCCGACCTCACCTGGGGTTGGACGAACCCGGACTTCGTGAAGGGTGCTGTGTACCGCAATCTCGACGCCTCGCTCTCGCGGCTCCCGGTGGCGGCGCTCTACATCGTTGCCAACATCGCGCTGGGCATCCACCTGTTCCACGGCACCTGGTCGCTGTTCCAGTCGATGGGCTGGAGCAGCCCCCGTTTCAACAACTGGCGTCGCCATCTGGCGACCGGTGTCGCCACGATCGTCGTGGTCGGCAACGTGTCGTTCCCGATCGCAGTGCTCGCCGGCATCGTCGAGTACGACCCTGACGCCGTGACCGTTCCCATGGAGGAGGCAGCCCCATGAGTATGAACCTGGATTCCAAGGTCCCCGACGGACCAATGGCCGACAAGTGGCAGAACTACATCGCCAACCAGAAGCTGGTGAACCCGTCCAACAAACGCAAGTTCAAGATCATCGTCGTCGGCACGGGCCTGGCCGGGGCGTCGGCCGCTGCCACGTTCGGTGAACTCGGCTACCAGGTCGAGGCGTTCACGTTCCACGACTCGCCGCGCCGCGCCCACTCGATCGCGGCCCAGGGCGGCATCAACGCAGCGAAGAACTACCAGGGCGACGGCGACTCGGTTCATCGTTTGTTCTACGACACGGTCAAGGGTGGCGACTTCCGCTCTCGCGAGGCCAACGTCCACCGCCTCGCCGAGGTGTCGGTCGACATCATCGACCAGATGGTCGCCCAGGGTGTGCCGTTCGCTCGCGAATACGGTGGCCTGCTCGACAACCGCAGCTTCGGTGGCGCTCAGGTGAGCCGCACGTTCTACGCCCGTGGCCAGACCGGCCAGCAGCTCCTGCTCGGCGCATACCAGCAGCTCGCACGCCAGATCGGGCTCGGCAACGTCAAGTTGTGGAACCGCATGGAGATGGTCGACGTCGTCAACATCGAGGGTCGCTGTGCCGGCATCGTCACCCGTGACCTGATGACCGGTGAGTTCTCGTCGCATTCGGCACATGCAGTCGTGCTCGCCACCGGTGGATACGGCAACGTGTTCTACCTGTCGACCAATGCCATGGCCTGCAACGTCACCGGAGCGTGGCGCGCACACCGCCGTGGCGCAGCGTTCGCCAACCCGAGCTTCACGCAGATCCACCCCACCTGCATCCCGCAGGCCGACGACTTCCAGTCGAAGCTCACGTTGATGTCCGAGTCGTTGCGTAACGACGGGCGCATCTGGGTTCCCAAGAGTGCCGACGAGACCCGCTCGCCCGACCAGATCCCCGAGGCCGACCGCGATTACTACCTCGAGCGGATCTATCCGAGCTTCGGCAACCTCGCGCCACGCGACGTGTCGTCGCGGGCGGCCAAGCGCCTGGTCGATGCCGGCCAAGGTGTCGGCCCGCTCAAGAACGGCGTGTATCTCGACTTCGCCGACTCGATGGAACGTCTCGGCAGCGACGTCATCGAGGAGCGCTACAGCAACCTGTTCGACATGTACGAGCGCATCACCGGCGAAGACCCTCGCAAGGTGCCGATGCGCATCTACCCGGCGAGCCATTACACGATGGGTGGGCTGTGGGTCGACTACGAACTGCAGACCACGATTCCCGGACTGTTCGCTGCCGGTGAAGCCAACTTCTCCGACCACGGCGCCAACCGCCTGGGCGCCTCGGCGCTGATGCAGGGCCTCTCCGACGGTTACTTCGTGTTGCCGTACACGATTGCGCCGTACCTGTCCGACCTGCTCAACAAGCCGGTGCCAGATACGAGCCACCCCGAGTTCGCCAAGATCCAAGCCGAAGCGACCGATCGCTTCAAGCAGTACATGGCGATCGGCGGCACCAAGACCCCCGACCACTTCCACCGCGAACTCGGCCAGATCATCTGGGACTACTGCGGCATGGACCGCAACGCCAACGGCCTCGAAAAGGCGTTGTCGGAGATCCCTGCGCTGCACGAGGAATTCAAGAAGGACCTCCGGGTCACCGGGTCCGACACGAGCATCAACCAGACGCTCGAGAAGGCCGGCCGCGTCGACGACTTCTTCGAACTCGGCATCTTGATGTGCAAGGACGCACTGAACCGCGAGGAGAGCTGCGGCGGCCACTTCCGCTCGGAGTATCAGACCGACGACGGTGAAGCCGTCCGCAACGACGACGACTTCGCCTACGTCAGCGCCTGGGAGTGGACCGGCGACCCGTCGAACCCCATCGAGAACAAAGAGCAACTCGACTACGAAGTCGTCAAGCTGGCAACCCGGAGCTACAAGTGAGCACACTGACCAACCTCAGCCTCAAGATCTGGCGCCAGGACGGCCCCGACGCCCAAGGGCGCTTCGAGACCCACCAGATCCCCGAGATCAGCGACGAAGCCTCGTTCCTCGAACTGCTCGACATCCTCAACGAGCGCCTGATCGAGGAAGGCAAGGAAGCCATCGTCTTCGACCACGACTGTCGCGAAGGCATCTGTGGAACGTGCTCGCTGATGATCGACGGCGTCGCCCACGGGCCGCAGAAGGGCACCGCGACCTGTCAGGTGCACATGCGGGTGTTCGACAGCGGCGACGAGATCGTGATCGAACCGTGGCGAGCCGCTGCGTTCCCGATCATCAAGGACCTGATGGTCGACCGCTCTGCCTTCGACCGGATCATCGAGGTGGGCGGCTACATCACCTCGCCCACCGGTGGTGCTCCCGACGCCAACCTGATTCCCATCCCGAAGCCGGTGTCCGATGCGTCGATGGACGCCGCGGCGTGCATCGGCTGCGGTGCCTGTGTGGCGGCGTGTCCGAACGGTGCGGCCAGCCTGTTCACCTCGGCCAAGCTCGCCCACCTCAACCTGCTGCCGCAGGGACAGGCCGAGCGGTACAAGCGCGCCGAGGCAATGGTCGAGAAGATGGACGAGTACTTCGGATCGTGCACCAACCACGGCGAATGCCAGGCGGCGTGCCCGAAGGAGATCTCGATCGACAACATCGCCACGATGAACGTCGACTATCTGAAGTCGAAGTTCAAGAACCGCAAGTCACTGTCTCGATAGTGCGCCGGACCCTTCTACGGGTTGGCGGTGATCATCGAGGAATAGCGGTTGTGGCTGTCGACGTCGCCGCTGGTGAGCTGCAGGTCGAGGGTGATCGGGCCCTGTGCGTCGGGGACGTCGAGGCGGATGCGACCGACCTTGACGACGTCGTCGGCGGGGATCGGGCCGCCGAATCGCCATCGTTGTTCTCCGCCACTCCATGACGCGATCGCGTCGACCACCGCGAAATCGAGTGCCTCGCGCAGATCGCTGACGACATGTACGTCGATGGCGAGTTGGTCGCCGGGCGCCAGCACTCCGAGGAACTGGTCGGCAACGATCAACACAGGTGCGCACGCAGCGACGACTGCCGCTACGGCCGGTTTGGGGCGCCGCTGATGGTCGAGGATGCTCGACGAGATCGCCGGAGCCGGGTCGTTCAGCGACGAGAAGCAGAACCCGCCGGTCGGGCGATACTTCAGGCGCCGCAGCGTCTCGATCTGCACCTTCAGCACATGGGCTTGGTAGCACTGCAGTGCGTCACGCCACTCGTTGAAGCTGTCGAACTCGGCTGGGGGGAATCGGTGCTCGGTGGCGGCGCGTTGGTAGCCGGTGGCGAGCTGCATCTGATCCCAGTCGAGGCCCGGCCACTCGTACGACTCGAGCTGCTCGTCGATGAACAGTGCGTCGACTGGTGGCGAATCCGAACCGAACTCGCTGACGAAACGCACCATCCTTGGGATGCGTGCAGCGAAGTCGGCGAGGTCTTCGGCTTCGCCGTGGCGCCAGCCGAACCACAGGTGGCTGTCGGTGCCATCGAGCTGCGGCAGGTGGGGGACGACGCCCGAGTGGGCAACGACATGACGGGTCGAATCGGCCCGCTCGAACGCCCGCTTGACCCAACGGTCGAGCACCGACTTGTTCCACGATGGCAACTGCGTTGCGACCAGCGTCCGCGCCGTGCCACGCCAGCCGGTCGCGGTCACACCCGCGTCGGTGGCGGACGGGTCGTGGTGTGCGGTCCACATCGCGATCGACGGATGGTGGCCGAGCGAATCGACAGCAGCTCTGGCCTGCTCGACGGCCTGATGCCGCACGGAGCGGGCGTGTCCCCACTGCAGAGGGAAGTCCTGGAGGAGCAGGATGCCCGCCTCGTCCGCGGCGTCGTAGAGCCCTCGGTCGGCGATGTGTCCGTGCACGCGCAACGCATCGAGGCCCAGATTGACGGCGGATTGCAGATCGGCCCGGATCATCGTGCTGGTTGCGTTCGCGGGCCCCGCCGCGGTGGGCAGCAGGTTGGCGCCCTTCAGGAAGAGCCGCTCGCCGTTCACCGAGCAGAGCCAGTCATCCCACACGATCTGACGCAGGCCCGTACGTCGCAGCCGACGGTCGCTGATCTCTCCATCGACGACGACCTCGACCTCGACATCGACGAGCGGCTGGTCGCCGAGGGCTCTGGGCCACCACAGCGCTGGATCGGTGATGTCGATCGTCCACTCGAAGTCGTTCGACCCGGCTGCGATCGACTGCTGCTGTTCGTCGACCTGGTCGCCGTCGATGTAGGTGCGCATCGTCACCGGCGTCAGTCGATCGCTGTCGATGCGCGTGGCGATGCGTAGATGCGCGCGGCTCGCGTCGGCATCGCGACACAGCACCCGGAGACGATCGATCTGTGCTGGGCCGGTCTCGTACATCGACACCGGCCGCCAGAGCCCACCTGGGTTGCGGCTCGAGCCGACACCCGTAGGCGCCTGGAACACGCCGGTGATGTTGCGACGCCCTGCCGTGGAGGACTGGGGCGAGCATGTCACCTCGACGGCCAGCACGTGATCGTCGCCGAATCGCGACAGCGAGGTGATGTCGAAGCTGTGGCCGAAGAAGTAACCCTCGGGATCACCGAGGTACGCGCCGTCGAGCCAGACGTCGGCCTGGTAGAAGATGCCGTCGAGTGTGACCCACCGACGACGACCTTGGCCGGGCGCCTCTGCGCTGAACGCGTAGCGGTACATCAGCGGACCGTCGCTGGCGGCGAACTCGGGTGTGTCCTGCCAGTGGCCCGGCACGGCGATGGGCGACCAATCGGAGTCGTCGGTATCGAGGCCGATGCCGTTGCGCCGAACTTCGTCGTCGGCCTCGGCCGCCAACCAGACGCCGGACAATTGCATGCGGGCGAGCGTACGCCGGGAGCCGTCGCTCTGGTACCCCTGCGAGTGCAGCGCTCGCATGCTCACCATCGGCCAGCTCGGGGTAGGTTCGTCACATGGCTGACACGGACCGACCGCAGGCGACGACGTTGGGGGAGCTTCGAGCTTCGGGGTGGGTGTCGCGACCCGTCAAGCAGGAGGTGCGCGAGCACGCCATCGAGAAGGTGGCAGCCGGCGAACCGCTCTTCGAAGGGGTGTCCGGCTACGAAGACACCGTGATGCCGCAGCTCGAGAACGCGCTGCTCGCGGGTCACGACGTGATCTTCCTCGGCGAGCGCGGCCAGGCGAAAACTCGCATGATCCGTTCGCTCACCGGCCTGCTCGACGAGTGGATGCCGATCGTCGCAGGCAGCGAGATCAACGACGATCCGTACAACCCCGTGTCGAAGCACGCTCGCGATCTGGTCGAGGAACTCGGCGACGACTCGCCGATCCACTGGGTGCATCGCAGCGAACGGTTCGGCGAGAAGCTGGCCACGCCCGACACGTCGATCGCCGACCTGATCGGCGAGGTCGACCCGATCAAGGTGGCCGAGGGTCGCTACCTGTCCGACGAACTCACGCTCCACTACGGCCTCGTGCCGCGCACCAACCGCGGCATCTTCGCGATCAACGAGCTGCCCGACCTCGCCGAACGCATCCAGGTCGGCATGCTCAACGTGCTCGAAGAACGCGACATCCAGATCCGTGGCTACAAGATCCGCCTGCCACTCGACGTGATGTTGTTGGCCTCCGCCAACCCCGAGGACTACACCAACCGCGGCCGCATCATCACGCCGTTGAAGGACCGCTTCGGCAGCCAGATCCGCACGCACTACCCGCTCGAGGTGCACACCGAAGTGGCGATCATGCGGCAGGAAGCCGTGTCGCTCGACATCACCACGGCAAACGGCCGTGTCACCGTCGACGTGCCCGACTACCTCGCCGATGTCGTTGCCACGTTCAGCCATCTGGCCCGGGCGAGCAACCACATCAACCAGCGTTCGGGCGTCAGCGTGCGTCTGAGCGTGGCCAACTACGAGGCCCTCGCCGCCAACGCGCTGCGTCGTGGGCTGCGCTCGGGAGAACGCCATATCGTTGCCCGTGTCGACGATCTCAATGCACTCGCCGCCAGCTCGATGGGCAAGATCGAGATCGAGTCGATCGAGGACGGTCGCGAGGGCGCGATCATGGAGAACCTCATCAAGGGTGCGGTGCTCACCGTGTTCAAGGACACCGTGCCACCAGAGCAGACCCGAGCGGTCGTCGACGCCTTCGAGGCCGGCGCAGTTGCCCACACCGGCGAGGGCGTGACCAGTGAAGAGCTCGCTCGTCTGGTCAACGACGTCGAGGCGCTGCGGGCCCCGGTGGCGGCGCTCACCGGTGGCGACGAGTCGCCTGGCGCTGTCGGCAGTGCCGTCGAGTTCGTGCTCGAGGGCCTGCACCTCAGCAAGCGTCTGAACAAGGACGCTTCCGGCCCGAGCGCCACCTACCGCGGCCGCACCTGACCGTCAATTGTCGAGAAAGGCGTCGCTCGACGGAGTGGGAGCGCGGTCGGCGTCGAGGATGCCGGGTGACGAGTCGGGGCCGGCGATGCCTGGATCGATGAAGGCGACCTCGATCGGGACGCCGTCGGCCACCGCGTCGTCGAGCACCGAACGCCATTCGGCGACGATCTCGCCGGCGACGTCCGGGTCGTGATGATCGGCGTCGAAGCCGGCGATCACCAACGCGTTGTCGACGGCGTCGGCGGCCTCTCGGATCTCGCCACCCCAGCGATCTACGCAACGAGCGAGCCGTGCTGCATCGAATGATGCGTCAGTTGCGGCGGCGGCATCGCTGTCGCCGCCGCTGTCCTTGTCGACCCAGTCACCGGCGAGCACCAAGCCCAGTAGATCCATCGAGCCCGCATACCGATCGACGGTGCTGGCCTGGTTGCGCACATCGACGGCCGCCACGACCGGGGGGCCACCGGCGAGGATGCCCCACGTGTCGATCCATGGCTGCGCTGGAGCGCCCGCCGGGATGCAGGCGAACGGCACCCAACCGCCCACGAGATCGCCGAAGCGGTCGGCGGCGCGTTCGACCCAGCGCGGCCACCATGTGGTGAAGTTCTCGTCGTCGCCGAAGCCGCCCTCGTTGTCGAACCACTTCGGGATCGACCCGTCGTGGAGACATGCCCACGGACGGACACCGATCGCATCAGCGGCCTGCACGATCTGTTCGAGCCGTTCGGCCCAGTCGGAGTCGAACACACCGGGCCTGGGTTGTAGCCGTGCCCAGTCGAGCGTGAAGCGGACGTCGGTGATTCCGAGCTCCTGCAACGCAGCGAGGTCGTCGGGCCATCGGGTTCGGAATCCGTTGCCGGCGGTGGGTCCGAGGTCGGCGGTATCTGCGTAGCCGAGCGTGGCGGCGGTGGTGAGCGAAGCGCCCCGTCGAAATGTCATGTCTGCGATGTGGAGGTGAGAACGAGCAAGGGGCCGGTGTCAGATGAACGGTGCAGATGAACGGTGTCAGATGAACGGAGTTCGCGTCCAGAGCTCGGAAGCGTCGAGGCTCGCCGACTGTGGCATGCCCGACAGGCTGACCACGTCGATGGGCCCGGGGAACCCTCGGAGCTCGACCTCACCGAAGGGCTCGGCGACGACACCCTCGGGGAGCCGTTCGAGCTGCATCGTGGGCATCAGTACCTGGACGCCGCGGGCGTAGTCGCAGAGGCGGGCCGCCATGTTGACCGCCGAGCCGATGTAGTCGTCGCCTTCGAAGAGCAGCGCATGGCCCGTCGCCAGCCCGGCGCGAACGGTCAGAGGAGTACAGACGTCGGTGGCCTGCTGTTCGAGGTCGAGGACGAACTCGATGGAATCGTGCTGGTCGACAGCGACGATCATGCAGCCGTCACCGAGCCACTTGGCGATACGCACCCCTCGGTCGGACGCAACGGTGCGAACGATTCCCCGGAATGTACTGAGGACGCGACCAGCTGCATCGTCGCCGAATGCTGCGGTGTAGTTCGTGAATCCGGACAGGTCGACGAATACGAACGTGCGGGGAACACGCATGTTCACGATGTTACGTGCTCCGAGCAGCGAAGCGGAGGAGGACCCGTTAGGTTCCATCCATGGCGAAGCGGTTCGAGTACTCCCGCTGGGATGGCACCCAGACCGGTTTCGAGTTCGACGCCGACGCAGCGTTCGACGAACTCACCGACGAACTGCTGTATCACGGCGACGTCAACGCGGCGTTGCGTCGGATGATGCAGGAGGGCATGACCGACCGCAACGGCGAGCAGTTGCAGGGTCTTCGCGAGCTCCTCGAGCAACTCCGAGCCGAACGCCAGAAGCGCCTGGAGAACTCGGATCTCGGCGGCGTCTACGACGAGATCAAGGACCAGCTCGACGACATCATCGACGAAGAGCGCCACGCCATCGACAACGCCCGTCGCGACGCCGAGAACTCGGGCGACGAGCGCCGAGCCCAGAACGCCCAGGCAGCCGCGGAGGAACGCAACATGCGTCTCGACCTCATGCCCGACGACCTAGCGGGCAAGGTGCGTGAACTCAGCGCCTACAACTTCGAGTCGAAGGACGCCAAGCAGCGCTTCGATCAGCTGATGGAGAAGCTCAAGGACCAGCTGATGCAGCAGATGGTCGACCAGATGTCCGGCGCGATGGAAGGCATGACGCCCGAGGACATGGCGCGTATGAAGGACATGATGGCGGCGCTCAACGAGATGCTCGAGAAGCATCAGCGGGGCGACGACCCGGGTTTCGAGGAGTTCATGGAGGAGTACGGCGACTTCTTCCCCGAGAACCCTGAAACCGTCGAGGAACTGCTGGAACAGATGGCCAAGCGCATGGCGGCCATGCAGGCGATGATGAATTCGATGTCGCCCGAACAGCGGGCCCAACTCCAGCAGCTGTCCGATCAACTCATGGAGGACATGGATCTGCAGTGGCAGATGCAGCAGCTGTCGGGGAACCTCCAGCAAATGTTCCCGCAGCTCAACTGGAACGAGAGCTACGACTTCGAGGGCCAGGACCCCATGGGGTTCCAGCAGGCGATGCAGGCCATGCAGGACATGGGCGACCTCGATCAGCTGGAGAATCTCCTGCGCAACGCGGCGAGCCCCGGGGCCCTGGCCGAGGCCGACATGGACCGGGTGCGTGATCTGATGGGCGACGACGCGGCCAAGTCGCTCGAACGTCTCGCGCAGCTCACCAAGCAGCTGGAGGAAGCCGGTCTGATCGAGCAGAAGGAAGGCCGGCTCGAGATGACGCCGAAGGGCCTCCGCAAGATCGGTGCCAACGCGCTACGCGACCTGTTCTCGAAGCTGGCCAAGGACACGCTCGGCCAGCACGACACCAGCAACCTCGGCCAGGGTCACGAGCGCACCTACGACACCAAGCCCTACGAGTACGGCGACCCGTTCCAGCTCGATTTGAACCGCACGATCCGCAACGCGCTACGACGCAGCGGCGGTGGCACCCCGATCCAGCTCGACCCGTCCGACTTCGAGATCGAGCGCACCGAACACCTGACCAGATCGTCGACGGTCTTGATGATCGACCTGTCGTTGTCGATGCCGATGCGCGACAACTTCCTGCCGGCCAAGAAGGTGACCATGGCGTTGCACAGCTTGATCTCGTCACAGTTCCCCCGCGACTATCTCGGCATCGTCGGCTTCTCCGAAACTGCCCGCGTCCTCACCGCCGAGCAACTGCCGGAGGTGTCGTGGGACTTCGTGTACGGCACCAACATGCACCACGGTTTCACGCTGGCTCGCAAGCTGTTGGCCCGCGAGTCCGGCACGAAGCAGATCATCATGATCACCGATGGCGAGCCGACGGCGCACATCATGGACAACGGCATGCCGTTCTTCAACTACCCACCCGTCCGCGAGACCGTCGAGGCCACGCTGCGTGAGGTGGTGCGGTGCACGAAGGAACAGATTCGCATCAACACCTTCGCCCTGGGTGCCGACGGATCGTTGCGCCACTTCATCGAGCAGCTCACGCAGATCAACCGGGGTCGGGCGTTCTTCACCACGCCCGAGAACCTGGGCGACTACGTGCTCGTGGACTTCATGCAGGGTAAGCGCGAGCTCGCCCGCCGCGGCCGTCGCGCCAGTTGAATCGCGCGCACCGCGCGATTCGTTTGAAATCCGCCCTTGCGAAATCAGTCTGTGCTATGGCAGAATGACGTCACTGTAATTACGCCGCTGTCGAACCTTCATCGGGGGCAGGTGATCGCAGAAAGTATCGTCGCCTCCGGGCCCGCAGGGAGATCCTCCACATGCAGTTCATCACCACATCCAGCATCACGGTCAGCGCCGTTCCGGTCGAACCCGATCCCGATTGGCACGACTACGCGAACTGTCTCGGCGTCGATCCCGATCTGTTCTTCCCCGAGCGTGGGGCGTCAACGCGCGAGGCCAAAGAAGTGTGTCGCGGCTGCGAAGTGCGCCACGACTGCCTCGAGTTCGCCTTGCAGAACGGTGAGAAGTTCGGTATCTGGGGTGGATTGTCCGAGCGCGAACGGCGCCGCATCCGCCGCCAGCGGGCTCAGGTCGCACGCAGCACCATCACCGCCTGAACTCTCGGGGGCCGCGGCGCCGCACCACAAAC
>Ga0105054_10008087_pt1 | contig 14023 bp, 12 predicted proteins | sample BON02_FD_78091 | JGI IMG/M metagenome (GOLD analysis project Ga0105054, IMG submission 78091) | Freshwater microbial communities from Lake Bonney liftoff mats and glacier meltwater in Antarctica - BON-02 (megahit assembly) | ecosystem: Environmental > Aquatic > Freshwater > Ice > Glacier...
AAGCCGCATGGTTACACAGCAGGGCTTGAATGCTTTGCTGAAAATTGTGGAAGATGCTTCCGGGCATGTGAAATTCATTTTTGCGACCACCGAGCCAGACAAAGTCATCGGGACGATTCGTTCCAGGACCCATCACTACCCGTTTCGTCTTGTGCCCCCCGCAGACCTCCTTGCCTACATCGAAGAGATGTGTGTCACGGAAGCCGTGACGGTGGAGGATGGTGTGCTTCCCCTGGTTGTTCGTGCGGGTGGGGGCTCGGTCAGAGACACCCTGTCGGTTCTTGATCAACTCATCGCAGGCTCACCGGAGCCGGTGCTGCGCTACGAACACGCCATTGGCCTCCTTGGCTACACCCACGGTGAACTGTTGGCCGAGGTGATGAGTGCGCTTGCGGGCGGAAACGGCCGGGAAACATTTGTGGCACTGGACAAAGTCATCAACACCGGCCAAGACCCCAGACGTTTCGGGGAAGACCTCCTGGAGTATGTGAGAGACCTCATTATTGTTGACCAGGCAGGGGAGCAAGCAGCTAGCCTTCTGCCTGGCTCGAGCCCTGACCGGCTCGCGGTGATGTCGGATATTGCCGGCGTGGTCGGAACACCGGGTCTCTCCCGCATGGCTGATGTCATGAGCGAGGCGCTCGCCTCGATGACGGGAGCCACCTCTCCCACCCTTCATCTGGAACTTCTGATGGCCCGCCTTTTGGTGGCACAGGGAAATACCCCACACGCTCCCGCTTCGCGCGGCGGCTCTGGCTCTCCCCTTCAGAGCACGGCTCATCAGAGCGCTGGCCCTGCCCTGACAGCACCCCAGGTAGTACCTAAAACACACCCTGCGCCGGCACCCACTGCCACAACCCCCTCCGCCACAGCGGCCCCTGAGATCCCACCTACCCCACCGGAGCCTCTTCCCGGTTCACAGGACAGCCCGGATACAGAGAGCGGCGCTTCTCTGGAACCTTTGACACTGGCCTCTGTTGAGTCCTTATGGCCTGCGGTGATGGACAACCTTGGTGAGAGAAAGAGAACAATCTGGAGTTCCCTGGTGGGCACTCAGGTGTTAGCTGTGGATGGCGACATTCTCACCATCGGGTTCCCCACCCCGACGAGCGCGGAGGTGCTCAAAAAACCTCAGGGTCCAGGCTTGGGAGCAAACGCTGAGCTGGTGAGAGAGTCGATTCTTGCCGTCACCGGACATCGGGTTCGCTTCAAAGTTTCGCCGCTGCCACAGGGTGCACCTGATGATTTAGCACCCGAGCCGCCAGAGGTCTCGGCGGAGCCTGGCTCAGACGGCCTGCCGGCTGGGCCATTGACAGAATCCAGCAGCGATGCTGTCGCGGAAACCCGCGTGGAAGAAAGCAATGCAGGAGCCTCGACGGAACCCGTCGAAGCTCCCACTGAATCGCAGCCGCAGCCGCAGCCGCAGCCGCAGCCGCAGCCGCAGCCGCAGCCTCAGCCTCAGCGGCAGTCGACCGCGATTACTGGTGCCGAGGCAGACCCTGCGCCCACCTCCAGTGCCGCTGGATCGTGGCCGACGGTCATGCCCCCTCGCAGTGCGGCGGAGGAATCACAGGACATCGTTGCTGAAGTGGTGGTGGAACCCGCGCAAGAGGTTCCCCCCACCACCGGGTCGTTTTCACAAATTGGCGAGGCCGTTATCCGCGAGGTGTTGGGTGGGGAACTGATCTCTGAGCATCCTGTCGAGCAAGAGAAAGAGGCCTAGCCGTGTATGAGGGGATTATTCAAGACCTCATTGATGAGTTTGGGAAACTGCCGGGCGTGGGGCCAAAATCTGCCCAGCGGATTGCGTTTTTCATCGTGCAAAACGAAAACTATGACCCAGCCCGGCTTTCCCACCTGTTGGAAACTGTTCGTGCGAGCGTCCGTTTTTGCCACATCTGCGGCATGATCTCTGAGCATGACACCTGTGGGTTCTGCCAGGACCAGAAGCGCAACCCCGCCATGATCTGCGTGGTGGAAGAGGCGAAAGATGTGTTGGCCATTGAGCGAACCCGCGAATATCGCGGGCTCTACCATGTGCTGGGTGGGGCGATCAGCCCTATTGATGGCATAGGTCCAGACGATCTGCGCATCAAGGAACTGCTCACTCGGTTGGCAAGCTCCACGGTGACCGAGGTCATTATTGCTACTGACCCCAACCTCGAGGGCGAAGCCACGGCAACCTATCTCAGCCGCCTGCTTCACCAGCCAGGCCTCGTGGTGTCGCGGTTGGCCAGTGGCCTGCCTGTCGGTGGGGACCTGGAGTATGCCGATGAGGTAACACTGGGTCGCGCCTTTGAGGGTCGACGTCCCATTTCGTAGCCTCACACGGACCCCGCGGGCAGGGGGCCATAGAATTAGGGAATTCTTGACCGCCTGTGCGGTGATCTGGCTGGAGTAAAATCGTGAGTTTGATTGTGCAAAAGTATGGCGGCTCCTCTGTCGCCGATGCGGCGAGCATCAAACGTGTGGCCAGGCGCATTGTGAAGACCAAGGAAGCTGGCTGCGATGTGGTGGTCACGGTGTCGGCCATGGGAGATACCACCGATGACTTGATCGACTTGGCCCACCAGGTGAGCGATAACCCGGATTCTCGTGAAATGGACATGCTGCTTACCACCGGTGAGCGAATGGCGATGTCCCTTCTCGCGATGGCCATTCGAGATCTCGGGTTTGATGCCCGCTCTTTCACAGGCAGCCAGGCAGGCATGATGACGGATGCGCAGCATGGACGCGCGCGCATTGTCGATGTCACGCCCACCCGTGTTCGCAGCGCCCTCGATGAGGGCGCGGTCGCTATTGTTGCCGGTTTTCAAGGCTTCAATTACGACTCGAGAGACATTACGACGCTCGGGCGCGGAGGTTCAGATACGACCGCTGTGGCATTGGCGGCAGCGTTGGGTGCGAAAGTCTGTGAAATCTATACCGATGTGGATGGGGTGTTTACCTCTGACCCGAGGATTGTGCCGCGAGCCCAAAAGCTCGACCACGTCAGTTATGAAGAAATGTTGGAGCTTGCGGCCGCAGGTTCCAAAGTTGTTAATATTCGCGCTGTCGAGTTTGCGAGGCGCCACGGAGTGACGCTGCATGTTCGATCGTCGTTTACGGAAGAACCAGGGACCTGGATTTCCGATGTCACCGAGGGGGATAACGTGGAAGAACCAATCATTTCCGGTGTTGCAGGGGATACCAGCGAGGCCAAAATAACGGTGATCGGTGTTCCCGATGTTCCCGGTAAGGCTGCTGAAATTTTCACCATTGTGGCGGGAGCCGGTGCGAACATTGACATGATTGTGCAAAACATTTCCGTCCACGAAGCAGGCCATACCGATATTTCTTTCACCCTGCCCATTGAGGATGGCCAAAAAGCGATGGAGGCTTTGCAGGCAGCCCAAAGCACGTCAGGGTTTGAAGGGCTTATTTATGACGACGAAATCGGCAGGCTTTCTGTCGTGGGCGCAGGAATGCGCAGCAACGCGGGGGTGTCTGCCCAGCTTTTCACCGCGCTCTCTGGTGCCGGAATCAACATTGAAATGATTTCGACCAGCGAAATTCGCATTTCGGTGATTATGCGTGCCGACATTCTTCCCGATGCGGTGCGCGCGGTTCACCGGGCGTTTGGTCTTGATGGCGACGTTGACGCCACCGTCTATGCAGGGACCGGGCGGTAATGGTTGCTGTAGGTGTCGTGGGTGCGACCGGTCAAGTGGGTCAGGTGGTGCGCAAGCTTTTGGAAGAAAGATCGTTCCCCCTTGATCGTGTGCGTTTTTTCGCCTCCGCACGAACTGCGGGGACGCAACTGATGTTCCGTGGCGAGCCCATTGTGGTGGAAGACACTGCGCTTGCCGACCCGGCGGGCCTCGACATCGTAATTTTCAGCGCAGGCGCAGCCTTGGCAAAGGAGCAAGCTCCGCGCTTTGCTTCGGCGGGGGCGGTCGTGATCGACAATTCCAGTGGCTGGCGGATGGACCCTGATGTTCCCCTCGTGGTGGCGGAAGTGAATCCGGAACAGACGCTTAACCCGCCTAAAGGCATTATTGCCAACCCCAATTGCACCACGATGGCGGCGATGCCGGTGCTGAGTGCACTCCATGATGCTGCGGGCCTGAAACGCTTGATTGTTTCCACCTACCAGGCCGTGTCGGGCGCTGGACTACCGGGTGGGCAAGAGCTGGCAGGCCAGGTCCATTACGCCAACGGGCAGGATCTTTTGGCCCTTGTTCACGACGGTGATGCCGTCTCGATGCCGGAGGCAACCGTGTTCCCGGAGGCCATCGCGTTCAATGTCATTCCCTTTGCTGGCACTCTTGTCGAAGATGGAATGAATGAAACCGATGAAGAAAAGAAGTTGCGCAATGAAAGCCGCAAAATTCTGGGGCTCCCGGATCTGCTGGTGAGTGGCACCTGTGTCCGCGTTCCCGTGTTTACCGGGCATTCTTTGCAGGTGAATGCCGAGTTTGAGAAACCACTGACGGTGGAGGAGGCAACACGAATTCTTTCCCACGCTCCGGGGGTTCAGTTGGTGGATGTGCCAACACCTCTGAAAGCCACCGGCAAAGACCCCAGCTTCGTGGGCAGGATTCGCCAGGATGAGGGTGTTGCCAATCAGCGCGGCCTGGCGCTGTTTATTAGCAACGACAACCTGCGCAAAGGTGCGGCACTAAACGCCGTGCAGATTGCCGAAATTGTGGCGGCCAGGCTCTAGCTTTTCCTTTCGCCAACGGCACGGATAATCAGACTCGTTGCCACCACAACGGTGAGAGCGCCAAACAGGATTGCCCCCCAGCGGGGAGAGAGCAAAAAGGCGAGCGCTGAGCCTACGGGGGTGGTGATCACCGCACCCACGGCTACCCATGCGCCATCGCGCAGGTCGGCTGTTTTATAGCGAAGGTGTCCCAGAGTGCCACTGAGTGATCCGGGAGCCATCGCCAATAAAGAAATACTTTTGGCGACGATGTCGCTGCCGCCAAGAAAGAGCATGATGGCGGGAATCACGATGATTCCTCCACCAATGCCAAAAAGCCCTGAAGCGATACCCATCAGCACCCCCAACCCCACCAGCACGATGGCGCTGGTGAGGGTGATCTCGAGGGAACCTTCGCGGCTGGGAACCTCAAGGAACAGAAAAACGCCGGAGACAATAATGAACACGATGAAGCCCCACTTCAGGGGCACAAGCGGGATTCGGGCAAGAATTTTTGCACCCAGCTGGGCACCGGTGATGCTCCCTGCGGCAACAAAAAGGGCGGGAAGCCATTCGAAGACCCCGCCCACACCGTAGGAAATTGCTCCCACAATTGCTGCGGGCGTAATAGCCATGAGGGAGGTGGCGTTAGTCCTGCGCTGATCCATGTGTGTCCACCACAGCAGCAGGGGAATCATCACGAGCCCTCCGCCCACACCGAACACACCGGCGAAAAGCCCGCCCACAAGTCCCACTGCTCCCAGTGTTAGGGCCCGTGGGCGTTTGGCCTCATTCACTCATACAGTCTAGGAGCCCTACACCTGGCTAGAATTGGGGTGTGATGGAGCGGTTTGATGCAGTCTTAGTCGGTGGCGGAATTATGAGTGCCACCCTTGGCACTCTCCTCCACCAGTTGGAACCGGACTGGAAAATAGCGATTGTCGAGAAGCTGCCAGGCATTGGCCAGGAAAGCTCTAACGCCTGGAATAACGCAGGAACCGGCCATTCGGCTCTGTGTGAACTGAACTACACACCCGAGCGCCCCGATGGCTCCATCGCCATCGAGAGTGCCGTGAAAGTCAACGAGCAGTTCCAGGTGTCTCGTCAGTGGTGGACATGGTTGATCAACCAGAAAATTGTCCCGGAGCCCTCCTCGTTCATTCACCCCTCCCCCCACATGAGTTTTGTGTGGGGAGAGAAAAATGTGGCCTATCTTCGCAAGCGCTTTGATGCTCTCAAAGACCACCCGCTGTTTCTTGGAATGGAATACAGCGAAGACCCGATGACCATTGCTGGCTGGGCTCCCCTGCTTATCGATGGCAGGCTCAAAGGGGAACCGCTCGCAGCGACCCGTTTTGCTTCGGGAAGCGATGTGGATTTTGGGGCCCTGTCGCGATCACTGGTTAATCACCTGGTTTCGGGGGGCGCTCGGGTCTTTAGCGAATCACGGGTGAGCGCACTGGTGAAGAAAAAAGGCGTGTGGGAGGTGTCGCTTCGATCAGAAATCGGCCACACCCCTACCACTCTCGAAACACCTTTTGTTTTTGTGGGTGCTGGGGGAATGTCGTTGAACCTGTTGCAAAAATCTAAAATAAAAGAAATACGCGGCTTTGGTGGCTTCCCTGTCAGCGGGGTGTGGTTGCGCTGCGATAATCCCGAAGTGACCGAGCAACACCACGCCAAGGTCTATGGGAAGGCCAGTGTGGGAGCCCCACCGATGTCTGTTCCCCACTTTGATACACGGGTGGTCGAGGGGAACACAAGTTTGCTGTTTGGCCCCTATGCGGGTTTCACCCCAAAATTCTTGAAGCAGGGCTCCTGGTTAGACCTGTTTGCGTCGCTGCGCTGGCACAATATCCCGGCAATGCTGGCCGTGGCGGTGCAAAACTTTTCTCTCGTTCGCTATCTGCTGGGCGAAGTGTTCGCCTCCCGGTCTCAAAAACTTCAAGCGCTGTGGGATTTTTATCCGACAGCCAATCCTGATGATTGGTATGAACAAACGGCAGGCCAGCGGGTTCAAGTGATCAGGCCGGATGCAAAAAAAGTGGGGGTCTTGCAGTTTGGAACCGAAGTGGTCACCAGCGCCGATGGTTCCATGGCGGGTCTGCTCGGCGCATCCCCCGGTGCCTCCACCGCAGTACCCATCATGATTGATGTGTTGGAGCGGTGTTTCCCTGAGCGTGTGGCCGGCTGGAGGGCACCATTGAAAAAAATGGTGCCAAGCTATGGCACGGCACTGTCTGACGACCCTGACAAAGCGTCCAAATCTCAGGCGCGCACGGCCAAAGCGCTCAAGATTTAGGCCGAAAACTTAGTGCTTGATGGCGCCCTGTGAGGGTCCCACCAGGTAGGTAGCGGGGGCAGAAAAGCCATGCTCGGAGAAAGCACCATCGAGGCTCACCTGCAGCATCGACAGAGAGTCTTCGTCAATGAGGGCATAAATAGCCCCGGAACTTCCCAGCCCAACCATGCGTGCGCCATAGGCGCCGTGGGCGAGAGAAGTTTCAATAGCGAGGTCAATCTCTGGCCCTGATGCGTCATAGTCATCCCGCAGGGATGCTTGGGACGCCGCAATAATGTCACCGATAGCCTGGGGGCCCTCCTGGCGCAAAATTCGTGCCGCATCGAGCACCCGCTGGTTCTCATTCACCACATGCTGGGCCCTCCGATAGAGAGGAGGGGAGAGAGCGTCCCGGCGTTTGGGCAGCGTGGTGGGCGACAGGTCCCGCAGTGAGGTGATCCCTAGAGAATCCACCACCTCTTCCTGCTCCCCAAACCTTTCGGCTGCAAGATCAATTGCCCGCTCCACTCCGGTGTCAATCACTAAGAGGGCAAGGCGGTTTTCGCGCAGCGCGAAAGCGACCGGGTCGCTATCGAGTGAGCGGCTGTCAAACAAGATTGCCCTGTTGTCTTCGCCCAGCAGGGAAGGAATGTGATCACACAACCCCGTGGTGTGACCAACGACGGAGGCTTCCGCTTTTTGGCTGACCTTGGCGAGGCTGACCGAATCAAGAGTGAGCTGCCACGCATCGTTGAGGCATACTGCCACTGCTGTTTCAAGCGCTGCGGAAGACCCCAACCCCACGCCCACAGGAACATCAGAGTCAATAAACAGATCAAGCCCTGGAACGGCCGACAGGTCAGCACCAAACTGACCCAGTGCCCACGCGACCCCCAGAGGGTATGCGGCCCACCCGTGAACCTGGTCGGGTTCTAAATCATCCAGAGAAATCTCGGCGATCTCATCAGCTTCGGTGCTTGCCACCCGCAGCTTGCGATCTTTGCGAACCCCCGCAGCGACCACGGTGCGCCGATCAATGGCGATAGCCAGCACGTAGCCATTGGAATAATCCGAGTCATCACCTAAAAGCCTCAGTTTTCCGGGTGCCGACCACAAACCATGAGGGTCATATCCAAAAATGGATACAAAACCTGCGGTGGTGTCATCTCGGATGTCGCTCATGGGCGTAGCTCACTGGATTCTTTGAGTAGAGAAGGGAGAGAGGGAACTCTTTATTGTGGCCTACTTGGTGTGACTAATCTCACGAGGGTTCCCATGTTCACTCACTGCCCAGTATTTATTGGGAGTATGGGGGAGTGGCCAGAGTAATACGAGAAACCCTTCCCCGCTATACAACACCGGAGCCTGTTCGCGGGTGGCGGTGGTTTCTAGGTACCGTCGTCATACTTGTGCTCTGGCTCGTGGGTGGCACACTTCTTGGCCTGGTCTTTCTCCCCTTCACGGGTGTGAATCCGGCCGTGCTCGTCGAGGGTGGCGACATTCTCGCAGCCATGCCTGCATGGGGCTTCCTGTTTTTCGCCCTCATTACTTTCTTGCCCCTTTTTGGCGGAACCCTACTGGCCTATCGCTTCATTTTGGGCATCAAGCTTCGCTACCTGTTCTCCACGGTCTCGCCGTTTCGGTGGTGGCGGGTGGCACTGGGCTTTTGGGTGTGGATTGCGCTGGTCGGTGGGCCTGTGGTCGTGGGGATCATTCTGGAACCCGATTCCTACCGCTTCGCCCCCACCTGGGAAACGTTTATTCCTTTTCTGATTGTGGGGCTTGTGCTCTTGCCGATACAGACCACCGCAGAGGAACTTTTTTTCCGGGGGTGGATTATCCAGTGGGCGGCTAAACGCTCGGGCAACATCTGGTGGCTCTCTATTCTGAGCGGGGCGCTCTTCTCCTTGCCCCACATGGCAAACCCCGAAGCATTGGGGAATCCGCTGGCAGCCTTCTTTGGATATGCCACCGTCGGGTTTGCTCTGGCGTGGGTCACGGTAAGAGATCGCTCTCTGGAAATCGCTATTGGCGCCCACATGTCCAACAACCTGTTTGCCGCCCTGGTGGTCGGATATGAGGGGGGAGCGCTTCCCGCCGAAGCACTCTTTGTGACCGAGGGCATTGAGTGGAGTGCATCCGACCTGATCGGTGTTCTCGTGGTGCCGCTGTTTATTCTGCTCACCCGTCCCGGTCGGCCCCGTGGCCGGGTTCTCCAGGTAGAGCCTGAGAGCGCCGTGGCCTAGAGCGCCGTATTCTTAGTTCACAAACATGATGTGTGGCGAATAACGCGAAGGAGTATCCCGTGGAGAAAGTTACCTTAGAACCAGGTGCGACAGCACCAGAATTTTCCCTCAGTGACAAGGATGGCACCGTCGTGTCGCTGTCTGATTTTCTGGGCAAGAAAGTCATCATCTACTTTTACCCGGCAGCCAGCACCCCCGGATGCACCACGCAAGCGTGCGATTTCCGCGACAACATGGCCTCGCTCCAGTCAGCCGGCTATGAGGTTTTAGGTGTGTCTAAGGACGCCATCCCCGCACTCCAAAAGTTCGCTGTGGAAGAAAGCTTGGGATTCCCTCTGCTAAGTGACGCAGACCTTGCCACCCACCACGCCTATGGTGCCTACGGGGAGAAGTCGATGTATGGCAAAACGGTGAACGGTGTTCTGCGCTCCACTTTCGTTGTGGACGAAAACGGAATCCTTGAACATGCCCTCTACAACGTGAAAGCAACCGGGCATGTGGAGATGATGAAGAACAAACTGGGCGTGAAGCAAAGCCTCTGATCTACGTTGTGTTTGCGCTTTCCAGGGCTAAGTGCGCTTCGGGGTAGGTAAGCATCATGTCTAACTGTTCGGGGGTTCCAGCCCAGTTTCCTTGGAGCACAAGGTTGCGGTAGTCGCCTTTAAGGTCAACTACCCGCTGAACAACAAAGCTTTGAGGGTCTTGGACAAGGGGAAATTTGTCTTCAAAATAAAACACTTCATCAAGGTGGGCCGACAAGCAGGCGACGGCGGGACCGAAGGTCCCTCGCGCCACAACAAGGTGACGAAACGACATCAGAACTCGCAGGTCATCAATCAGCCTCGAGGACTGAATGGTGAGCTCAATACCCACTTCTTCACACCACGCCTTAAAGGGCTCGACAACAGGGTTCTGAAAATCTTCCACCACCAGCGTGATGTGGCTCCATGGGCGAAGTTCCGCCACGAAGCGATAAAAAGCGAGAGGGGGCTGACCGTAGTTTGCAGGTTTGCGTGACCCAAACACATCCCCGCCCCGAATGTGAATCGCTAAGTGGTCAGAAGGGCGGGGCTCTGGTGGCGCGGCGAATTGTAAGCAGCCTGCAAGATCGCGCCAGATTCGTCGCGTGTGAGCGACGCTGCTGGCGGGCTGGCCCCCTTTTATGCGCGTCGGATCAACTGCTGCAATGAAGGTGTAGGGGTTGTTGTAGCGAGGCGGCTCGGTGGCGAACCACAGTTGAGTGTTCGCAAGAAGATGCCGCGCCGGCGAGAAAATTGTGGACTCGAAGACCACTTGGCCTGGAATGAGGAGCCCGCCGGCATCCCACTTTGACGCCACAGCCACTCCCTCAGCGAGCCGACGAACCATATTGCCAAAACGCCCCAATTCAGTGACGAGAATTGCCCTGGAATGGGCCGGGAAGGCGTCATGGGGCAACAAGAGGTGTCGCCACTCAACGTAGAGCTGTGCGCCACTTGTGACGTATTCCGGGGGGAATGTAGTGCTCGGGGGAGCTGCTGATGGCTTTCGCGGCCATGTCGCGGCGGACGTAGAGCTTCCCACCCCAGCGAATCCAATAACGGTTTATTCGAAGATTTTTCGGAAGGCGGATCAGGGCAATGCGAATGCGGCGAAATAGCTTTGCTGCCTGTGCGTTCTTCATGATGCCCTTTCCGCAGCGCCAGCCTTAAGCGTACTCACTGGCCACTGCCCAAAACTAAGCGTAAGGCGGAGAGAACCAAGCCTGGACCCAGAAGTCCTAACTGGTTATATCCGCCCCGAGCTATTCGCGGTGCGCGTTGTATTCCGGTCTCTGCTGTGGAGTGTCCGGAGAAGGGGAACCGTCGGGTTTCTGTAGCCCCTGAGTCCCGGCAGCGCTTGTTGGGCAGTGCTCTTCTGTCATCGATCGTGGACTGGAGGGTCCGCCTGGGACGATTTTTTGCCAAGCACAGGCTCAGAGGCGGCAGCCAATTCTTCCGAGGACACAGGCCTTGCCGACGCAGAAGCCCGGGTGCACCGAATCATTGACCCCCGGCGCGTCCCGAGTTAAGCTTTCCCAAATCGCAAAGGGGGGTTACGTGTCTAGTGAAAGAAACCGTCTCGACCCAGAGTCACGAGAGCCACTGGAGGGCCTGCTTGCAGTTCTTCCTGGAGGGTTCAATGCGATAGCTGACATTGAGCAGAGGCGAGCCGTAGTGAACCAGCTTCTTGTCGCACCCGAGCTTGACCCTCGAGTCACGATGGAAAACCGGATGATCCCCGGCCCGGCCGGTGAGCAGATGATTCGCATCTATCGACCGAACGATGCGACCGGCGGCCTGCCGGGACTAATTAACGTTCACGGCGGCGGAATGATTCTTGGCAGTGTCGAAGGCGATGCCGCCACAGCCCAAATGCTCGCTGTGGAATCAGGCGCAATTGTCGTCTCAATTGACTATCGAAAAGCCCCCGAGAATCCCTATCCGGCGGGCCTGAATGATTGCTACTCCGCTTCCCAGTGGGTTTTTGATAATGTCGAGGACCTAGGAATTGACCCCGACAACATTGGTATCTATGGCGGTTCCGCTGGTGGTGGACTGATCCTGGGTGTGTGCCTGATGGCTCGAGATCGCGGGAGCATGACATTTAAATACATGATGCCGATCTATCCCATGATTGACGATCGCAACGAGACAGCCTCCACCCACGACGTTACAGAGGTGGGAATTTGGGACCGGTCGGGAAACATTGAGGCGTGGGAACTGTACCTGGGCGGCAAGCCCGCCGACGGGTATGCAGCACCCACCCGGGCAGTAGACGTGTCGGGCCTTCCCCCTGCCTTCATCGATGTGGGAGAAATGGATGCGTTTCGCGATGAGGACGCGGCGTTCGCTCTGCGGCTTGCGCAGAGCGGCGTCCCCTGTGAATTCCGCATTTATCCGGGCGCCTATCACGCCTCGGAAGTATTTGCCCCGGACGCAGAACTATCCCAGCGCATCTGGTCGGGACGCATTGACGCGTTGAAGCGGTTTATTAAGGCCTAGGTCGAATTCTGTCCCCGCCGCCACACGTGTGGGGTGCAGACAGAATGGGGCAAAGACTCCAGCTGTAGCTCCGACTTCGTGTGGTCGGGTGTGCTCTCTTTAGCTAAGTTCAACGCTTGCCACCGCGCGATTGATGATGGCAGCGGCGCTTCGTTACAGCGCGCAGGCCCCGGCAAAATCGAGCGCTGCAGCTTGCGCTTCGGCCACCTGGGTGGGGATGCTGCCAAGGTCAGCGCCACTCGGGTTTGCCAAGGTCTCCAGAATTACGCTCATGCTTGCGCTCACCGTTTCGTGTGCTTCGGCAAGTTCCTGTTTGGCGGGGGTGAGAGCCCCAAATTGTTCAGAAAGATCCGTAAGAGCAATTCGATGGGTTTCGAGTGCGGTGGGATCTGCGGCTGCCAACACCAAGATCTCTTGGATCTCGATGAAGATGCCGGCCGCCTCTGTGCACACCTGTGCGGTGGAGATGGTGTCTGCAACGTCTTGAGGGGAACATGCCGAGAGCAGGAGAGGGGTGGCAACAATGAGTCCTACAGCAACGTTAAATTTCATGACGCAGTCTTCATCTTTCGTGGGGGTTAGTTGATTGGGGCACTGAGGTTGTGGCTAGACGTGCGAAGCAAAGGACCGGCGTGCCGCGTAGATAAAAAAGTAGCGAAGAATGTCTGTGAATTTCCGGCGAGCGGGCGAGAAAAATGGTGGGAATATCTGTCCTCCCCGTGACGTTTCTCCTCACCACGTCTAATTCACCCCAGGCAGGATTCTTCGGCCAAAAGGGGGTAAGTGTCACACCGGAGGCTTCCGAGAAATGGGGCGTAGTGCCCACTGTTCTTAGAGGCCTTGGGTTGAGGCTCACGTTGCGCGAGCCCGCAAAGCCACTGAAGAAATGTTAGTCGTCGATTTGGGTCGAGATAGATAGCACGCTCTGTGCCTGTAGCCAGCACACGGAGGACGGGGCAACCGGTTCGGTTCAGATCGCCCGATCTGGAATCCAGGTTGCGAAGCCCACATTGCCTAAGTCCGAGGCGCAAAGACAGTTCAAGACAATAAAGGGTCTGGGACATGTGACTACTTGACGTTCAAAAAAGAAACACCACGACCCGACGCCGGCCGCGAATATTCATCCTACCTACCCCACTTTCGTGAGCTTACCCTCACACGGCCGGAGAGAAGCAGAAGAAAGTGCATTTCCTGACCGTGGTTGACTCAAGTCATGATTCTGTGCTGTGCCAACTTTTCCGTGGATTTGCTCGACCGCCTTGCGTGGTGGAGCTCAGGGGCAGTTTTGAGGCAGGGGATGCCGAGCACCGCCTAACATCGCCGCGGGTGGCAACCGTGGTGGGCCCCGTCAGGCTCGAACTGACGACCCACGGATTAAAAGTCCGATGCTCTACCAACTGAGCTAGAGGCCCTTGCAGTAAGTCTAACCGGAGTGGGTGGGAGGCTTCACAACGCGCCTAGGTGATACGAGCATGCTCGCGAGGTCAGCCCTACAGACGGGCTGTATAGTGTGGTGTTGTCATTTTTTATCCCTAAGGAATCACTTCTATGCGTTCTTCTTTTCGTCGTGCGAGCACTCTTGCTCTGGTCTCCGTCCTTTTTCTCTCAGCATGTGCTGCAACGGAAGAGCCTACGGCTGCCGAGGAAGCCTTGGCGGTCGAAGAGGCAGCCACTCCTGAGCTGCCCCGTCACCCGTTGACTGGTGTTGAGCTGGGAAGTGTTGTCGTCAGTGGCCCGAGCGTCGCTGTGAAAATTGACAACACGTCGGCAGGCCGACCGCAGGTCGGCA
>Ga0105054_10008089_pt1 | contig 14015 bp, 15 predicted proteins | sample BON02_FD_78091 | JGI IMG/M metagenome (GOLD analysis project Ga0105054, IMG submission 78091) | Freshwater microbial communities from Lake Bonney liftoff mats and glacier meltwater in Antarctica - BON-02 (megahit assembly) | ecosystem: Environmental > Aquatic > Freshwater > Ice > Glacier...
ATTTCCACGCGCAGTTCGCAAAGACCAGGCAGTCATGAGCGGAGCGATGCCGCTGGGGCTGGTCGTGCTTTCGGGCGAATGGGCGCGCGTCCACTACGCCCTGATGATGGCGTCTTCCGCCGCGGCCATCGACAGGCCGGTGACCCTTTTTGTCACCATGGACGCCGTGCCCCTTCTGGAGGCCGGCAAAGGCTGGAAGAAGCTGGCCGGTGCGGAGGGCGACGATGTTCTGAAAGACCGCAAGGTTGCCGATACCGAGACCCTGCTGGAAGCCTGCGTTGCGCTGGACGTGACCATGATGGTCTGCGAGGCCGGCCTGAAGGCACGCGACGTGTCGCCCAAGGCGCTGCGCGAGGATCTCGGCGTCGAGACGACCGGCCTTGTCACCTTCTATCAGGCCGTCGGGTCCGGGCAGATCGTCGCTCTGTAATGGCGTTATCTCAGGGGGGCCTGTCCGGGGGAAAAGCTCATGCTGAGCGACATGGGCGCTGCTTGACCGGGTCCGCGCTCGTGGCTAACGATTGTGCCGTCGGTCGGCAACACAGCGTTTCGCAGACCAGGGCCAGCCATCGCCACCATCCCGGGTAGCGTTGCGCCGGCCCGTCGGTTCAGGACATGACCACCGGCAGCGCGGAGGTTTGCGTGAGTACGACGTTCCCCGAGACCACGGTCATCGACGTCGCCCCGCTTTTTGCCGGCGGCCAGGAGCCGGCGCTCGACCGACGTATCGCGCAAGTGCTGGAGGCCGAGGCGAGTTTTGTCGCCGCGGGGTTCCCGGGCGCACACGGCCATGACGCGCGCATCGGTGCGCTGCTCGACTTCTTCGCCATGCCGCTGGAAGCCAAGATGGCCTGCGCCACACAGAACGAACGGCCGGCGCATCCCAACATCTACCGCGGCTACTACCCGCTGCCCGACAAGCCGCACTTCTCGCATCACGAGATCTTCGACATCGGCCCGGAACCGGCGATGACCGCGCCCGACGTACCGGGCGCACAGTCCTTCCGGGAGGCCAACGTCTGGCCCGATGCCGAACCGGCGCCAGGCTGGCGTGCCCGCGCCCTCGGCCTGTTCCGCGACGAACGCGCCATCGGCGTTGCCGTGATGGCCGCCGCGGCACGCGGCCTGGGTCTGTCCGAGGAGGCGGTCGTGGCCCCGGCGCGCAGCCGCAACGGCACCCTTCGCCTGCTGCACTACGCGCCGATGCCCGAAGGTTTTGCCATTGTCGGCAAGGACGGCAGCCCGCCCGAGGAGATCGGTGACGGCCGACGCCTGATTGGCCGCGCCCACATCGATACCGGTCTGGTCTCCGTGCTCTGGCAAGACCACATGGGCGGGCTCCAGATGCAGGGCTCCGATGGTGTCTGGCGCGAGGTCGCCATGCGGCCCGACGTCGTCTCGGTCCACATGGGCGATCTGATGCACGGGCTGACCGGCGGTCGTCTGGCGGGCACGCGCCACCGGGTGTTGAGCCGCGGCATCGACCGCTGCTCGGTGGGCCTGTTCGTTGAGCCCGATTTCGAGACCGGGGTGGTCGCCCCTTCAGGCGGCGCGCCGGTGAGCTACGCGCGCCACCTGGTCAACGAATTTCCCGACCGGTTCGAAGCCAGGCAGGCAGCCTGAGCCGCCTCACACGTTCTGCAGGCTCTGCACCTTGTAGCCTTCGGCGGCGACGTCGGGTTCGCGCTCGGCGAGCAGGTCGTCGGGATCGCGCTGTTCGGCCCAGCCCAGGATCGGGGAGTGAGCGCGGTAGCCCAGAAGCTGTCGTGCGGCCAGCGGCAGGCGTGCCGCAGCCTCGGGCGGGCAGTCGATGAACTGGCTTTCTTCCTGGCGCAGCCAGCCCACGGCGTAACCCGAGACGATGGCGCTGCGCGGCTGATCGGTCGTGTTGATCGCCGCACCATGGAGCACCGAACCCAGATAAACGACGGCCGCGCCGGAGGGCATCTCGGCCTGGACGACCTCCTCCTCGCGTGCGATGCGGTCACGCGGCCAGGTGTGGCTGCCCGGCACGATGCGGGTGGCGCCGTTGGCCGCCGTGAAATCGCTCACCGCCACGATCCAGGAGAGGAGAATTTCCTTCCCGCCGGGTTCGCGCAGCACATAGGGCTCATAGACGCCGACATCGCGGTGCAGGGGCTGGAGTTTTCCACCCTGCCAGACCTGAAAGAGGCCCAGCACCTGGACCCGGTAGTTGCGGCAGTTCTCCAGCAGGACGCCGTCGGCGAGGTCCGTGAGCACCGGCGCGGTGATGACGTCGGCGATGGCCGTGGTGCGCCGGGCAAGGCCGTGCACCCGGCGCATGGCGCCGCCGAAGAAATCGCCGCCGCCGACCGGCGCCCCGGACAGATCGTCGTTTAGGTCGCCCATCAAACGCGCCAGCACCATCTGGCTCACGGCATCCTCGACGATGATGACGCCGTCCTCCCTGAGAACGCCGAGCATGTTGTCGCAACTGTCACTGGCATTGAAATGGCGGATCACAACACGCCTCCCCCGGCAGACCGTCTTCCTGTCGGCGATGGTGCCGCCGGTTTATTCATTGATCAATGAATTTCCTGCGGCGCAGCGGATTCTTCAGCCCCAGCCGCCGCCAGACCTCCGTGCGGAATCGGTCGACCGCTGCCGGTCCATCCTCATCCAGGATCACGGTGCGGACCAGGACACCATCGAGATAGGTCGATACGAACCGGGCGAACGGTCCGGGTGCGACATCGTTGAACAGGCCGCGCGCCAGGCCGGTGCGCACCGCACGCATCAGCATGCGCCGTTCCTCGTCGTAGAAACGGCGCAGGGCGTCATCGACCTCGGGGATCGAAGCGCCCGAGCGGCGATAGTCCAGACCCAGGCGCGCCATCTTCGGGATCGTGCTGCCGGGACCCTCCTGGGCATCGAGCCAGGCCGCGATCGTGCGCACCGGATCGTCGCCGTCGCCGGCCAGGCGGGCGAACATGGCGTAACCGGTTTCCACCGCATGACCCACGGCCGCGGCGAACAGATCCTCCTTGCCGGCGAAATAGTAATAGATCAGCGCCGGATCGACGCCGGCGCGCGCGGCGATCTGCTTGATCGAGACCCGCGCAAAGCCGGTTAGCGCAAACAGGTCGAGCGCGGCCGTGCACAGCAGGGCGCGCCGGTCGGGATCGGGTTGGGCGGGTTCGCGGCGGGGCCGCCCCGGCCTTCTGGTTGTTTTTGCAGGCCTGACCATGGCCGCAGTCTAGAGCAGATCACATTCGGTTTGCATCAGGATGAGGGCGTAAATCGGCTCTAACTACCTGATGCGGATGGGATTCATGCATCAGGTTGGGCCGAATGGGCGCAGCCGGCAGCGATTCGGTTTGGGACTGAAGATTTTTTCTTAAAGCGCCGGGAATAGAACCCATGGGAATGCATATGCCTCTGTGTAAGGGGAGCGCTCCCCCCTTGCACACCGGAGGTGCCCCGGGACCCCCAGAACTTCCCGGGGCACCACCCTTTTCCAGGACAATACGAGTCCTGCGCCACAAGCGAGGCGGGCGATGACAGATGAGGCAGCAACGGCCCTGACCGGCATTGCCAGAAGGCAATGGCGGCTGTCTGGCGTGCTCTCGACAAGGTCCCCGGCCGGGCCGATGGTGACTGGTATCGGCCGCACGCGGCGTGTTGCCCAGAGGAGCATCCGGCCTTGACCGATTTCGTCCAGCAGATCGAGGGCCTGCGCCGCTATGCCCATCACCTGACGCGCGACCGCAGCGCCGCCGAGGATCTCGTGCAGGACTGTCTGGTTTCGGCCATTGCCGGGGCCCACACCCTGCGTCCGGGGGCGCCCCTGCGGCCATGGCTGTTCCGCATCATGTACGTCAACCACGTCGCGGGCTGGCGGCGGCGACGCCGCTCACCGGTTGATGACGTCGGCGAGAACCTGCCCGAAACCGCGGTCGACGGCGGCCAGGACCGCTCGCTCGAACTCTCCGAGACCCTGCGGGCGCTTGATACCCTGCCGCAGGTGCAGCGTGACGCCATCGCCCTGATCGCCCTGGAGGACATGTCCTACGAGCAGGCCGCCAGCGTGCTCGGCATCCCGGTGGGCACCCTGATGTCGCGCCTCTCGCGCGGCCGCGCCAACCTGCGGCGCGCCATGGAGAACGACGGCCAACCAACCCTGCGCATCGTTGCCAGTGAGGGCGCATGAACGGTCCCGACGCCATGAACCTGAAGATTCAGGCCTATATCGACGGTCGCCTCGCCCCGGGCGAACGCGCCCGGGTGCGCGACCAGCTTGATCGCGATCCCGCGCGAAGGGCCGAGGTCGAAGCTGAAATCGCCCTGATGGCACGCCTGCGCGGTGCCCTGAAGGAGACGACCCCGGAGCAGGACGATCCCACGACCGACCAGCTCGTGCGCACTCTGGGCGAGCGGCTGCATGGCCAGCGGCGGCGGCGTATCGCCTTCCAGGCCTGCGCCGCCGCAGCGCTGATCGCTGTGGGCTGGCTGGGCAGTACCGTGACCGACCGGTTCCTGGGCGTGCCCGAGAGCCTGCAGCTCGCGGTGGCCGGTCACGAGCTGTTCGCCAATTCGGCCTATGCCAACAACCCGGTGATCGTGGCCGAGGTCGACATGGAATCGGCCTTCGGGCGCCTGCTGGGTGTGGCCATCGACATCCCGGACCTTTCGGCCAACGGCATGACACTGATTGCCGGACGTCTGATCGACCTCACCGACGGACCGGTGGTGCAGGTGCTCTACGAGGACCGCCGGCGCGAGCGTTTCAGCCTCTATCTGGCCGCCGGCGCGCCGAACAGCGCCGGCACGAGCAGCATCGAGGTGGTCGAGGTCGACGGCCTGACCGCAGGGATCTGGAGCGTTGGCGGCACCCAGCTGACGGTGGTCTCCAACGAACCGCCCGAGCAGGTGCTGGCGCTGGCCATGGAGATCTCGGACGCCAGCCCCGATGCGGCACCGGTCTACACCGCCCAGTAGCAAGGGCGGCAGCCGGACGATTCAGGCCCCGCGCATCACTTCTTCGAAGGCGCGGACCGCCGCGTCGTTGTCAAAAACCCGCTGGCTGCCGCGCACCAGCCGCTCGCCAAGCGCGGCGCGCCCGGCTGCATCGCGTCCCAGGGCGTTGGCCCTGGCGACATAGTCGGCGACATCGCTGGCAACTGTATCAGTGACCCCGGCCTGGGTCAGATAGGCCAGGCTCAGCCTGCCGCGCCGGTAGGGCGAGGGCAGGGTGACCACGGGCGTGCCGGCCGCAATCGCCTCCAATGTCGTCTGGCCGCCGCCGAAGTGGAGCGGATCAAGCAGCACGTCGATCTGACCCAGCAGGCTCTGGAACGCCGGACGGGCCATCTGGGGCATCATCATCGTGCGCCGTGCGGCATGACCCAGGGTGCGGGTCAGACGTTCGCGCAGGCGTTCGTAAAGCGGGTCGGCCGGATCGGTCAGCAGGACCAGGCGGGCCTGGGGATCACCCTCGAGCACCGCACGCAGCACGGCATCGAATTCCGGGTGGTACTTGAACACCGTCTGCAGGCAGCCGTAGAGCGTGACGCCCTCGGGCAGGTTGAAGGCCGCCCGGCTGTTGCGCGCGGGATCACGCGCGGGACGCTCATACCGGATCGACGGGCTCTCCAGGCGCACCAGGGTTTCGCTGTAATGGCTGTCGGCATCGGCCGTCTCTGCATCGCGCGCCGAAAGGTAGAGATCGAGCGTGGGCAGGCCGGTGGTGACCGGGTGGCCCCAGGTCACCGCCTGGAGGCGGGCGTAACGCCCGTAGGCCAGGAAATAGAGGAAGCTGTCCATGCCGACCCCGGCAAAGACCAGGGCGTCGAGCTTTGCCGCCGCGAGCACCTGCCTTGCCGGTTCGAGCCTGCCGGGCAGGGCGTGGACGTGATGCGCCGCCGCCGCGATGCGCTCCCAGGTCGGGTCGCCGGGCCGCGGCGGGGCGATGACATGGACCTCGAAACGTTCGGGATCGATGCCCGCGATCAGGCCCTCCATCAGGCTGCCCACAGTCTGCTCGTAGAGAAAGCGCGAGACGAAGCCGAGCCGGAGACGTTTTCCCCGGCGCGGCAAGGCCTGCGTATGGGGGGGCGACAAACGACAACGCCGGACTGGCATCGCGGAACAGGGCGCCCAACTCAACCATGAGGTCACGGTCGTTGCAGCCCTGGTAGGCCAGGCCGAAGGCGACCCGGCTGATCGACGCCGCCGGATCGGGCAGGTCGAGGCCTTCGCGGCGCAGGGTCTCGATACCGGCGGCGAAATCCCGCCGGGCCGCACCGACATGATCAACCGAGTCATAGACGGTCGGCAGCATCGTTGCCCGGCGGAACCGCACACCATCGCCCGCACCTGCCGCGATCGCCCGGTCACAGGCCTCGCGCGCCTCATCCAGCCGGTCGGCGCGTTCAAGCACGCGGGCCAGGCCCAACCATGCCGATGCCGCCTCAGCCCCGCGCGCGATCGCGGTGCGCCAGGCTTCTTCGGCCAGGCCGGGTTGTTTCTTTTCCTCGGCCGCGCGTGCGATGCGCATCGCCTGAACGCCGTCGAGCCCCGGCATGACGAGCGCTGCACTGGCCGATGCCGGGGCGCCGGGCAGGGAAGCGGCCAGTTCCATCAGGGCAAGATCGGCCGCCACCAGGGGCTGTTGCGGCGCCAGGTCGCGGGCCCTGGCGAGCAGGTCGCGCGCCTCGCCCTCGCGCCCGGTGTTTTTCATCACCAGCGCGAGCAGATGCAGGGCCGGCACGTGATCGGGTTTGGCTTCCAGGATCGAGCGGCAGACCGCCGCAGCCTGCGCGGTGCGTCCCGCGCGGGCGTGTTCGCTCGCCAGGGCCTGCGCCTGGGGCAGGTCCATGGTGCGCGGCGGAACGGCCATGGGATCAGAGCAGGGTGTCGATCACCCGGTCGGGCGGCTTGTGGCCATCGACGAAGGTCTTGATGTTGATCAGCACCTTCTCGCCCATGTCGACGCGGCCCTCGATCGTGGCCGAACCCATGTGGGGCAGCAGCACGACATTGCCGAGGTTGAGCAGCTTGGGGTTCACGGCAGGCTCGTGCTCGAAGACATCGAGGCCGGCGCCGGCGATCTCGTTACCGCGCAACATACGGGTGAGTGCCTGTTCGTCGATCACCTCGCCGCGCGAGGTGTTCACGATCACCGCGGTTTTCTTCAGCAGCTTCAGGCGGCGCGCCGAGAGCAGGTGGAAGGTTGCGGGCGTGTGCGGGCAGTTGACCGAGATGATGTCCATGCGGGCGAGCATCTGGTCGAGGCTTTCCCAATAGGTCGCATCAAGCTCCTGCTCGGCGTACTCGGGAAGCTGGCGGCGGTTGTGGTAGTGGATCGACAGGCCGAAACCCTTGGCGCGGCGCGCCACGGCCGAGCCGATACGGCCCATGCCGACGATACCCAGGCGTTTGCCCCACAGGCGATGGCCGAGCATGTGGGTCGGGCTCCAGCCGGACCATTCGCCGCTGCGGATCAGGCGGGCGCCTTCGCTGACCCGGCGAATCACGTCCAGAATCAGCGCCATGGTCATGTCGGCGGTGTCTTCTGTCAGCACGCCGGGGGTGTTGGTGACGGTAATGCCGCGCTCGCGGGCGGCGGCCAGATCGATGTGATCGACTCCGGTGCCGAAGTTGGCGATCAGGCGCAGGTTTTCCCCGGCCTGGGCCAGAATCCCCTTGTCGATGCGGTCGGTGAGCGTGGGAACCAGGATATCTGCGGTTTTTACCGCCTCAACAAGCTCTTCACGGGTCATCGGGTGATCGTCGTCGTTGAGCCTGGTGTCGAACAACTCCATCATCCGCGTCTCAATGACGTCGGGGAGTTTCCGCGTGACGATGACGATTGGTTTCTTGCGGGCCATGCGCGTGCTTTTTGCCGTGATGGAGCCCGGCCGGTCTCCGGGGCGGGCGATGTCTAGCAAATACGAAGGGGCGAAACAACGCAACGTCGCTGCGGTGACAATGTTCGCCGCCCTCGCGGTGGTGATCCTGGGCACCTTAACACCCGTATCGGCTCAGGAGGCCCTGCCTATTCCGCGTTTCGTCTCGCTCAAGGCCGACGAGGTCAACATGCGGGCGGGGCCGGGCGAATCCTATCCCGTCGAATGGGTCTATACGCGCAAGGGCCTGCCGGTCGAGGTCGTCAAGGAATACGACCAGTGGCGCGAGGTGCGCGATGTCGACGGCACCAAGGGCTGGGTCCACCGGGTGATGCTCTCGGGCCAGCGCACCATCCAGGTCACCGGAGCGACCGCCCGCACCGGTTACGACAAACCTTCGGCCGACGGCCGTTCGGTGTTTCGCGCCGAGCCGGGCGTGCAGGGCACGCTGCTGGGCTGCGAACCCGGCTGGTGCCGCGTCGAGATCTCCGGCGTGAAGGGCTGGATGTCCATGGGCGACCTCTGGGGCGTCTATCCCGAGGACGGCGCCGGCGGCTGACGCCGCTTCAGGCGAACTGGCTCTCGCGCCAGCGGATCGCCGCCGACAGGCCCTGCTCCTTGCGCACCGCCTCGAACTGCAGGAACTGCTCGGTCTCCGAACAGTCCAGGATGGTCGCGGTTTCGATGCCGTAGGCGATCGCCTCGCGCAGACCGGCGATCTCCGCACCGCGGTTGATCGCGGCCTTGGTCGTCTGCAGGCCTTCCACGGAGATCGCCGCGGCACGGCGGGCGTAGCGCATGGTCTCTTCTTCGAGCGCCTCGTCGTCGACGACCCTGTTGACCATGCCGGCCTCGCAGGCTTCCTGCGCGTCGATCATATCGCCGGTGTAGAGCAGCTCGCGTGTGCGCTTGAGCCCGATCAGCCAGGGCATGATCATGGCCGGCGGCGCGGTGGAGAAGCGGATTTCGGGTTCACCGAACTTCGCGCTGCGGGCCGCATAGGTGATGCAGCACATCATCGCCAGTTCGCAGGAACCGGCCAGACAGTAACCCCGCACCATGGCGATCACCGGCTTGGAGCAGTCCCAGGGGCCAAACTCGAAATCGACGCTGGCGCGCAGCGCCCGGCGCATGGCCATGAGGTCATGGCCGAAATGGCCGTTCCAGTCGTACTTCAGGTCGTAACCCGCACCGAAGTGGTCACCTGCCGAAGTCAGCACGACGACGCTGACGCCGGGGTCGTCATCGGCCCTGCGCAGGGCGGCCGAAAGCGCAGCCATCAGTGGCGGGTTGAGCGTGTTCATCTTGGTCGGACGGTTGATCGTGATCCGCGCGATCCGCTCGGCCGCCTCGTAGAGAACCTCATCGGTCATGACGTTTCCCCATCAGCAGGCCCCCCACACCCGCACAACAGATTCCCTCCCCCTTGTGGGGAGGGTTAGGGAGGGGGATCGCCGAAGGCGAACCCTTTCGCAACTTGGCGCCTGGCGCCTTTCCCCCATCCTCTCCTTCCCCCACAAAGGGGGGAAGGAACGCGCTGCACGACAGGCTCGCGCGTTCCTCCTCCGGCCTACTCGAACTGGCTCTCGCGCCAGCGGATCGCCGCACTCAGGCCCTTCTCGGCCTTGACCGCCGAGAACTGCAGGTACTGCTCGGTCTCGCTGGCATCGAGAATGCCGCCGACTTCGACGCCATAGGCGATGGCGCTCCTCATGCCGGCAATCTCGGCGCCCCGGTTGATCGCGGCCTTGGTCGTCTGCAGGCCTTCCACGGAAATCGCCGCGGCGCGGCGGGCATACTTCAGGGTCTCTTCCTCAAGCTTGTCGTCGTCGTAGACCTTGTTGATCATGCCCATCGCGCGGGCTTCCTCGGCACCGATCATGTCGCCGGTGTAGAGCAGTTCGCGCGAACGCTTCAGGCCGACCAGCCAGGGCATGATCATGGCGGGCGGGGCGGTGGAGAAGCGGATTTCCGGCTCGCCGAAGTTCGCCGACTTGGCCGCATAGGTGATGCAGCACATCATCGCCAGTTCGCAGGAACCGGCCAGGCAGTAACCCCGCACCATGGCGATCACCGGCTTGGAGCAATCCCAGGGGCCGAACTCGAAATCGGCGCAGTCCTTGAGCATCTTGCGCGTGCCCATGGGGCCGCGCCCGTAGGTCTCGCTCCAGGGGAACTTCAGGTCGTAACCCGCGCCGAAGTGGTCGCCCGCCGAGGTCAGGATGACGACCGAAACCTTGGGGTCCTCGCCGGCCTTGCGGAAGGTGGCCGAGAGTTCGGCCATCAGCGGCGGGTTGATCGAGTTCATCTTGGTGGGACGGTTGATCGTGATGCGCGCGATCTTGTCCTTCACCTCGTAGAGCACTTCCTCGCTCATGCGTTGTTCTCCTCTCCTGGTGTGGCAGCGGACGGCACCACCAGGGCATCGACGGCAAGGCAGCCGTCGGGCCCGGCGATCACCGGGTTGATGTCGAGTTCGTCGATGCTTTCACCCAGCGTGGCCGCAAGGACCGAGAATCGGGCAAGGGCGGCGGCCAGGGCATCGACGTCGGCGGCGGGCCGGCCGCGCACGCCGTGGAGCAGGGGCCGCGCCTTCAGCCGGTCGATCAGGGCGCGGGCAAAGGCGGCATCGAACGGCGGTACGGCAAGCTGGGCATCCTTCAGCACCTCGACGAAGATGCCGCCGGCGCCGACCAGCACCAGCGGCCCGAAGGTCGCGTCGCGCACCATGCCGAAGACCATCTCGGTGCCCTGCGCGGCCATCGGGCTGACCAGGCAGCGCGGACCCAGGCGGGCGGCCATCTCCTCATAGGCCTGCGCAACCGCATCGCCGTCAGCAAGGCCGAGGCAAACGCCGCCGACATCGGACTTGTGGGCGATACCCTCCTGCGCGGTCTTGAGCACCACGGGATACCCCAGCCGTTCGGCCGCCACGATCGCCTCGGCGACATCGGTGACGATGAGACTGGGCGAAACGGGCAGGCCGAAGTCGGCGGCCAGCGCCAGGCCCTCTGCTTCATCAAGCGTGCGGCCCTCGCCCAGGCGGGCGCGCCAGCGCGCAACGACGGCGGCATCGGGTGGGGCGGGCAGGTCCATGGGCGGCGCGGCGCGGCGGTCGCGCCAGGCCATCAGGCGGGCCACGGCGGTCATGGCCGGGCCCAGCCCATCGATCAGCGGCGTGCCGAGTTCGCGCAGGCGGCGCGCCGTCTCGTGGCCGATACCGTTGGGCACACAGGTGGCAAAGGCCATGGGTTTGCCGGTGGCGGCGGCGATCTCGTGGGCGCTCTGGGTGAAGACCGTGCGGTACTTCTCGCCGTCGCGCAGGTCGGCGACCCAGACGCCGACACCGCAGTCGGGATCGGCCATCAGTGCATGCCAGCAATCAAGGAAGATCGGTGCGTAATCCTTGCCCGTGCCCCAGGCATCGAGCGGGTTCACCGGATCGAGGCCGTATTCCAGGCGGGCGGCGAGTTTCTCCGTGGTCGCAGGCGCGATGGCGGCAAAGGGCACGCCGGCGTCGCTGGCCATATCGGCCAGGTGTTCGCGCTCGCCGCCCGAATCGGTGATGGCGACGAGCCCGCCCTTTGCGATGGGGCGCGGCTGGATCGCCATCTGAAGCGTCGCGATCATGGCGTCGAGATCGTGGACCCGCTGGACGCCGTAACGCTCGAACACCGCGTTGTAGGCATCGTCGTTACCGGCCAGCGCGCCCGAATGGCTGACCGCCATCCTGGCGCTTTCCTCGGTGCGGGCGACCTTGAGCACGACCACCGGCACGCCGCGCTCCAGCGCCTTCTGCGCGGCGGCGCGGAAGGCGGCAGGATCGCGGATGGTCTCCAGGAACAGGGCGATGGCGCGCGTGGAAGGCAGCTCCAGCGCGTAATCCATGTATTCGGCGGCCGATGTGCCGATCTCCTGGCCCGAGGAGACGGTCATGTTGAAATCGAGCCTGCCGTCGGTCTGGATCATGCCGAGATAGATCGAACCGGACTGGGCGATCAGCGTGATGGGGCCGACATCGGGGCCGCCGCGGCCACCGGCGAGCGTGATCTGGACCTTCTCGGCGCGGTTGTAGAAACCCGAACCGTTGCCGCCGCAGACCATCAGGCCGGCGGCTTTGGCCTTGGCGCGCAGGCGCGCGAGCAGGGGCGGGTTGCTGTCGCCCTCGAGGTAACCCGAAGCAAAGATGGTGACGGCGGGAATGCCCGCGGCGATCGCCTCGTCGAAGATGCCTTCCAGGCGGACGTTGGCGACATTGAGCATGGCGTGTTCGACGCCGCCCGGGATGTCGGACAACGCGGCATGGCAGGGCCGCCCGTCGATCTCCTGGTAGCCCGGATTGACCAGTTCGATGCGGCCTTCGAAGCCGCAGTCGGCGAGCGCCCGGTAGGAGGTCCAGCCGAAACTTTCCTGTTTGGGCGAAGCACCCACGATGGCCACGGAGCGTGGCGCCAGGAGGGGCTGCAGGCGGTGCTGGACCATGTTGTGAAGCAATCTTGCAGGTTGGGCGCGCGAACCTTAATACGACGCCAAAGCCGCCGGGAAGGAAAACCGGACCGGACCGCGCCGATTGCGTGGCCGGGTTGCACAAGCCCCTTGGCCTTCGCGTGCCGGCCACCGCAAGAAGCGGAATGACGCCGCTGCGGACCGCGCCTATGGTCCGCCCGCCATGACGCAACGCCAGCTTTCCCTCGACGGCACCGCCTGGCTCATGCTGGTGGGGCTCTCGCTGGTCTGGGGCGGGTCGTTCTTTTTTGTCGAGGTTGCGCTGGCGGCGCTGCCGCCCTTCACCATCGTCATGGCGCGCATGACGATCGGTGCCTTCTGCCTGTGGATGATCGTGCTGACGTTGCGCCCGGCCATGCCCAAGGACCGGCGGACATGGCGCGACCTGATCATCATGGGTGTGCTCAACAACACCCTGCCGTTCTGCCTGATCGTCTCCGGCCAGGTCTGGATCTCGGGCGGCCTGGCCAGCGTCTTCAACGCCACGACGCCGCTGTTCGGCGTCATCGCGGCCCATTTCGTCACCCGCGACGAACGCCTGACCGCCAACCGCCTGGCCGGTGTGCTGGTCGGCCTGGTCGGCATCGTGGTGCTGATCGGCCCGGCGGTGCTGGGCGACATCGGCGACCAGGCGCTGGGCAGCGCCATGGTGCTGCTGGCCGCGATGTCCTATGCCGCGGCGGGATTGTGGGGCCGTCGCCTGCGCCATCTGCCGCCGCTCTCGGCCGCGACCGGGCAGGCGAGCTGCTCGGCCGCCATGCTGATCCCGCTTGCCCTTGTCTTCGACCAGCCCTGGAACCTGCCGATGCCGCCGCTGGAGGTCTGGGCCGCGCTGGCCGGGCTGGGTTTTTTCTCCACGGTCATCGCCTACCTGCTGTTTTTTGCCGTGCTGCGCCGGGCCGGCGGCAGCAACGCCATGCTGGTGACGCTGATGGTGCCACCCAGTGCGATCCTGCTCGGCGTGCTGGTGCTGGGCGAACCGGTGAGCACTGAACAACTCGCCGGCATGGTGCTGGTCGGGCTCGGCCTGGTCGCCATCGACGGGCGGCTGCCCGCCCGCCTGAGGCGGTCGTTCCGGACCTGACCCAAGGCAGTACGGCGGTCGCCCGCGCAGGCGCACCCCGTTATAGTTCCGGCCGCATCACGCGGGAGAGACGACCATGGCCCAGCGCGCCTTCAATGCCGGCAGTTTCCTGCTGCGCTGGATCGTGGCGCTGGCCGCGGTGCTGGCGACCTTCAACCCGACGCCTTTCTCCTACTACCGCTGGGTCGTCGAGGGCGGCCAGGAGCAGATGGCGCTGAAGGCGCTGGCTGGCGTCTGTCTGCTGATCCTGTTCGTCATCTACCTGCGCGCGACCCTGCGTTCGCTGGGCGCGCCGGGCCTGCTGCTGGCCTGCGCCTTTCTGGGCGCCTGCATCTGGGCGCTGATCGATTTCGGTCTGCTGGCGGTCGAAAGCCCCGATGCGCTGACCTGGGTCGCGCTGGTCGCCATCGCCACGGTGATGGCCGTGGGCCTCTCCTGGTCGCACGTGCGGCGCCGGCTTTCGGGCCAGCTCGATGTCGACGACGTGGAAGAATAGAAGGTTGTGGCCGGGTGGGGGGTGAGCCGCGAGGAGCGGCGAACGCAGGCCAGGCTGGTTC
>Ga0105054_10008091_pt1 | contig 14009 bp, 12 predicted proteins | sample BON02_FD_78091 | JGI IMG/M metagenome (GOLD analysis project Ga0105054, IMG submission 78091) | Freshwater microbial communities from Lake Bonney liftoff mats and glacier meltwater in Antarctica - BON-02 (megahit assembly) | ecosystem: Environmental > Aquatic > Freshwater > Ice > Glacier...
CAAAATGTTGCGAGTGATGCTCCTGACGTGGTCCACTGGAAGCGGCGAATGATAGACGGCAGATTCGAAACAGACAAAATATTGAAATTACTCCCTAATGTAACGAACGGGGGGACTTTACTAGGTCTGCTAGATACCGTATTCTTGGGCTTCTACACGATGGGGTTGTTCGTGTCGGGGTACTTGGGCGATAGAGTGGATTTGCGGTGGTTGCTGTGCATCGGTATGTGGGGGTCTGGAATTTCTTTATTCTTACTTGCGATGGCTCATGTCTTTGAAATCCATTCAATAAGCTACTTCATCATGGTGAATGCGATGTTTGGTCTGCTTCAATCGACTGGATGGCCTAGTGTAGTGGCAATCATGGGTAGTTGGTTTGGACATGGTGCTAGAGGCACTATAATGGGTGTGTGGAATTGCCATACGTCTATTGGTAACATATTGGGTTCGGTAATAACAGCTGCTTCTGTTGGGGCAGGAATGCACAAGGAGGATTGGCCGTTGGGCTATGCAGTACCTGGGGTCATCATATGTACTGCTGGAGTAGTAGTCTTCACATTTCTGGTACCTAAACCAGAGGATGTTGGAATGGTGATCGAACAAGAACTCGATTCGCCTCTACTGGACGATGATGCCGTAGAAGATCCTGTTCCAAATAGAGGATTTTATCACACGCTAGTACAAGCCTTGGCGATTCCTGGAGTCATTCAATTTTCTCTGTCTTTGATGTTTTGCAAAATGACTTCTTATAGTCTTTTGTATTGGGGGCCGTATTATCTGGGTAGCGTTGGATTTACTTCGGAGAAATCTGGTTATCTTTGCAGCTTCTTTGATATCGGAGGCATGTTTGGGGGGATGATGGCTGGTTTTTTATCAGACAGATATCCTGCTGCGATTGTGGCCTTTGTTTTCCAAATATTTAGCGTCCCGGTAATTCTGTTTTACTATACTCAAACTTCCGCCCATGGACCTGATGTCACTTTGAATGTGGCTCTGATGATTCTTAATGGATTCTTCATCAATGCCCCGTATTCTCTCATTACTACTGCTGTTACCGCCGATTTAGGTACCAAAGTCAAAGGAGATACTAAGCTGTTGGCGTTTGTGACAGGTCTTATTGATGGGACTGGTTCGTTCGGAGCTATGATACAGGGCGTGGTAGTTGGGAGCATGTCTGCCGATAGCTGGGCTAATGTGTGGCACTTTCTGTGTTTAGCGCAAGTCCTAAGTGCGGCTATGATATCTGGATTATTCTACGAAGAAGTGAAACAACGATATATGTAATGTATAATAATAATAAACCACACATTTTTCAGGTTCCTCTCTGATTGCTCTATATAGGATGATCTTTGAATGGCGCCAATACTCTAAATCGGTAAATTCATAAAATCAAGCCCATATTTTGAGTGTCCTATCGTAAGAGACAGATACTAATTTGCTTCTGAAAATGCCTAGTGCCATAACGCAGCTAGTGTGATCTTTAAGAGTGTTTGTAGCTGCATCTTGATGCATGATCCGATCCAATTCCCATATACTAATGGCTCCGTTTCCCAGACCAGCAACCAGGTTTCCGCCGTATGATACAAGAGATAAAACTGCCCTATTGGACCATTGCAACGTTCGGATACATTGCCAATTGGAGCACTCGTGAATTTTAATCGTTCCGTCGTCACTTCCTGAAAACAGCCAATCACGTTGCACGTCAATGGTCAAAGCCTGAACTTCATCTCGGTGTCCTGTTAATGTTGTTACTAAATTAAAACCATTTTTGTCCACTTGCCAAACCTTGATGGTAGTATCAGACGATCCACTAACGACAATATCTTGACCATAGCTAGCGAGGGCCCATATTACATGTGAATGACCATGTACGGTTCGATGCAACGACCAATTGCCTATACCCCATGTCTTCAAACATCCGTCATCCGCTCCTGACACCAACTTATCTCCGAGTATTGCCAATGAGCACACTGAAGACTTTGCAGAAGGCAGAACACGTATGCAATTCCAAGTCAATAAAGACCAAATTCGAATCGTTTTATCAGGGCAAGCGGATATGAGTCGATCATCACCAACTAGTTTAAGAGTGACCACTGCCTGTGTGTGACCTTCTAGAATACATTGCAAGCTCCATGTACCGGTATTAAAAACTCGTATTTTACTGTCAGCGGATCCAGTAATAATATATTCGTTGTAGACAACTAGAGCACATACAGCACGATCATGTTGCGAAATGGTACGCTCACAGTGAGTGACAGAAAACGCAGGATCTCCCTGTGGAGATCTATTAATAAAACTCGGTTCATACCTTCTTGGTCGTGATGCAGGTGTCGGACGATTCGCACTCGGCTCGACCCGTATCATAGCTTCATCATACATGGCTCGACGAAGAAGTTTGGAACTACTCACGAGGGAATGTTGGCTCATTTCTATGAGTTCTTCTCGAGTCATGTTACTAAGTCGAATAGACGAAGAGTCAGATACCCATTGTGTGAAGGAATTCATTCGTGGTTTGGAATCATACATGGTCCAGTCTGCTATTGCTCGAAAAACTAGAACTTCACTACGAGTATACAAAGTATCACGATTGATCACATTTTGGATCACTTTCGAGTCCAACAAACACCATTCATGGTTGTAGTCGGATATTATTGAGTCAAAATGAAGATCAATATAATTGAAAGCTCGAATTTGAAGCTCAGGAAGATCCACCTCCAAAGCAAACGATAAAACTGCAAGAGAGCTTTCCGAGTTAAGTGAAGATGCGATACGGTTGACACACAGAACCACTAGTGGTTTGATTGACAGTCGAAGGGCGCATCGCAATATGCCATATTCGCTTTCATTGTTAAAGTTAAGAATTCCCGTGTATATGTATTGCCTAACTGCGCTCCAGAGCCCCGCATGAAGCAGTTGGGCATCTACCACTCGAATCACGGTAGGATGACCTTTACTTACAAGTTCTAACGCAGTGTCGCTGATTATATCTTCGTCTAACCAGTGCCCGATACTATCAGAGTCAACAGATGCAGATCTCGAAGCCAACAATCTCTTTAACACCGGGCTTGCTGCCATAGCATAACATACATGCATCGTTATTTCATCTTCGTTTATATTGATAACTAAATCACACCCTTCGCCTCGTCTCGCCATCTCTTCCAGGGTCTTAGCCATAATAAGACAATGATCTGGAGTTGTATCTGTGAGATACAATGCAGGGTCACCCAGATCAGTAGGAGTGCTGATCATCACTGGTTCCGTAGGAAGAGTTCCGAAAAAGTCAGCCAAATCCATTAAACCATCAGAACTGTCTGCACGCGGTTTCTTTGTGAATTCCGTCACATCAAACATGTCCACTGACAACCGTCGCTTGCTGTCGTCTGTCTTCTTGTCGTTCACATGCATTTTAATAAGATGCGTTTAAAGAAGAAGCCAGATGGGACGATCGCGCGTCGTCGTCTAAAAAATGGTGGCCCCTAAAAAATATATGGACGAACAGTGTTACTAGGTTTTTGGACTCCTAATACCCTCTTAATACCTTCGTAGCTATATGAATACCTATCCTAATACTAATTGGTTTGAATCGATTTCAATTGGATGGATGACATTGAAGACTTGATCTTGGAAAGGGAGGAGGAGAGAGAGGCCAGAATTCATCCGGTGAAGATTCATGACACCAAGAAAATTCCTGGTCTAGTTGACAAGAACATTCCGGGAACTGCAGTGCTTTGGTCGAAGACCTTTGGTTGTAGTCACAATGTGAGTGATGGAGAGTACATGGATGGGGCTTTAACCTCGTACGGATATACGTTCACGGATAAAAAAGAGGACGCAGATCTTTGGCTTGTGAACAGTTGCACTGTGAAAGATCCTAGTCAATCTGCATTTGAGAACCTAGTGAAGCAAGCGAAGGAAAGTGGCAAGGGCATTGTGGTGTCTGGTTGTGTCCCACAAGGTGATAGAAAAGTAAAGATATTGGATGATGTGAGCATGGTGGGCGTTACGCAAATTGACCAAATCGTGGATGTGGTGGAGCAAACCTTAGCAGGAAATACCGTCAAGCTCCTTGGAAAGAAGACCTTACCTTCCTTGGACATACCAAAAGTACGTAAGAACAAGTTAGTGGAAATTGTTCCATTGTCCACTGGATGTCTTGGGTCTTGTACATATTGTAAGACGAAACATGCTCGTGGTGTGTTAGGCAGCTACGACCCACAAGCTATTGAAAGCCGAGTTCGAAGTGTTTTGGCGGAAGATTGTCCACCGAGGGAAATATGGCTAGCAAGCGAAGATACCGGAGCTTATGGCAGAGATTTAGGAACGGACATTGCCACATTATTACTCAGTCTAACGAATGTCCTGGAGACGGAATCTGGTCCAGAAACTATGCTGCGGCTGGGGATGACCAATCCACCTTTTATCTTGGCTCATCTGGACAGGATAGCTAACGCGCTGCGACACCCAAATATGTTTAAATTTCTTCATATTCCTGTGCAAGCAGGTAGTGATGCTGTGCTGAGCGCAATGAACAGAGAGTACACCGTTGACGAGTTTCGTATGTGTGCTGACTATATGATCAAGCATGTCCCTGGAATTACGATTGCCACTGATATTATTTGCGGTTTTCCAGGTGAAACAGAGGAGGACTTTGAGCAAACGTTGGAACTTATCGAAGAGTACAAGTTTCCCATTTTAAACATATCTCAATTCTACCCTAGACCAGGTACTCCGGCTGCTAATATGAAGCGGATCGACACGAAGATAGTGAAATCTAGAAGCAAGAAAGTTACGGTGTTATTTGATAGTTATTTGCCGTACACTCACTTGCTGGGGAAATCCGTTCCTTGTTGGATATGCGAAGAGGTTTCGAAAGACGGGATGCAAACCATTGGTCATACTGAGTCCTATGTTAAAGTTGTTATTACCCCCCGAGATGATTCTCTTATTGGTACGAAAGTGAACGTCAAAATAACTGATATCCAGAAATTTCATTGCGCGGCCCAAGTAATAAATATCTAAAAATGTTAAAAATTAATAATTAATAAAGCCAATCATGAAAAAATGGAAAACCTAATGAGAAGTGTCAAAAATGGAGTGTCAAGAGGTGTTTTGGATTTGATCCGAGTCGAAAGTAGCATAGTTTAAAAAAAAGTGGTATCGGGTGTGTGCTTGGCAAGTCAATGCACATTGCAGTCGTTGGGCTGGTCCTAGTGGTCTATGTTTCGCTCGCATCATCCAGCAGTCAGCGTTCACACCGTCACCGTATTCGAATCAGACGCCTCGCTCACACCTCGAAAGCAAGGAGGCTCCCTCGACCTTCGTCACGAATCAGTACGCGCAGCCAACCTCTACGATGAGTTCCAGCGAGGCGTTCAGAAAGGAGGAGATGCCATGACCATCATGGATCACCTTATGAACATCATGTACACTGACAAAGGCGATGGCTCAAGACCCGAGATCGAAAGATCCATTTGAGAAACATTCTGTTTGAGTCCCTCGAGGCCGACACCGTCCAATGGGGCAAGAAACTGGTGGATGTGACACCATCACTAGATGGAATAACTCTCAGTTTCAACGACGGGAGCAGCACGACTGCGTCCATCGTGGTTGGAGCTGATGGAGCCTGGTCGGTGATGAGACAAGTGTTGACAGATGAGAAGCCAAGGTACACTGGGATTTCGTTCATGGACAAGGTTCTTCCCGGTAACACTGACATATCTTCTTTCCGAAGAGGCCAATTATTTGCATTTGACGACTGTGTCATGGGGCTCTTCGCTCATCTATCTGATGTGCCTCATTCCTATCTCGCCGTCAGATGCAAGATGGATGACACAGATAAGGAGCACAGACGAGAACATTACTGGATAGTTGGAGTGATGAACTTAAAGGCACTTCTACTGGAGGAGAGGTCATTGTCGCGTTGCCCGCTGGTCTCCGATGGAACCACGACGCTGATTGGAAGCACAATGTGGCGATAATCGGTGACGCTGCGCACGTTATGTCCCTATTCGCTGGCGAGGGAGTGAACTTCGCTCTTGCTGTCGCGGCTGATTTAGCCCCCGAGATTCTCAGTGAACAACCAAATACCATTGAGAGGTTCGAGCGACGTTGGATGTGGTTTAGATCGGAACATGCCGCAATTGAATCTGCTGCTAATTTAGAAATGTTTTTTGGAGGAGGAGGAGCGCCTGCAGTGGCAGAAATGTACAAGGACATGTTTGGAGTGTGGAATTTAGGAAATATAGCGATCGAGTGGTTTCGATTCAAGTTTAGAAGCGCTTGCTGGCGATGGAATTGAAGCAACAGGCGAGATATTTCCTTCAGTGTAGATCATGCTGGAGAGTATCACAGGGCTCCAGGCTACAGTACAGCTGCATAAAACGGAACAGATTGTCGAATATGGTAGATGCCTGTAGATCCGTTAAACTACCTGCAATTGTTTTGCTATGTAGGCAGCACGACCTGATTACCCACGTATATATCATCAAGAGAGGTTCATGTCGAGTACTCAAAGAAGTTCCTACGCCAAAAATTCCAAAGATGTCGGGTGGTTTTAAAAATAGACAACTGCTCGTGGAATCCGTTATGCATTTTTTTTTCTGGATCAAATTTTCGGCGCGGTAATGGGACCTGTGATGCCACCACCAGGTGCGTCTCGTGGCATCTCATTCTCGAACAAGCACCGAGTGAAGAGGAAATCCATTACAACGGTGGATCGGCCCACAGTGGATTCAATACATGATAAAAAGGAAATCCTTCGTCTGTCCTGGAAAAAAGCTGCTACGAAAGTGTCCATGTCATTGCAGGCACTCAAAATGTTTGATTCTGTCGACTCGGGGGAGATTGTAGTGGAACCGAGTGCCTCTTTAAAACCTGCTGTTGAAACGGGAGATTCGAAACTGGAAGATGCTGTCAATACAAAGTTACATGAAGAATTCTCAGCTGTGAAAGATAGTATAATGAGAAGTCAATGTTTGGATATCCTACAACGAAAACTGCCACAAGAACGAAGTGTAGAGGATATATTAGTGGTGGAATCGATGGTCCGACACGATTCCTTCTTTAAATCCCTCGACGACAACATAAGAGGGAGTCTATGCCAAGTGTTGGTATATCGGTTGTATGAAGACGGAGATGTGGTTTTTGAACAAGGAGATTCTGGGGAGCACTTTTATATTATTTGGAGAGGAATAGTGAATGTGGATGTGACGCATAATCGCGTAACGTTCACAGCAGCGACTTTGGTAGAGGGGCAAAGTTTTGGCGAGCCGGCACTTGCGAACGATGAGCCTAGAAAAGCCACTGTACGAGCAGTAGGAAGATGCGAATTCCTGACACTTTCAAAAGATAATTACAGATCTATTTTGCATAACATTCATTGCAAAGATATGAACGATAAGGCAGAGTGTCTTTCTCGATTGTCGCAGTTTGGACAATGGAACACAAGTAGATTGTCGAATATGGTAGATGCCTGTAGATCCGTTAAACTACCTGCAAATGTTTTACTATGTAGGCAGCACGACCTGATTACCCACGTATATATCATCAAGAGAGGTTCATGTCGAGTACTCAAAGAAGTTCCTACGCCAAAAATTCCAAAAATGTCTGGTGGTTTTAAAAATAGACGTATTTCCCCAACTGCTCGTGGAATCCGTGAATCAACTACTTGTTTCGTTGAGGTAAGTTAGAATTTGAATATGAAGTATTATTCTAAATAAAGTAGGCTGACAGATTGAATCCGGATTCGTTTTGGGGAGAAACAGCATTTCTAGCTCCTGGACGCATCAAAGGAAGTCACAACAACAGCAATGAAGAACCAACGCGTACAGTAGACAATGGTATTGGGTGTCGAAAAGGAACTACTGACGAAGAAAACACGAGGAGAGAGAATATCAAATCAGGTAAAGATTTTTGCTATCGGCACATTGCCTCCTTGGTAACCGATCAATCGTGTGAAGTGTATGTGCTGAGATTGAGTGATATAATGAGGTACTCCAACACTGACCAGTTAAGGGACATTGTGACCTCGGCTACTTCGCGTGCAAGTGCTTTTAATGCGCACGAAGTTGCAGCAAAATTGGTGAAGCAAATTGAATGGGAGATTGAAAAGAGTGAAATACTCCAAGCTTTATAATTAGATTCATTTTTCTGGGTATTCATTCAAAATAAATTTGATATTATTTAAAATGAAAAGCAGAGTGGGAAGAATTTGAGGAAAGTCCCAATATTAATTCTAAGCGAGCATGAATTGGTTTAGGGTCTACTTGGTTGTAACGGTTCTATCAAATCCTTTTGATGGTGGATGATGGTGTGAGTAAATCTGCAGGTTTCTATGTGCATATTGCCGGTAGAGTCGAATGTGGACAGGTACGTTTCAATGAATGAGCAATTATTGTCGCTGACCAATGAGTAGTTGAACCATGCAAATTTTCCTGTGTGTTCGTATGAATTCGTAACGGGACCAGACTGGATAATCCATTCTGTGAGTGTACTCATTTTACTATTTTGTCAATTTCTTACAAATTCATCTAGGGAATTGAAGAAGGAGAGACTCAACATTCGAAGAATCAAGTGATTAGTGAAGAAAAACCTTCTGTAGTTTGGAATTTCCCCATGGAAATCTCATTTAACTCCACCAATATTAGTGGATGGCCTAGAATAGCGTTGACTGTTCGAGATATTAACAGAGACATTATTGGCTATGCAACATGCACGGTGCCTCCACAGAATGGCACTGTAGTGCGGTATTGTAACTTGTTCAAACCTCTAGCTTCGTCGCACATGGGCGATTTCGTTGCTACACTCTCCAAAGACTATCCTGAATTTTATGATCCTAGGATTACTTCAGCCAATACTGGGCGAGAGGCAACTAGAGTAGCTTCGGATGGTGTTGTAAAAATTACCATATCCACCAAAATTCAAGGGGCTGAAAAACTAGGTTTCGCCTTCAGTTAATTAAAACTTTAAAAAATTGTATAAATACCTCAAATCCGAATCGTCGAATTCAATCTTAAAAAATTTAAATATCCCTCAAATTCAATTTTTAAAATGAAAAAGGCCAACACAGCTGATCGTTTTTTGAAAATTATGGATAGTCATGACATGTTTCAGACGTTGGAGAAGGAGTTAGGGTCTGCGGTCCGCCGACTGGAGAACCAGAGAATACAACAGAAGGATGAGTCATCACTACTGTTGCGGGACTTACGACGATCGCAGGAAGAAGGAGAGGAGTTGAAACAGAAGTTGATTGTGGCTGAGAAATCCCTTGAGCTGCATCAGGAGGAGGAGAAAGTAAGTTATTTAAGTAATTCTTTTTCTTCGCTGATTGTTTCTTCAGGCCATGGTGGACCAGTTTTCCGGCGAACGATCTTCATTAGAGAGAAGGTTGGCAGTTGCAGAGGCATCATTGAAGGCAGCCAGAGAGAGTGAAAGGCACGTTATGGAACATGCAATGTTGCTCGATAAAAAGATAACTAGTTCCCGGGTAAATGCCAAAAGTAACGAAGATACGATCAAGCTGAACATTGATCTGCGTGATCGAGTAGAGCAGCAAGCAGCACAAATGGAACTGCTACGCGACAAAGTGACCCAGCTGTCTAAGCAGCTTCAAGACCTCACGAAGGAAAGATCCGATTTGATGCTAAACAACGACAAGCTTCTTCACGAGCTTGAAGCCGCGAACGAGCGTGTTGATGACCGAGATTCAAAACTTGAGGTACTGCAGAATCAGATTCTGAGTGAAGGCCTCGACCATGATCGCCTAGCAGCTTGCAAAGAGTCTTTGGCGTCCTCCATGCGTCTCAATGCCACCCGCGAAAAACAAATATCGATGCTACAAGAAGCGTTGTCACAACAGAAGGCACATCAACAACGAAGGGAGGATTTGAGGAGGGAATCAGAACTACTGCTCGAAACGGAGATGGAAAACCTGAGAATGAAATACAAGGAAGCGGAGGAACTTCGAATGCGTGAAGCCACTAACTTCAATAAACAGCTTCATGCACAACGAGATCACACTCTTAGAATGAGCCAGGCATTGGCCTCGTTAGAATCCCAACGATCATTGGGTTTCAAACAGGAACAGTCTTTTCGAAGGTCCATGAATCAGTCGTCAACTCTACGGGGCAATATAAATGATAGTAAAGTGGTTGAAAATATTAAAGTGGAGGAAGAGGATGACAACAGAGTGATTGATAAGGCTCTCCTTGGGATTGTTACTCAACAACATTCTGATTTAAATGAAAGCTATCTGGAAGCTGGGAGTTGGGAATTGAGCGGAATTCGGAAACTTCAAAGTAGCGATTCAATCGTCAATCTCAGCAATTCGAATTTTGATTCACATGTTGTGCTTTCCGATACTGAATCGTTCTCCGATTCTTTTCGAATGAGTCATTTTTCACGTTCGGAGGGAATTCGAACAAAGAAAGCAAAGAAAATGGATAATCAGAAGAAAAAGCGTAAAGAAACAAAAACAAATCATGGCATTATTCGGAAAAAGTCTCCGGTAACGAATAGATTGAAAAACGAAGAAAGGACAAGATCAGCAAGTGCAGAAAGGGTTTCTGCACTTCGTCCCAAAAAACCTACGACACCAATTTGGAAAATGTGATCATTTTCTAATTTTAAAAATGAAATAGAAATTAGAGTTTTGCATCATCTCTTAAACGAATCAACCCTTCCTGGGAAACCGTAACAGCCAGAGTGCCGTCTCGTCTGAATATCTTTCCAAACGACAGTCCTCTTTCAGATATCAAGCGTGGACTTTCCATTTCATAAAGCATCCATTCATCCATGCGAAACGAAGCATGAAACCACATTGAATGGTCCAAGGTAGCCACCATGGAGATATCGAAAAACGGTCGATTGCCTTTTGCCGTTCCTAAAAGCCCAAGATCGGAAGCATATCCAAGAACACTACGATGAATATTTTCATCATCAGGAAGTGGTAATCTCGATTTCATCCAAACCAACTGCCTCGCTGAGTTGCTGAATTTGGGATATTCATGTGGAGGGGCGTATCCGGATGGAAACGGAATACCGTCAAAAACATCGTGTACCAAGACAGGGCGGACGTCAATCGGATTCTGGTCTTTTACCTGCGCGCGAGCCTTAATGTGCTTCACGAACTTACCCGGACATCGTGGATCGTTTACGAGGGATAAAAAATAGTCTCCATCACTTCGTAGTGACTCCGGTGGTGGCACTTGCGGGATGGCGCTTTGATGAGAGAATTGAGTAATACATTGTTTATGAAACGAAGCAACCAGCACAAATATCTTTTTACCACCTTGCGACGCAATCACCGTTCGAGTGGAGAAACTGTTCCCGTCGCTTAACGCCATGACGGTGTAAATAATGTCTTGCGTTTCCTTGCCAGCTCGAAGAAAGTAACTGTGCATAGAATGCAACGATTTTGACGCATCCACACTTGCAATGGCAGCAGCTAAACTTTGCCCCAGTACTTGACCGCCTTAAAAAAAGAGTTATTCGAAAAGACATACCGTAATTACCGGGCTTACCAAAAATGCCTCGTTGACCAATAGGCCTCCAAAGTTTCTCTTTCGGTCCGCGGAAAAGTCCTTTATCAATTTTTTCCACTTCAACCCTTGAAAATGTTTCGGGAGGTGTGTTAGGCTCACCCAAGTGAATCGTCTCTTCCTCGCTCATACTACCAATGATTCAGGGGACCGTACCGTATTGCAGAATAACTTTCGATGGCAGCGCAAGTGGAGGAGCTTCTGAATGAATTGGAGTTTCTTGTTGACAGATCCGCCACTAGTGATCCTCGTACTAAGGAGATAACTACTCAAGTGAGAGAATTGCTTCAGCATATCCCAGACCACGAATATCTGGAAGGATATTTGGCGAGTCTGTTGAACGATGAGTCGGCCGAGTTGCTTCTTGGAAATGCGGTTAAAAAGGACCCTGAGAATACTGTTGCATGGAAGTTACTTAGTGATGAATTTTGTAAAAAGGGGGATTTCTCAATGGCTCACGAATGTTTGCTTTCAAGTTTGGAGTACAAGAAAGATAATTTAGTTGTTTTGAGAAACTTGTCGATGGTTCTCCGAAAATTGGGCAAGACTCCACGCGAGAAAATGGTATACACGATGGAAGGACTTAAAGTGAGTAAGGATGCGTTGGCGTTGGATTTTGGAGATCCGTTATCATGGTATCTCGTCGGAAACGCCTATTTGAGCGTGTTTTTCACAATTTCACACAATAAGAAAGATCTAGAAGCGGCTTTGAAAGCGTACGGCAAAAGCGAAGTTTTCCAAAATGAAAAAGTTCAAGCAGGAATCAAGATTGTTAAAAATTCCGATTTGTACTTTAATCGAGCAGAAGTCTTGGCCTACTTACAGCGATATGAACAAGCAGTTGAAGATTATGAAACAGCCAAAGTTCTTGATCCTGGACTTAAAGTTGATGAGGCAATATATTCGTTAGTCCGCAAAGTTCAAGTTTCTTTTGAATTCGTCCAAAAAAAAGGTAACTTAAAACCTAAACAAATAGCTTCTCTATCCGCCGCGTGCGGAATCCAAGGAAGTTCCATCGAAGATTTGAAATCTGGAGACCTCGACGGGAAAGAATCGATTTTAAATGTTAGGGTGGTAGCTCATATAAGTGTAGATACAATTGTATCTCTTCTTGTGATCGATAGGGACGGAAACTGCGCCGTGCTTTCGATCTACAGTCTTGACCCTGGTGCAAGTAGTAAAATCCGCATTGAGAAAGACAAAATCACGCTGATAAATCCGAAATTGCTGCGAATTCAATTCAAAGATTGCTGCTATGATGTTTTGCAGTTGGAAACTCCTGCTCAATTGTTTTTAAATGACGAAGAGCTTAAATCCAGCTTTGCTCATGCTAGTATGGAGTCCACAAGTGGATAAGCATACATAACACAAGCAGATAAAAATATATAACACAAGTGGATAAACATCCATAACACAAGCAGATAAACATAAATAAACAAGTGGATAAACTAATTTATGTTATTTTACTTGGTTGAAGGTTTTCCGCCATAGGTTTTCATGAGATAGTCTACGATGTCATAACTCTCAAGCAATACTTTGCCTGTATTTGGATCTTCCAATAATGGAACTTGAATCAGGCCGGTGGTGGTTCTGCCAACACTCAACATGGAATTGAATTTCTGCTTGAACTCTTTCCGTTTCACGGACGAAATGCGACCGCAAGTTTTATACAAGTATTCAATCTCCATGCTACATAGCGTCTCCCGCACTCTAGTCACGAATGGAGATCCTTCATACCCCCACAGAATCATAGGCAGTATTGGGTGTTTCTCCACAGTCACCCTGGTGAGAGGTCTGAGACACGATGCAAAACGAATAGTCCATTGAAGTGCGGGATAATTTCCTATCACATAACTCCACGGCATCGTTGCCGTGCTGCCATATTCAGAGATTAAATATTTTACTATCGTATCTGCATCGCCATTTCGAAATTCGGTATTTTCATCCACAAGAAAAGGAACGGAGTGACCTCCTAATACATATACTTCATTCCTAAATCTATTGTCCTCAATCAGTTTTGGCAATGTATTTCGAAAAGGCTTGACAAGGACATCCAAATCGAGGACAGATAAAATCTCGCGCACCTTCCTGCAACCAGGATCAGATTCATGCTCGTACACGACTAGGGTCTTTGTTGGTCGCTTGCATTTTTCAAGACCTCCGCCCACAAACCCCCCACTGCCACATCTAATGAGAAATACGGCACTTAGAAGGAGATTGTCTATTAAAGATCCCAATATAGGCACAGAAAGCAGTTGACTGATTAACGTCATGTCACGTTCTGTGACTCTTTCTCACTGCGGTACGGTCCCCGTTTTATCTCAATCACGACTTCTCAGTGTATGGATTCGTGTTCATTGGCTAGAATTTCAAAGGTTCAGACTCACGCCGTTAGTGCAACTAAAAAAATGATTGTGGTTTCATAATAAATTTAGTATCATAAATTACATCAAGTGGATACTGTTCTTGTCA
>Ga0105054_10008099_pt1 | contig 13998 bp, 14 predicted proteins | sample BON02_FD_78091 | JGI IMG/M metagenome (GOLD analysis project Ga0105054, IMG submission 78091) | Freshwater microbial communities from Lake Bonney liftoff mats and glacier meltwater in Antarctica - BON-02 (megahit assembly) | ecosystem: Environmental > Aquatic > Freshwater > Ice > Glacier...
CACATTCCAGTAGTGATTCTGTCTGCTCAAGATAAAATTGAGGTGGCCGTTAACTGTATGCACCACGATGCTTTAGATTATGTAGTAAAAAGCGAAACCGCCTTCATTCGCTTACAAAAAATTATAGCCGCACTGCTTAAATATCAGAAAATGGACAAGGCATTGAATTGGTATATGGATAAAATGTAGTCTCTTCTAAAACAACATAGCTTAAGTTTTTCACAGAGGAGTTTACACTTCATCTGCAATGTCTATAAAAGCCGTTATTCTTCCGTGCTTTATCCCGTGCTTTATATAGGGCTGAGATGCGCTTTTAACGCAACAGACAACCCCAAAAAGCGAAACGTCCATTGAGTGCTTAAAATATCAGGAGGCTTCCATTGGGATTGGCACAGCGGAGGTGTTTTCAGATTTAAGCGCCATGTTGCTGTTGTATTTATGCCCAAAAGCATCGGATTGACAGCGGAAAATTCTGAGAAGGAAAAAAGCCGATAATAAGCTAAAAAGGGCATACTCACCGTTCCGCAAATTCGCTTATTTCAATGAAAACCAATCCGAATAAAAGTTTTTTTGGCTCAAATAAAGTCTAAAAAAGGCAACATTCAAGGCAACATTGAAAGCCATAAAAAATGGATAGAACTTGCCGCTTCCGAAAAAGCTGATCTGATCGTTTTTCCTGAATTAGCATTGACTGGATATGCGCCTGAGTTGGCAGCAGAAATGGCAACGACCAAAACGATTCGAGATTAGACGCCTTTCAAAAGATCAGCGACCTGAATGCTATTTCAATTGCGGTTGGTTTGCCTACTCAAGCTGAACTTGGAGTAATGATACGCTTGGTCATTTTTCAGCCGAAACTTTCGCGACAAACATATTCCAAATAAATATTACATTCAGATGCGAAACTTAATTTCATTGAGGGTATAGAATAAACAATGCTGACCATAAAAACCACAATGATTGCACTCGCCATTTGCGATGAATCCTTGCAACGCTATCCTTGCCCAGCAAGATGGAGAGGTTACAGTTACAGAGAAACAGCTGATTGCTGAGAAAATCAGCAAACATCAAAAGCACCGGAACAAGTAACTAAGATTTTAAAAAGAAATAGAGGAGACTTGAGACACTCAAATAGCATCTTCTGACCCTAATAGCAGACAACTGATCGCCCGTAACAACATTACCGAAGTAGCTCATAACATTCAGGCCACTGTTGATACCCAGCATAACATCCCTGTTGATTTTGAGGTAACCAACCAAAATGACCGTAAAGCAATGGGGGCTATGGTTAGCAGAGCTAAAACCATTGTAAGGAAATGTGACTTTACCCTACTCTATGGTAAAAGTTATCCCAGCGGTGCCGAGTTTGATTATGCATATAAACAAGGTGTTGAGCTGATGGTGGCTGTACCAGAGGTTGCCTCCCATGCGCCAGACTTAACTTTTGATGTGGCCAACTTTGTTTGCGACAATAAACGCGCGCTATACCTTTGCCCTGCCGGGCAGCAGTAGCAAACCAATGGTACCTGCTCCTTTAAGAAACATGGTAAAACTACCAACAGGATGAAGCATTAAAAAACCACCGTTTGTAAGGCTTACCCCTGTTTTGAGCACTGCACAAAACAAAGCGGGTACATTGATTGAGCGTACCCAACATGCCGAACTGATTAAGGCTAACAAACAACGGATTGAACTCAACAAAGAGCTTTATCTAAAAAGGTAAGCTATTATAGGGCAGCCGTTTGGTATTATCAAAAGACAATGGGATTTCTATTATATCATGACTGAGAAATCGATAAAACACGATTCTGCTGCTGTCGGGCTTGACTTTACCCCTTTCAACCTACGAAGGATTTTCAATCTCAGTGATAAAAATATCTTAAAGAAGTACTTGAGGGTGCTTGCCTGTTTTTTGTATTGCTTGTAAGCAAACTAGCAGCCAAAATTATCATCCTTGACAAAGACAAAAAAACAACTATATTCAAATCACAAATAGTGGTTTTAGACGAACTGACGTTAGCGGTAATTATACAACGATAACAAACAGAAGAGTAGCTTCAAAATAGAATAGAAAATATTAATTATAATAATTAAAAATTCACTCTAAAGCAAAACTAATATGCCAACCAAAGGACAAATAATTACAAACCCAATAAATGGAGACTCCTACGAGTTTGTAGAAACAGCAACAGACACAAATAGTGAACACATTACCTTGAAAGCCACGATTAAAAGTAAAGGAAAGCTCGTACCTGATCACTACCATACCTTACAAGAAGAATCATTTGAAGTTATTTCAGGGCAACTTACTATTTTCTTTGACGGAAATAGGAGAACTTTGTCGGCAGGGGAAAAAATAACATTTCCCAAAAATAAACCACACAACCATTTCAACAATGACGATATTCCTGTTGCCTATATTCACACGGTTGCACCAGCTTTAGACTTCGACTATTTAATAGAAACTTTGGCACAACTTGCCGCTGATGGAAAAAGTAAAAATGGAAAATATGGCTTAATTCAAGAGTTAGTTCTTCTTAAATACCTTGACAGTAAATCATTTCTTGCTGACATTCCACTTGGGCTCCAAAAAGTATTAATGAATACTATTGCACCTATTGGACGACTGTTTGGTTATCGTGCCATTTATAAAAAATACTCAGGAATAGAAAAATAACTTCCGCTAACAGCAGTTTGGCAAAAGTAGTGGTTCAGTGCTCCGCAGTCCGCGGGCTGGCCGAGGTTAATCAAACATTGGTTCTCCGCGTCAAAACCGCAGAAAATTCTGGATGGTAAAAATTGCCACCTTCGCCAAGCCGCAAAACATCAAAATGACTAAAAACCTCTGAAACAGGAGAAACAACTGCGAACGTGGCACGTAGGAGGTAATTATATTTCCTAAATTGAGGTGTTAAAACAAACCGACGTTACCATCAAATTAGATTTTTTGATAAATAGAATTTTTTTCGACATTTTCATTTATTACACCTGCTTTGTTCGGACAGAACCATTCATCAATTTCAGGCACTTATATTCTCAAAGAACCAAGAAGGGTTCCTGTTCAGACGGGTCTGTCACATGATGATGTGCACACCGCATCCAACATTACTTCGTTGACACAATAATTACGAGAAAACCCATTTCTATTCGTTGAAAGATGTAATTATTACCGGTGATACTTCATATGGTCGTAATTCAGTCGCGCGTTTAAAACTATAATTAAGATGAAAAGTAGATGGAACTTTGGAGAAGATAATTTACGATTGAATAGGACAATATACTTTACGGCTCTCTATGTTAGGTTCCGATTAAAGATACCGTCATAATTCGTTTTGATGGTGTTGAATTCTCAATTGTACCTGATAAAAAAAGAGAGGATGTGAGGCATTAAAAATTTCAATTATTGGGTAATATCGAGTTTTAATAGCTGATTATGCCCGATATATTGGAACAAAAGTAAATAAATCGATTGACACAAATATAGCGGCCATTTTTCCGGTCGTTGAAGAGCGCATTTAGATGAAATATAGAAAAAAGTGATTCTAATACCATGTAAAAAGCATTAAAACGACTTTTTACATTAGCCGTTAGCTTAAACACTATGGCAACAGTGCTAACATCAAACCGACCAGCCCTAATGGAACATTTTAAAACATCGGACAAGCCCTATTTACCATCCGTTGCAAAATAATAGGTGAGGCAAAGCCAACGCATAAGCCAATGCAATGTGCCACACACGTAAATTTACCCCTCAGCGCGCCAAGTCCATTCGTTGAAAAGGTTGAGATGTGTAAATGATATAACTTGTTCATTTGATTTTGTAACGCTAAAACCGCTCTACAATTAAACCTTCGTAGTATAGATCTTTAGTTACAATTTAAAACAAATATTTTATGAAAACTGAACAAAATCAAAATATCGAAAAATTTATCGAATTGGCAAAAGATTCGAAAGTTTGCATGCTTATTACAAGAGAAAAAAGTAACGATAGTTTATCGGGCAGACCCATGACTATAAGCAAAATTGATGAAGACGGAACCATGTGGTTTTTTACAAAAGCTTCTTCCTATAAAGTTGAAGAAATAGAGGAAAGCAAAAAAGTATCCATTGCTATTACTAATGAAAGCAGTAATAATTATTTAATGGTTAACGGTATAGCAACCTTAGTAAACGACAAAATTAAAATGAAAGAGTTGTGGAGTACTATCCTAAAAGCATGGTATCCTCATGGTTTGGAAGACTCCGACATGTTACTTGTGAAAGTAAAGCCCAATGAAGTAAATTATTGGGACAGCAGTTCATACAAAATGGTAGTTCTATTTAACCTGCTAAAATCAATTGCTACCGGAAAAGTTTACGATGAGGGTGACCACGGAAAGATCAATTTATGAGTAAAATGAAAAAATTAGAAAACAAAGTTGCAATCATTACCGGAGGAGCAGGTAGTATAGGAAAAACCACGGCTAAATTATTTTTAGAAGAAGGCGCAAAAGTACTGTTGGTTGACCTTAATGAAGACGAGCTAAAAAAAGCGTTAGCGGAATTAAATAGTGAGCATGTAAAATATTGCGTTGCCGATGTTTCAAAGTCAATTGATGTGGAACGTTATGTAAATGAAGCAGTAAAATTGTATGGAAAAATCGATGTGTTTTTTAACAATGCAGGTATTGAAGGCGTTGTAAAACCTATTATAGATTACCCCGAAGAAATATTTGATGAAGTAATTTCTGTAAATGTTAAAGGAATATGGCTTGGCAATAAATATGCATTACCCCAAATGAAAGATGGGGGTAGCATAATTTTGACTTCATCAGTGTCAGGTATTTCAGGTTCTGCTAATCTAAGTGCCTTTATTATCAGCAAACACGCTGTTGTAGGCATTATGAGAGCCGCAGCCATTGAAGCTGCTCCCCGAAAAATCAGGGTAAACTCTGTTCATCCCGGCCCAGTAAATAACAGGATGATGCGATCCATTGAAGAAGGTGAAATAGCTGGACATGCCGAAGAAGTAAAAGAACATTTGGAGAAAACGATTCCATTCAGACGGTATGCTGAACCCGATGAAGTTGCCAATCTAGTTTTATTTCTTGCCAGTGATGACAGCCAATTCATAACGGGTACAACCCAAGTAATTGATGGCGGTATTTCAGTCCAATAATTTAGTTAAAAAATAAGACCATGAAAAATAACTTTCACTTCGTAGCCATTTCAGGAAGTTTAAGAAAAGCATCTTTTAACACAATGGTGCTAAAAACGACACAAAAACTTGCGCCACTGAATGTTAGTATCGAACAATTATCAATTGCAGATATACCCTTATACAATTTTGATTTGCATGAAAAGTTCGTTCCTCAACCGGTTGAAAAATTATGTGCGGCCATCAAAGCTGCCGATGCAGTCATTATCGTTACACCAGAATACAACTACTCTATTCCCGGAGTACTTAAAAATGCAATTGATTTTCTTTCCAAGCATCCATTAAAACCATTTGATAGGAAAGCAGTGGGCATTATAAGTGCAAGCCCCAGTTTGCTAGGTGGTGTTAGGGCACAATATCACTTGCGACAAATATTGGTAGCGGTAAATGCAATGACAATGAATATCCCTGAGGTAGTGATAACAGAGGTAAACAAAAAATTTGACGAAAACGAGCGTTTGATTGATGAAAAAACAGTAGACTTTATCAGCAAATTTATTGTATCGCTTACAACCTTCAGTGCTGTTTGGAGTAAAGAGAAAGATGAATAAAAATAAGTTGTTAAAATAACACTCAACAGGGAAAAACTGACCAAATACTAATTCTTTTATAATTTAATATTAATACTATGTACATCGAAACTGGGAAAGACACGGCAGGTAATGCCATTAGAATATATTACAATGATTACGGCAAAGGAAAGCCGGTGATACTCATTCATGGCTGGCCACTCAGCAGTGCTATGTGGGAATATCAGTTAACAGATTTGGTAAACAATGGGCACCGGGTTATTTCTTACGACAGGCGTGGCTTTGGCAAATCCTCTCAACCCTGGGATGGATACAATTATGATACACTCGCTGATGATCTAAAAAAGCTAATAGACGACTTAAAATTAGTGGACATAACCCTTGTCGGTTTTTCTATGGGTGGTGGTGAAGTAGTTCGCTATTTCAGCCGTCACGGAGGAAAGAACGTTTCAAAAGCAGTTTTAATTTCTTCTATAACACCCTATATGCTTCATACAGATAGCAACCCAGGAGGAGTACCGCAAGAAACTTTTGATGATATGGTTAAAGGGATTCAGCACGACAGGATTGGGTTCCTGGACGATTTTGGAAAAACATTCTTTGGCGTAAACGGGCACGACAAACCATTAAGCACCCCATTACTGGAATATTACCGGATGCTTTGTTCAACGGCTTCACACCGTGCAACGGTAGAATGTGCCAAAGCTTTTGCAAGTACCGATTTTCGTGAAGAAATGAAATCAGTAAACGTACCCACATTAATTATTCATGGCGATGCCGATAAAACAGTACCCATAGACCCTACAGGTAAGCAATCAGCCACTGCGGTTCCTACTAATACCTTTATCATTTACGAAGGAGCGGCACATGGCATATTTTATACGGAAAGAAAAAAACTAAATACCGATTTATTAAATTTTTTGAAAGATACTGATTGAACTGTTGATGATAAAAGATGAAAAATGCTTTAGGAACTCCCGAGCAGAAACAAATAAACATCTGCAATTGAAGGTAACAAAAATCATTAACAAGCAATAAATTACGTTCCATTTTAATAATAGGATAAAATACAAAACATATAAATAATTTTATTCAAAAAAATAAGAATATGATCGCAAATAATAATATAAATCCCTCAACAAAAAATCAAACAAAGGCAAGAATACTACTCGGCATTTTTTTTAGTTTTACGGGTACCGGACACCTTACTTTTATGCGAACAGCGTTTTTAGCACAGGTGCCCAATTGGGTGCCCATGGATCCGGATATAGTTGTGATTGTATCAGGTGTGGTAGAAATTATTTTGGGCGTTTCATTGCTTTTTTTAGAAAAACAGCGGACTACTGTTGGTTGGATAGTTGCCCTTTTTTTGGTTGCGGTTTTTCCAGGTAATATTGCGCAATTAGTTAATCATCGTTATGCTTTTGGTTTAAACTCCGATTTACTTCTTTGGTTACGCTTGCCATTTCAACCGTTACTAATCGCACTGGTTTTGTGGAGCACAGGGGCATGGGGAGAATGGAGACGCAAAGTTAAGGTTAGCCATCAAGGTTATCCTACAGCGCAATAATAGTACATCAGTAAAAAATCAACTCAATTATCATCAACTAAAAAAATTGTAAAAGTCAACAATAAAAGAGGACACGAATACCAAAACAATTGAAAAGAAGACAGTCAAATTACCGTCCGACACATTATTTTTTACAGCTATGGATGTTACAGCCGTTTCATTAGCAATTAAATTTACGGACAAACATAAAAACGTTGCGATTGTAGGCCAATGGATGGCGCCAATTTTACTTTTGAGTTTTCACAATAACTTGGCTAAAAAAGAGGAAACCGACAAGTAAATAAAACATCAACATGCTTACAGGGCGTACCGATTATAGACTGTTGCGTTCACCTGAACAGTATTAGGGCTTGTAGAAAATGAATTGGAAATAAATGAAATTCCCCTTTGTTGGTTTTTAGAGTTAAATTCTTTATTTGAAATATACGTGATTGAAGTAACTTTTTCTCTTTATTATGTAATGCATTCCACAACCATTCAATGCAATTTAGTTACGCAGAAAAGATACATTCTCTGTATAAAAAAATAAGGTACTGAAAAACAAGAATCAGAAAACAAGTGAACATTAAATCGTTTAATCGATATCGCTGGATACGCAAAGAAGGTTACGAAAACGCTGCTGAAGAAATAAAAGACGCTGCCGTAAAAATTCTTTCTTGCATTTTGCCAAAGAAAGATTGGCCTAAGCCTCACAGTTGCCCGAAACCGTGAATCAACTCAAAGGAGAGGCAGAAGTTCATGGCGGTGACGCTGAAGGCGCGATACACCGCATTTCGATTAGTAGCAACGCAGTTTTACGAGCAGTGACGAGGCTTTTATAAATGCATGTATTACTGGCGAGTAGGCTACCATAAAAAAGTGCAAATTCGTTACTAACGACACATCGGATCCTGAAAATTGCAAGTCGCTTATTGGGGGACAATTGAATGGTATCGGACAAGCACTGCTAAGCATTAAATCACAAATTCGAAAATAAAGACTTTCTACTCATAAGGTTACCTCTAAATGGTTGACTGGTTTGAGCACGAACAATACAAACAAAAACGAGTGCTTAACGTAAGCCCGATTGGTTTTAAAAAAACTGTTATATATCAACCCCTTTATCAAAGGTAAATATCAAATCACTTAAAACTATTCTAATAGTCCGTTAATTATCCATGTTTTGACAAGCAACTACAAAAATCATATTTTAGCAACAATTAAAAAACAATAAAATGTCTAATAATAAAAATAAGAAACAAAATAAAGAGATTTATTTAAATCAAGAGACCCTTGAAAACGTTCCGAACAAAAAAATTTACAAAAGTCAGGAAATTGACCCATTGGAGAAAAATACAGGTCAAGAAGAACTAGAAGATGAAGATAAAATTTTCAATAATATTCATATAAAGCCTGCAGACGAACAACAGTTTGAAAAAAACTCATTAGACCCCGACAATATAAAACAATAATATGAGGTACCTATATGCCTGTTGATTAATGCACTTCTCAAAATAATATTGTGAATTAAAACAACAGAAACCAAAATAGCAAAACAAAAAATGGCCCTTTTTGGAAATAATATCACCAATTGGGGACTAAAACTGGCAAAAGGTTCCTAATTGTGTTCAAAAGGCTAAGAAGAAGAAATAAAGAAAATTGCCGGAAAATTGGATTAGAAAGTTCGATAACCGTATCACCTTGACCAATTTAAGAGGGGTGCAGCACTATCTATCCGCATTAACCTCTCTTTTAGCTTGGCTTCTTTAAACCTCAATCAAAAACAAACCCGGCGCGTTGCCTATGTTTTTAACAAACAATTAAATATGTCTAACCAATCTCAAAACAGGTCTGAAGAAAAACCCAAAGAAGCGGTTGAAATAATGCGCGAACAAATCGATACTGGGTTGAAAGAATACAAACGATCTAATTTGGGTTTGTTTTTATCGTCTTTGTCGGCAGGGTTGGAAGTAGGATTCAGCATTTTAGCTATCGGGATAATCTATACGCTTTTCAAAAACGAGTCAACAAATGGCCAATTAGCTTTGATGATGGCACTGGTTTATCCAATTGGCTATATTTTTGTTATTATCGGCAGGTCGGAATTGTTTACAGAACATACTACGCTTGCCACCCTACCTGTAATGAATGGTGAGACCACCATGCGAAGCTTGGCAAAACTATGGATTATAGTATATATAGGCAATTTGGCAGGGGGATACATCTTTGGTAGCATAGCACTGGTTTTAAATTCAGAAATGAATCTGATTGGAAAAGACTTTTTTTATTTTGTATCGGAAAAGATGCTCAAATACAGCATAGGCGCAACGCTGATCAGTGGCATCATGGCAGGCTGGTTAATGGGAATGCTATCATGGCTGATTAGTGCCGCACAAGATACCTTTAGCCGTATAGTCATGATATTTTTGGTAACTTTTGTCATAAGCATTGCCGGACTGCATCATTGCATAGTAGGTTCCATAGAAGTATTTATGGCTTTTTTCGCAGAAGCCAATCAAATAAGTTGGCTACAGTTTTTCAAGTTTCAGGCGTTAGCCACGTTGGGTAATATCATCGGAGGTGTGTTTTTGGTAGCCGTTGTTAAGTTTGCCCACAGCAAGCGGCATTAGTTTTTGCACCATTCATTAACCCTGTTCTTTGGCACAAACAACAACGAAACGGCTACCTCTTTCGGCTAACTAAAAGAAATTGCTTGGTTGGTTAAAGGACAATGAAAATTCTAGTATCGTTATAACCGCTTTCAATTGGATTGGTATATTGGAACAGTGAAGCGTGGGAATAGTGCACAACAAAAGCATTAAATTCTCTTCTTTTAAAATTCTAGGAATGTCGCAATTTATTCCTGACAGCATGTAAAGCTGCTCATTACAATCATACTCACCTTTGTGTGTAGGGAAAATACATTCTCTGTATAAATCAAAAATAAAATGGAACATAAAATGAATCCATCCAAAGACATCGTAGCAATCGCTACAACAGATGCAAAAACACTTACCGCCGCAGTTAAAGCTGCTGGCTTGGTAGAAACTTTACAAGGAAAAGGCCCTTTCACGGTATTCGCACCCACCGACTCCGCATTTTCGGCTATACAGTCCGAAGTAGACAAATTACTGAAACCAGAAAGCAAAGCAAAACTCTCTCAAATTTTGACTTACCACGTTGTAAGTGGAGAAATGAAAGCTGCTGACTTGAGAGACGGTCAAGAATTAACAACCGTAGAAGGAGGTAAGCTGAAAGTAACCGTTAAAGACGGAAACGTAACCGTGGGAGGTGCCAATGTTGCTTCTGCAGACATTCAAGCTTCAAACGGAGTAATCCACGTTATTGACAGGGTATTATTGCCTATGGCGTAAACCAAAACAAATTAGCAAAAAAAACTTGTTAATAGTTATAGATTTAGCTTAATGAAACTACACGATATGTCAGATTGGCTTAACGGGTATCATGAACATTGCAGTTTTCCAATCTTCTAGCAATGACCAACGAAATGGTAGCCGAGCGTGTAACCGTTTATTGTGTTTGTTTCATTAAGCAAATCTTTTAAAAAAACAAATAATCCCTGAAATTTCAATTTTAAGAACAACAATATTTTCACACTTAAAAACAACCAATAATGAAATTAATTAAAAACGCTGCTCTTTTAGTTGCAGCACTATTCCTGTCTTTTAACGCGGTAGCACAAACCACAAAAGATATTGTGGATGTTGCATCGGGCTCCAAAGAACATACCACACTTGTAAAAGCAATAAAAGCAGCTGATTTAGTACCCACTTTAAAAGGTAAAGGTCCTTTTACTGTATTTGCGCCTACCAATACTGCTTTTACTAAACTTCCTGCTGGCACGCTAGATAATTTATTGAAGCCTGAGAATAAATCAGCGCTTGCTGGTATACTAACCTATCATGTAGTTGCAGGAAACCTGAACGCAAAAGCAATTTCAGCTGCTATTACAAAAGGTGACGGCAAAGCCGTTTTAACAACAGTGGCAGGTGGAATATTAACAGCAACAGTTGTAAAAGGGAAAGTAGTGGTGACTGACGAAAAAGGCGGCCAAGCAACCGTTGTAACTACCGACCTAGCAGCAACCAACGGTGTAATTCATGTTATTGACAAAGTACTGTTACCGAAAGATTAATAGGATTAAATTATGAAAATAAAGCCTCAATTAAATGAGGTTTTATTTTTGAATGCCTTTTTAAAAATAATTTAAACCTATCTATTCAAACAATTAATCCAACAGCAAAAAAGTGCATGAATCTTGTGCGGAAATGACAGACGAGAAGGTTGATGAAGCAGTAGAAAAAGCATAAAGTGCTTATGAAAATCGGGAAAAGACCGATTACAAATTGAGAGCAGCTTTATTCCACAGGATTGCTGGTTTGCTAAGAAACAAGGAAAACTTATTAGCAAAGATGACAACCTTAGAAAGGGGTAAATTAATGGCACATGCAGAAAGTAAAACAAAATGAAGTGCTCAAATATTTTATTATTGTGCCAACAATGCCGAAAGTTTTTTGGTTGACAAAATACTCCATCCAACGCACGGACAGGCATTAATAAGCCGTACACCCACCTGAATTTTATTGGGTGTGGAGCCTTGGCATTTTTCATTTTATCAATTAGCTCGTTTTGCAGTGATAAAAAATGGCTTCGGTCAACATTAGTTTGGAAGGTACAGTTGCCATTTTGGCTTCTAGCATGCGGCAAATGAGTTTCTTTTGTATTATATTAATATTCAGAAGCCCATTCGTGCGGAGGCAAATTTTACTTTTGATTGGCCATTCAATCTTTCATACAAATTTTCTCAGCCCTTTTTTCTTTCCAATCAGTTCGTGGCCTACAGCTACAACGGCGCGCAAGTGCCAGCGGCTAATGGTGCGCTTTATCAGAGTTATGCGTAAATTGAGTTGTGTTTGGGTGTAGTAAAGCCAAATGATGGCCGCCGACTCTTACGCGCAAACCGCTGTTTACCAGCTATAAAAACCGTTGTGACCGCCTATAAACTCAATTAAGCATACTATGAGAAAAAATATCATTATTTATTACAATAGGATTCGGGAGCATTTATGGTTTAGACCTCTTATATTTTGTTTAATCTCAGTGGCTGCTGCACTGATTGCTCATCAAGCCGATGGGACCAGACTGAATGATCTTGTTCCTGTTATAAAGATAGAATCGATTGAAAAACTTTTGGACATTATATCATCCAGCATGTTGGTTATCTCCATATTTGCAGTTGCATCGATGCTCTCAGCATTCTCTGCGGCAGGTAGAACAGCAACTCCCAGGTCTTTTAAAATTGTGGTCACAGATGATGTGTCGCAATATGCTCTTTCTACTTTCATAGGTGCATTCATCTTTAGTATTGTCGCTACAGTAGCTCTGGATAATGGGTATTACAATCAGGCAGGAAAATTTATTCTGTTCTTAATCACCTTACTATTATTTGCAGCAGTTATACTCACCTTCTTAAGATGGGTAGATCGAATTTCAAGATTAGGGAGGTTGGAGTATACTATAATGCAGGTAGAAACGGTTGCCACTAAGGCATTATCCGCATACATTAAAAAACCTTTGCTGAATGGCCTTCCTATAAACGGTAAATTTCAGGATGGAAAATCAGTACTTGCTGATTCCGTTGGATACGTTCAACATATAAATATGGGTACTTTACAGGAATTGGCTAAAGAGATGGAGCTGAAAATTCAGCTTAATTGTCTTCCGGGTAAATTTATTCATGAAAATACTGAAATTGCATTCATTCGTTCTGGTCAGGATGTAGATATGGGTAAAGTGACACAAAAGGTTAACGATGCTATTCACGTTGGCCATACCAGATTATTTGACAATGACCCCCGGTTTGGATTTATAGCGTTATCAGAAATTGCCAGCAGGGCTTTATCTACCGGCATCAATGATCCAGGTACCGCCATCCAAATTATTGGCAGCCAGGAAAGACTACTTTTTTTATGGAACATTAAAATTGAAAACCACAAAGAAAGTACTGCGCTTTATGATTGTATAGAAGTTCCTGTAATCTCAATGGAAGATTTTTTCGATGATGCATTCAGGCCTGTATCTAGAGATGGTGCCGGAAATATAGAAGTAATGTTGCGCTTGCAAAAAGCTTTTAATTCGTTAGAAACGATAAATCATGCTGGAATAAGAACAGCTGCATTGCAATATTCAAAGTCGGCATTCAATAGAGCCAAATTGGCAATCAAATTGAAAGATGACCTCGATGTTATAGAGAAGCAATGCTTATTTAGTAAAGAATAGGCGGATGCCCGACACATGGTATAGTGCATGCTGGTTTCAGTGGTTTTCGAAGGTTTGTGGCTCGTAAAAAAAGCTGATGTAACCTGATAGGAAATCGCTTCGTAATCCCGCACGACACCATACCATCAACCGTCAAACTGTCTAAAATCCCCTACTTTTGCGGATAGCTAGTGTTCCTTTTTTTTAATAGGAAATATTGTTTTGGGTATTTTCATTTACGCAATACATCCAAGGAAAAGACGGCAATCAGATCCCACTTTTTGCGGGCTGTGCTTCGGGAAACGGAGAAGGACAAATCAAGCCATAGCACCCGATTCTGAAAGCAGGCGCATCGATAAATTCGTGGATGGACTTCCATTCAAAAACTTTGGGTTTCGTTTAAATCCTATCGACAACGGCAGACCAGCCTACCGCCCTAACCA
>Ga0105054_10008104_pt1 | contig 13996 bp, 12 predicted proteins | sample BON02_FD_78091 | JGI IMG/M metagenome (GOLD analysis project Ga0105054, IMG submission 78091) | Freshwater microbial communities from Lake Bonney liftoff mats and glacier meltwater in Antarctica - BON-02 (megahit assembly) | ecosystem: Environmental > Aquatic > Freshwater > Ice > Glacier...
GTCTCGCTGGACGATCCGCGCATGGACCCGATCTATGCCTATTGCCAGAAGAACGATCTGCCGCTGACCATGCACATGGGCTCCACCTTTGCCTGCGACACGAAGCTGGATGCCGGGCGCCCGATACATGTCGATGCGGTGGCGGCACGCTATCCCGATCTCAAGATGATCATGGCGCACATGGGTCACCCCTGGATCGAGGAATGCATCGTCACGGTCCGCAAGCGGCCCAACGTCTATGCCGAGGTTTCTGCCATCTGCTATCGCCCCTGGCAGTACTATCAGGCAATGATCGCGGCCCAGGAATACCTGATCGTGGACCGGAACAAGATTTTCTGGGGAACCGATTTCCCCTTTGCCGGGGTCGATGAATCCATCGAAGGATTGCGCAACATCAACCGGTTCGTCGAGGGAACGCCGTTGCCCCGCGTCTCGACCGAGACGATGGATGCGATCATCCATTCAAACCCCTTCGATTTCTGGTGGCACGACCCGATCAAGTTCTGAACCGAAACCCGACCTCAAGGGAGAAGTCGAAGATGAGAATGTTCCTGAAGAAACTTACATTGATCGCTCTGGCGGCCGGTCTTGGCGCGACGGGGGCGTCGGCACAGGACTGGCCGAACCGCCCCGTCACGTTGATCGTTGCCGCCGGGGCGGGCGGCGGAACCGATTTCACCGGTCGGCTACTGGCCGCAGGACTGGAAGAGAAGTTCGGCCAGCCCTTCAATGTGGTTAACCGCGCCGAAGGCGGTGGGATCGCGGGCATCACCGAACTGGCAAACGCCGAACCGGACGGATACACCATCGGCATCCTGTTCAACTATGCGCCCTACAAGTTTCTCGGCATGGGCAACCTGACCAGCGATTCCTTCACGCCCATTGCCCAATACAATTTCGACTCGGCTGCCGTGCATGTGAAGGGCAACAGCGACATCCAATCGCTGGATCAGGTGATCGACCGGCTGAAGGACGATCCGAAGTCGCTCAAGGTCGGATGCGGCGCGACCTGTCCCAGCAGTTGGAGTTCGGCTCTTTCCACCACCCTTATCGACCAGGGTATCGACATCAGGGAGATGATCTGGGTGCCGAATGCCGGGGCGGCGGGCGGCCTTCAGGAACTGGTCGCGGGCGGCGTCGATGTTCTGACCGCCTCGGTCCCCGAGGCGGCCGCGCTGATCGATGCGGGCGAAGTGCGCCCGCTGGCCGTCCTTTCGGCCGAGCGGCTTGCCCCCTTCCCCGATGTGCCGACAGCCGGCGAACAGGTCGAGGGCGCACAGCCCGGCGGCGTGTTCCGGGCGATGACCGGTCCTGCCGGACTGCCCGAGGATATCGCCAGCCAGTTGGAAATGGCGATGAAGGAAATCTACGACAGTGAGGATTTCCAGAAAGCCATGAAGGATCGTGGCTTTGGTCTGCAGTACCGCGACCGCACGGCGCTTCTGGAATGGATGAAGATCCACGAGAAGGACACCGAAACCGTGCTGCGCGCGGCCGGCATCGTCCAGTAAACCGGCGGATGACCGCGACGGGAACGCGCGCATGAAGGTCGGCGACCATATCCTTGGTCCCGTCATCGCCCTTGGCGGCGCGGCAGTGATGATTGCCGCGTCGCAGCAGCCCAAGCCGGTCTTTGGCAGTTCGATGGGCGGCGGCTTTTTTCCCTCGCTTCTGGGCGCGGGGCTGATCCTGTCGGGTCTCGTTCTGGGCCTCGGTGGCTGGCGCCGCCGCAACGTGGCGCCGATGTTCCGCCCCGGCGCGTGGGTCGGATCGCCGCGTCATGTGGCCAACGTGGCCACTGTGATCGGCGGTTTGATCCTGTATATCGCAACGTCCCGCACGCTGGGGTTCATGCCCGCCGGTACTCTGGTGCTGTTCCTGACCCTGTGGCAGTTCACGCGGCGCCCCGCACTCTCGCTTCTCGTCAGCGTGATCTCGATACTGGTCATCAAGGTGATGTTCCAGGATATGCTGCGGGTGCCGCTGCCCTGGGGCGTTCTGGAACCCTGGGCCGGGCCGCTGACATGGAGGTGATGCTTCCCGCCTTCCTGTCGATCATGGAGCCGACCGTCCTGCTGGTCATCGTCGCAGCCGGGGCCTTCGGCCTCTTCGTTGGCGCGGTTCCGGGCCTGACGGCGACAATGGCGGTGGCCCTGCTGGTCCCGGTGACGTTCTTCCTGCCCCCGCTTCCGGCGATCGCGGCCATTGTCACCGCCAGCGCCATGGCGATTTTCGCAGGCGATATTCCCGGCGTCCTGCTGCGCATGCCCGGCACGCCGGCCTCTGCCGCCTATACCGATGCTGCCTACCGCATGACACAGCGGGGCGAGGCCGAAATCGTGCTGGGCACCTGCGTGCTGATGTCGGCCTTTGGCGGGCTGGTGGGTGCGTTGCTGCTGCTGTTCGCCGCGCCGAAGATCGCCCAGGTCGCGCTGAACATCAGCAGCTATGAGTATTTCTGGCTGACCTGTCTCGGGCTGACCTCGGCGGCCTTCATCTCGCCCGGACGGCAGGTGAAGGGTGTCATCTCGCTGCTGCTCGGGCTGTCGGTCGCCATGGTCGGGGTGTTTCCGGTGACCGGGCAGCCCCGGTTCACCTTCGGACTGACCGGGCTTTACGGTGGCATCGGGCTGGTTCCTGCGTTGATCGGTATGTTCGCCATCGCCGAATTGCTGCGCTATGCCATGTCGCGCGACCCTCTGATCGTTGCGCCGACGGTCAGGATCGGCAACATCTTCAAGGGGCTGCTGCCGGCACTCTGGCCATTCCGGCGCCGTATCTTTTCCGGCGTGGGCATCGGCGCGGGCGCGGGCCTGCTGCCCGGCGCCGGAGCAGACATCGCCGCCTGGATCTCCTTCGCACTGGCCCGGAAGTTCACCCGCGACAAGAAGACGTTCGACGAAGGCTCGCTGGAAGGCATCGCCAGCGCCGCCGCCGCCAACAACGCCAGCGTGTCGACCGCCTATATCCCGGCCACGGTTCTCGGGATTCCCGGCGATTCGATGACCGCCATCGTCATCGGCGTGCTGTTCATGAAGGGCCTGACCCCCGGTCCGGCCATCTTCACCGGCCAGCCGGTCCTGATCTACGGCATTTTCCTCACCTTCATCCTTGCCAACCTGCTGATGATTCCCATGGGCTATGCCGCGATCAAGCTGTCGCGCTACATCCTCGACGTGCCGCGCGAAATCCTGATGCCGATCATCATGATGTTCTGCATTGTCGGCGCCTTCGCCATGGACAACACGCTGAACGGCGTCATCGTGATGCTGATCTTCGGTATCGTCGGCTGGTTCATGGAGGAGAACGATTTTCCCGTGGCACCCGCCCTGCTGGGGCTGGTTCTGGGGCGGATGCTGGAAGAGACCTTCCTGACATCGATGATCAAGGCACAGGGCGATTTCACCCAGTTCTTCAACCGTCCCATCGCAGGCAGCGTTGGTGTTCTGACCATCCTGGTCTGGCTGTCGCCATTGCTTGTCCTGCTCTGGAAGCGGTCCCGCCGTCATGTCGCGCCGTCCGGCTGACGCTTGCCGAACGATGTGCCCGGGCAGGCCGCCCGATCTTGCAGCACCGCCCAGAGCCGGGAGGTTGCGTCGAAATGGCGCCCGTCCGGGGGCGGCGTGACCTTCACGCTCCCTTCCGCGAACGGGCGTCCGATGGGCAGCGTGATGTCATTCCTGTCGGGGCCAGCCGGGTTTCCAATGGCCCTGACACGGCAAAAGACGCGGATTACCTTGTGCTTGGCCCTTATACTTTCGGAGCATTTCATCATAATACAGGGAATCCTTTATTCTCATCGAGTCGGTCCCATGTTCGCCCCTTTCCACATGCCTGCCCTTGCAAAAGCCTGAACCCATCTTTCACGTTCTGCGGCACACCAGTTTTCGCGCGATCTGGTTTTCGGCGCTGATCTCGAATCTGGGCGGGTTGATCCAGGCGGTGGGCGCGGCGTGGTTGATGACCAGCCTCGCCGAAGCAGACAGCATGGTGGCTCTGGTGCAGACATCCTCCACCTTGCCGATCATGCTGTTCTCGATTCCCGCCGGGGCGCTTGCCGACAGCTTCGACCGCCGCCGCATCATGCTGATCGCACAGACCGCGATGCTGCTGATTTCCCTTGGCCTGGCGATCCTTGCCTGGTTCAATCTGTTGACGCCCTGGCTGCTGCTGGGCTGCACCTTTCTGATCGGCTGCGGTCTGGCGCTGTTCAACCCCTCCTGGCAATCCTCCATCGGGGATATCGTGCCAAAGCAGGATATCGCATCGGCTGTGACGCTGAATGGCATGGGGTTCAACATGATGCGCAGCGTTGGCCCGGCCATTGGCGGGGTGATCGTGACCATCGCCGGGGCGGCGGGGGCATTCGCGGCCAATACGGTCAGCTATCTTGCGCTGATCCTTGCGCTGTCTCGCTGGAAACCGCCCTCGGAACCGCGCCTCTTGCCGCGGGAGGCCTTCGGTCCGGCGATCTTTGCCGGGCTGCGCTATTTCACGATGTCGTCCAATCTCGTCCATGTCATGCTGCGCGGGTTCCTGTTCGGGGCGGGGGCGATCGTGGTTCTGGCGCTGTTGCCCATCGTCGCCCGGGAGTTGCTGAACGGCACGGCAGTCACCTATGGGCTTCTGCTTGGCATGTTCGGCGTCGGCGGCATCCTGGGCGGTGTTCTTGGTGCCCGGTTGAAGCAGCGGATGCGCAATGAAGTGATCGTGCGCAGTGCATGCGGCATGCTTGCCCTTGCTGTGATCGGCCTGTCGCTCAGCCGTGACCTGTGGCTGAGTTGCGTGCTTCTGGTGCCTTCCGGTGCAGGCTGGGTCTTGGCAATGTCGTTGTTCAACGTGACGGTTCAGCTTTCGACGCCGCGCTGGGTGGTGGGCAGGGTGCTTGCGATCTTCCAGACCCCGACCTTCGGCGGCATGGCCATCGGCGCGTGGTTCTGGGGGGCAATGGCAGACCTCTACAGCGCGCCCACAGCCTTGATCCTTGCCAGCGGTCTGCTGCTGTTGGGGCTGCTCGTGGGAACAAGGCTGCCGGTCGGTGATTCTGGCGGGCTGGATCTGGACCCGCTGAACCGGTTCGTCGAACCTGCGGTGCGCCTTGACCTGAAATCACGCAACGGGCCGATCATGGTGATGGTCGATTACGACATCCACCAGGGCGATATCGACGCGTTCCTGTCCGCCATGATTGATCGTCGGCGGATGCGCATCCGGGATGGCGCGCGGCAATGGTTGTTGTTGCGCGATCTTGAGGATCCCGACATCTGGACCGAGAGCTATCACGTTCCGACCTGGGTGGAATATGTGCGCCACCATCAACGCCGCGTGAAGTCGGATGCCGGGGTGACAGAGCGGTTGCTGGCCCTTCACAAGGGCGAAAAGCCCCCGCGTGTCCGCCGCATGATCGAGCGCCCGACCGTGCCACGCCATGACGACATGCCTGTCAAACTCCCGCTCGACATACACTGAAAAGGCATGGGCGAGAGGGTGCCATTTCGGCCCATGGCGCCCTGGGCGTCTGAAGGTGCAGTCCTTTCGCAGGAATGGAAGGACGCACGAGGGGCCGACCTGGTCACGCGGGCGCCGCAACCACCCGCGCCCGGGTGGAAACCTTGGGGGTCCAGTTCAGATGAAATCGGTCTAAAGCGCTTTGCGTTTGATACGGATCGAATAAAACGCAAAGCGCGTTACCCCGGTCGATATCCCTTGCTTGCCGTCAGCAAGGCCCTGGCATAATCGGTGCGCACATTGCCTGACTGCAACATGTCTCGCGTCAACTCCTCGACGATCTGCCCGCCGCGCATGATCAACAGCCGGTCGCACAGCGCCCCGACAACTGCCAGATCGTGGCTGACGAAAAGATAGGTCAGCCCGTCGCGCTCGCGCAGGTCCATGAGCAGGTTCAGCACTTCGGCCTGCACCGAAACGTCCAGCGCCGAGGTCGGCTCATCCAGCAACAGGATCTCGGGCTCAAGAAGCAACGCCCGGGCGATTGCGACCCGCTGACGCTGACCACCCGAAAGCTGATGCGGAAATCGATAGAGAAAGGTCGAAGGCAGCCGTACCTTTTCCATCATCGACAAAATCCGGTCGTGCCGGTCGCCAAGCCCGAGGATGCGCAGCGGTTCGGAGAGTTGTCTCTCGATGGTCTGTCGCGGATGCAGCGAACCGTAGGGATCCTGAAACACCATCTGGACGGCACGCCGGAATGCCCTTGTCCGCCCCCGGCCAAGCGGCACGCCCCGGTGGCGAATCTCGCCCGAACAGATCGGGGAAAGATTGCTGATCGCGCGCAGCACAGTCGATTTGCCCGATCCCGATTCGCCCACAACCCCAAGGCTTTCACCGCGATACAGGCCGAAACTCACCCGGTCGACGGCCAGAAGGGTGCCGAACCGGACCGACACATCAGCCAGTTCCAGGATCGCCTCCGGCCCTGCCGGCCGGTTCACCGGGTCAGCCATGCGTCATCCCGTTCAAGCGTCTGCAACCGCTCGCCGGGCCGGTGGTCAAGGCGCGGCAGACAATTCATCAGGCCGCGTGTATAGGGATGGCTTGCATGTGCCAGATCGCCTGCCGCCAGGGTCTCGACGATCCGGCCGCCATACATCACGATCACCCGGTCGCAGAATTGTGACACAAGGCGCAGGTCGTGGCTGATGAAGATCAGCCCCATCGACCGGGCCTCGACCAGACGGTCGAGCAGGGCAAGCACCTCGAGTTGCACCGTCACGTCCAACGCCGAGGTCGGCTCGTCGGCGATCAGCAGATCGGGTTCGGCCACCACCATCATCGCCATCATCACCCGCTGCGCCATCCCGCCGGACAGCTCATGGGGATAAACCTTCATCACGCGCGCGGGATCGTTGATCTGCACCGTGGCAAGCATTTCGATTGCCCGGTTCTCGGCTTCCTTGCGGCCGATGGGGTGTGCGGTGCGGAATGCCTCGACGATCTGGTTGCCGACGGACTTGACCGGGTTCAGGCAGTACTTCGGATCCTGCATCACCAGACCGATGCGCCGCCCGCGGATCTGGCGCAGCCGTTTTGGCGGCATCGTCAAAAGATCTTGCCCGTCGAACATCATCCGTTCCGCCCGCAGTTCGGCATGGCGGGGCAGAAGACCCAGGATCGACTTGCCGGTGATCGACTTGCCCGACCCGGACTCACCGACCACCCCCACCTTTTCGCGCCCCATGGAAAACGACACGCCGCGCAAGGCAGGCACCATCCCGGCACGGGAGCGGAACGAAACGTGCAGATCGCGGATGTCGATCAGCGGCGGCTGATCCGGAGGGGTCGGCATCTCAGCTCTCCTGCCTGGGGTCAAGCACGTCGCGCAACCCGTCGCCCAGAAGGTTGAACCCCATGCAGACGAGAAAGATCGCGATGCCCGGAAAGGTGCCGACCCACCAGCCGCTCAGCAGGTCTTCCTTGCCGCTGGCCAGCATGACGCCCCACTCCGCCGAAGGTGGCTGCGCGCCAAGCCCGAGAAACCCCAGCCCAGCGGCAATCAGGATCACCCCCGCCATGTCCAGCGTGAGCCGCACCAGAAGCGACGGCATGCACAGCGGGATCACATGCACCAGAATGATCCGCAGCCTGCTTGCGCCCATCAGTTCGACGGCAGAGATGCAATCGCTCCGGCGGATCATCAGCGCCTCGGCCCGCGCGATCCGTACATAGGGCGGCCAACCGGTCAGCGCGATGGCAAGGATCGCGTTGTTCAATCCGGGCCCAAAGGCCGTGACAAAGGCCAGCGCCAAAATCAGTCGCGGAAAAGCCAGCGCGATGTCGGTGATCCGCATGAACAGCGTGTCGACCCACCCCCCGAGAAACCCCGAACTCGCCCCGATGAAAAGCCCCGCCGGCGCCGCGACGACCGCAACCAGCAGCACGATGTACAGCGTATAGCGCGTGCCATGGATCACCCGGCTGAAGATGTCGCGCCCGAATTCGTCGGTGCCGAACAGATTTTCGGCCGAGGGCGGACGCAACTGGTTGGCAAGGTTCTGCACATACGGATCATGGGGGGCGATTACAGGCGCAAAGGCCGCCAGCAGCAAAAGCGCCGCAACGATCCCCAGCCCTGCCAATGCGGCAGGGCTTGCCGCCAGCATCTGCACCACGCGCCAGCCCTGCGCGAACCGCGCCTCACGCGACGATGTCGGCAGACCCATACGGATGCGCTGGAAACGGGTCAGGGCCGTCATTGGCGCGTTCTGGGATCGAGCATGCGATAGAGGATGTCCGACACGACGTTGAGAGAGACGAAGATTGCCCCGATCACCGATGTCCCGCCCGGCACTGCGTTCATGTCGGCATTGAACATCGCACGCGTCATGTACTGACCCAGCCCCGGCCAGGCAAAGACCGTCTCGGTCAGCACCGCACCCTCAAGCAGCAGACCGAAGGTCAGCGCGACCGTGGTGACAAGCTGAACCGCGCAGTTGGGCAGCACATGGTGAAAGATCACGGCCCATTCCGACAGGCCCTTCACCCGCGCGACCGAGACATATTCCTGCTTCAACTGGTCCAGCACGAAACTGCGCGTCATCCGCCCGACATAGGCCGCCGCGCCATACCCCAGACTGACCGCAGGCAGAATGATGTGCCCGATCGCGTTGCGGAACACCTCCCACTCGCCCGCCAGCGCGGAATCGATCAGCAAAAGCCCGGTGCGGATCGGCACAACGCCCTCGAAAAAGACGCTCATCCGTCCGGGGCCTTCCGCGACGCCGAGTATCGCATAGAACACGACCAGCAGGATCAGCCCCTTCCAGAACACCGGCGCCGAATAGCCGATCAACAGGATCACGCGGATCAGCCCGTCGACCATGGTGCCACGCTTGACCGCCGCAAGAATGCCCAGTGGAATGCCGATCAGCGCCCCGATCACCACGCCCACCAGGGCAAGCTCCAGAGTGGCCGGAAACACCCGTGCAATGTCGTCGATGACGGTCTGCCGGGTCGAGAACGAGGTGCCGAAGTCCAGCCGCAGAACTGCGGCGACATAGTCGAAGAACTGGATCCAGAGGGGTTGGTTCAGCCCCATCTGTTCGCGCGTCCTGTCATAAAGTTCCTGGCTCACATCCGGGCCGACAGCCGCCGTCACCGGATCGAGCGGCATGACCCGCCCGATCATGAATGTCACGAATATCAGTCCAAGGAAGGTCGCGAAGATGATCGCGACCTTCCCGAGGATACCCATGACGAGGCCGGTCCCCTGCGTCACGTCCGCGTGCCTCTCATTCCTTGGTCACAGCCGCAAAGCTTACGTCTGCACCCCGCGCGCCGTAGAGATAGCCGTTGACGTTGTCGCGCATTCCCAGTGCCTGGACCACCTGAAACATGTGGACGAACGGCGATTCTTCCCAGGCCGCGCGGTGCAGTTCCTCGTACATCTGCCGACGCTTCTCGGGATCGAGTTCCCTCGCGGCGGCCATCGTCTTGATCGACAGCTCTTTCGGATACCAGCCCAGACGATAGCTCATCTCTGACGGCCACTTGCTGCCCGGCTCCGCACCCGGAAGCGCGCCGGGGTTCAGCGTGAACTTGCTTGTCGTGGCATGGGGGTCGGCATAGCCGCCGGAAAACGACAGTTGCATCGCCTGAAGCTGCTGGTCGCGATACAGCGGGATAAGTTGCGACACCGGCATGTTGACGAAATTCACCCGCACCCCGGCCAGCGCGGCAGTGGCCTGGAAGCTGGTGGCAAGGTCCATCTCGGGTTTGCGGTTGTAGGCGCTGAACGTAAACTCGAACCCGTCGGGATAGCCCGCCTCGGCCAGTATTGCCTTGGCCTTTTCCACGTCAAGCGAGAACGGCGTTTCCGCAAGCGAGCCCATCCAGGGCTGGGGGATGAAGGTCTGATGCACGACCCCGATGTTCTTCATCACCGTGTCGGCAAGGCCCTGATAATCGACCAGATAGCGCATGGCCAAGGCAACGCGCGGATCGTCGAAGGGTTCAAACAGGGTGTTGAAGCCGAAATAGAGCACCCGGCGCGACGGGTAATATCCCACCTTCACCCCGTCGACACTCGCGAGCGCGGCCGCGTCGGTGGCCGTCAGGTTATAGGCCACATCGGCATCCCCCTGTTCCAGCAACAGCCGCTGGGTTCCGGCCTCGTGGACGTGTTGAAAGATCACGCGCTGCATGGCCGGGGTATACTGCCAGTAATCGTCGTTGCGCTGCAACATGACCAGTTCGGCAGGCCGGTAGGTCTGGATCATGAACGGCCCCGATGCCGCCGAGGGTGCCCCCGACGCGCGGTTGGAAAGCCAGACGCTGCCGAAATCGCCGTCGACCTCGTTCTGTTTGACAAGCTCGCTGTCGACAATCGCAAAGGCCGCAGCCGACAGCATGTTGATGACCAGCGAGGGCGAAATCGGCTGGGGCAACTGCATCACGAACGTCATGTCATCGCTTGCCAGAAGATTGGCGTCGATGTTCTCGGCGGTAAAGCCCAGTTGCACCATGTTCGACGACGGTTCGCGACCCAGAAGAAGCAGGCGGCGGAAGGAATAAAGCACGTCGTTCGCGGTCAGCGGGTTGCCGCTGTGGAACCGCACGCCTTCGCGGATCCTGAAGGTGATCGTGCGCCCATCCTGGCTGATCTCCCAGCCCTCGGCCAGAATCGGTTGCATCTCGGCGGGGTTGCGCGAATCGAACCCGACCAGGCGCTCGTAGATATCGTTGTTGATCTCGGTGACATCCAGAATCTGCGAGACCGCCGGATCCCAGTCCGAGATCGACGAAATTTCGCGCACGATCACGAGGGTATTTTCCGGCGTTTCCGCAATTGCAGCGGGAGTCATGATCGACAACGCGACGATCGCCAGCGAAGCCCTGAGCAGTCTTCTCATTTCCTTATCCTCTCCAGGTTGGTGATCCGGTTTTCATCCGGCGACTTCCGCGTCGATCGGCCAGATCGGCCGTGGTAATTTGTGCCAGTCGAATCGGGCCGGGTCGGGGCTGCTGATTCCGCCGCTGTCCACATCCAGACAGACGCTTGCAAGATGCTGGAAATCGCCGCGATAGGCCTGCATCGACTTGAGCACGAGGTAATCCTGGGTGGCGGGTTCGATGCCGAAAATGCGCAGCTGTTCCTGATCGTAGATTCCCTTGTGGGTGGAAATCGTCATGACCGTCACACCCTCGTGGCGCAGCAGGACACTCTGGCCAAAGGTGCCCCGGGTGCCGGTGCCATAGGGGCCGGTATAGACGAAATTGCCGTCCGAGATCATCATCACCTGCCAGTCGGCCTCGACCGGGCCGCCCCCGTGATCGGGATCGGATTTGCCCCCCAGCGCCAGGCGGATCGTCGCCCCCTCGCCCGCTGCCACCGCAGCGGCCACCGCCGCCGGGTCATCCATCGGCGCGAAAAACGCGTTCTGCACCCCGCAGTCCACCAGCAGGCTCAGAAGTGCGGTTTCGTCTCCATAAGCGCACCCACCCAGGCTGTCGCCGTAATCGCCAAGGATCACCGGCTTGTCGCCGGGCTTTTTGGCCAGAACCGCCGCGCTTGCTTCGTCGAGTGAGACGATACGCTCCGAGGTCTGGCCCCGCGTGCGCCAGCATTCGTCCATCTTCGCTGCGGCAATCTCGTTCAGCCGCGCGCGCGGGGCAAAACCCGTCACCGCGACCGAGGGGCCGGTGATCGGGCCGTCGGCCTTGGAATACCCTGCATGGATCGACACCGCCAGAATTCCATCCTCGGCCTCGAACCGGGCGGCCAGGGCAAGGGCCTCGCGGAACGGGCCATGGTCGTGATAGGTGCGCGCGCCGTCGAACCCCAACAGCATCCGCCGGCGTTCCAGCACGCAGGTGGACATCGCCCCGCGCCGCAGGATTTCGGCCAACACCCGTGCCGCCCGGATTCCGGTCTTGCGCTGGTCGACATGGGGGCTTGTGCGAAAGGCGATCAGGCCCTGCACCAGATCCGCCATCTCGTGCGAAATGTTGCAATGGGGATCAAGCGAGACGACGATGGGCACATCAGGTCCGACCGCGGCCCGGACCCGGCGCACGATCTCGCCCTCGGCGTCGGGGTGGCTTGTCACCATCATCGACCCGTGCAGCGCCAGCAGCACACCGTCCAGCGGCGCGGCGCGTTTACAGGCATCCACGATCCTGCCGCAGAGATGATCGAAGGCTTCATCCTCGACCTCGCCACCCGGCGGCGCAAAGGTGGCGATCGAGGGGACGATCTCCCAGCCTTCTTCGGCGCCGACCTCCAGAAAGCCGCCCACCTCAAGGTTGACATCGCGGAAATAGTCGATCAGGGCATCGCCCTCGAACAGGCCCTGCTTGACGAAGATCGACAGGGGCGTCGTCGACCTGTTGAAACCGTTCGTCTCGTGCTTCAACTGGCCGACCAGAATCTTCAGTGCCATTACGCGTTTCCCTTGCCCGTGATCGACAAGATTTCCGCGCGCCGGTTCCCGGCGTCCGGTCAATAGCGGACGTCGGCGGCCGATCCCCTCTCGCCCGCACCGGCACGCACCGCCTCGACCGATTGGCGCAGGTCGTCTAGGAACTCCTCGCGCACCGGTTCGTGAAAGCGCGACATCATCGAGTGCAGCCCCGGCGGCGTGTGGGTCTGCCCCACAAGCCAGCCATGGCCTGACAGGGTGCGCGCGACGGCGAACATGTCGGTCGTGTCAGAGGTGAAGTTGATGATCGACAGATCCGGCGCCGTGACCATCCGGAAATCTTCGATTGCGGTGATCCCCGCGACATAGGCGTCGGTCATTTCGGCAAGCCGCGCCGCAACCTCGCGATAGCCCCGCGTGCCCAGATGGTTCAGCACGGCCCAGGCCCCGGCCACCGCGCCGCCCGGCCGCGTGCCGACCAGCGTCGATGTCTCGAACCGGCCCGTCGGCCAGCGATCAGCGACAAAGGCCGACCGGGCCACATCGGCGCCGTCGCGGAAGAACACCGTCGAGGCCGGTTTCGGGCAAAAGCCGAATTTGTGCAAATCGGCCGAGATTGACCGCACCCCGACAAACCGGAAATCGAATGCGGGGATGTTTCGCCCGTTCATCGCGAAGAACGGTGCGATCCATCCGCCGACACAGGCATCCACATGCAGCCAGACCCCCGCTTCGCTGGCCAGCGCAGCGATTTCTGCAATCGGGTCGATGACTCCATGAGGGAAACAGGGGGCCGACCCGACGATGGCAATGGTATTGTCGTCGATCAGGGCGCGCATCGCCGCAGGGTCGGCGCGGCGGTCGGGGCCAAGATCGCTGTGGCGGATCTCGAACCCGATCAGATCGGCCGCCTTGTCGAAGGCCGGGTGCCCGGTGGTGGGCATGACGATATTCATCACCGACCCGGGTCCGCGCCCGGCCTTGAGGGTGCGCCAGTGATCGCGCGCCGCTTTCATGCCCAGAAGAATGCTTTCACTGCCGCCGCTGGTGAACACACCCTCGCCCGCCTCGGGCGCACCGAACAGGCTCAGCCCGTAATCCAGCACCTCGCGCTCCATGGTCTGGATGCTGTGAAACGCCCGTTTCCGCCCCAGGGCATTTTCCGAGAAGAACTCGAAATAGGCCCGGCGCCCGATCTCGTCGGTCGCATCGTCGTTGCGGAAAACATAAAGCGGCGATCGCCCGCGGCGCCAGTCGATGTCGTTGCCGGTGCGGGCGCGCATGTCCGCCGACAGATCGTCCTAATCGCGTCCGCCCTCCGGAAAGGCCGCTCGTGTCACGCCGATTGACTTGCCGTCCCGAGCAATGTTCATGGATACAGATTCCTCAAAAGCTGGGCCGATCCGTCGCTGAGATCGCCCGCAAGTTCCTCGCGCACCGCCGCTCCGTCCCGGGCCCTCAGCCCCTCGATGATCCGCCGGTGATGGCGATAGCCCACCAGCGACTTGCGATAGATCCCCGGCAACTGTGTCCGCGTCGGCCCGGCACGGGTCAGCAGCGTTTCGATCATCGACAACAGCAATGGCTGACGCGCGGCGCGGTAGACGGCCAGGTGAAAA
>Ga0105054_10008105_pt1 | contig 13995 bp, 17 predicted proteins | sample BON02_FD_78091 | JGI IMG/M metagenome (GOLD analysis project Ga0105054, IMG submission 78091) | Freshwater microbial communities from Lake Bonney liftoff mats and glacier meltwater in Antarctica - BON-02 (megahit assembly) | ecosystem: Environmental > Aquatic > Freshwater > Ice > Glacier...
AGAGATTGGGGGTGAAGAGGTTGAGGGTGAATGATGGTGGATGCCTAGTGTGACTCGATGGTGGATGCCTAGTGTGACTCGCCCGATACTACCCTGTCCACAATGACCCTCAATGAAACATATGTCCCTGACATGAATGAAAGGTGTGTCGCTACACATGAATGAAAGGTGTGTCGCTACACATGAAAGACACATGAATGACAGACGATTGACACTTAATTGACGCTTGATTAACGCAAGACAAATGTGTGCCTAGACTCGTGCGATAAAAGCCTGTCCAGATTCACCTCAATAAAAGCCTGTCCAGATTCACCTCCACACTCACACAGGTGCGGTGGGTGATGAATGAGTGGCTGTACCACGGCCCCACCAGACTGCATCGCACCTCCTCGCTGCCTCATGCCAGCGCCTCACGGCACTCTGGGTGTGAGGAGCCGTGGGATGGTGAGGGCGAGGGCGCGGCGCGGCAGCATGTGCCTGGCAAGGCACCTCTCGACGCGAATACCAAGCTGGTCTATCTTGCATCATCTCTTTGCGTCTTGTCTCTTCGCGTCTTGTCTCTTCGCGTCTTGTCTCTTCGCGTCTTGTCAGTCTTTCCCTGTCGTCAGTCTGTTGCATCTACATTGCACGACCAGTCTGTTGCATCTACATTGCAGCAGCAGTCTGTTGCAATCTGTTGCAGCTGGTCTACCTTGCACCACCTCCTTCCTCCTTCCTCGTTCCTCGTTCGCAGTCGTCCTCTCGTAGTCTCTTGCTCTCTTGCTCTCTTGCTCTCTTGCTCTCTTGCTCTCTTGCTGTAGTGGTGTGTTGCTGTGGTGGTATCATGGTGTGTCACACAGATAGATTCATAAAGTGTCTGGTCTGTGTATGACACAGATAGAGGCTTATGTCTATGAGATAGATGCATAGACATAGAGGCATAGACTCTTTCCGACTCTATGCCTTGCGCGTGTGTGCGCATGGTTGGAGGAGGCAGTGGAAACAAGACAGGCAGTCGGGTGCTGGAAAGCTGTGCCTGCTTTGCCCTCGGCTGTGACTGGTTTGCGCTCGGAAAGGCATGCTTGCTTGCTTGCCTCGGAAAGGCATGCTTGCTTGCTTGGCTCGGAAAGGCATGCTTCCGTTGCCCTCGATGCATTACTCCAGAGGCATTGCTCGAGAGGCATGTCTCCACAGGCATCTTGCATTTGGTCGTTTCATTTCCTTGGCAGGCCCAAAGAGAGGGGTGTGACACATGTGGGTGTGAGAGAGTGGTGGTTCAAGAGATTTGATGCAAAGACAACTTTGATGCAAAGACATGTTTCATTCATCTGACGCATGCACATGTTTCATTCATCTCATGCATGCACATGTTTCATGCATCTCGCACATGGTCCATTCATCTCGCCCACGCACATGTTGCATTCATCTCACACATTTTTCATGTCTATGTGTGTTTGCTGCTGTTTTACAGTTGTTCGAGGGGTTGGGCGAAGGGATGATGAAGCTCTTTCGTTGCCATGTTCTGTAAGCATTCCCTGTCTCAGTCTTTATCTTGACAGTCTTTATCTTGCGCCCTCTGTCTCATTCACTCAAAGTGCCGGGACTTTGAGATGTCATGTATTGAGAACCGATGCCCAAAATCTATACTAAACTCGGAAAGGTTTTGTGAGGAATGAATCGGTGATGCCTTGCATGCATCGCACATCCGACATGTAGCGCAGGTGCCTTGCATCCGTCGCACATGCCCTCCATACCGCTACCGCCTGTCTCTCAATCAAATCGTTCAAGTGCGAAGAGACGTGCTTCGGGGGCTGCAAGCACTAGCGACCTTTCGGTGCTCTACCGAGTCACTCTCTCTGCACAAGCAACAGGGCTGTGGTGCATAAAGGGCCTTTATGTGGTGGATAAAGGGCCCTTATGTGGTGGATAAAGACAGGTTATGTGATAGGTTATGTGGTGCATGAAGATAAAGACAGGTTATGTGGTGCATCAAGTGTGCGCAAGTCAGGGCAATGTGGCTATTCATGAGGCTATGTGGCTATTCATGAGGCTATGCATAGCCTGTGTATAGCCAACGGCTATAGACGCCCGAGGCCTATTCATGAGCGAAGCCTCCCCTCGCCTATTCATTCGCTTGCAAATTCATTGTCATTGTCGCTGCGATTCCGATCTGGGGATACGCTACTTTGAGAGACATGATTGAGACACCTGTGCTACCAACGTAATCAGAATTTTCTTTTGGTGCATACTTGGGTTTCGAAACCCAAGTATGTTCAGGGTGTGTTGGCGCGGCAGGTTGTGTAATCTGGACACTTTGGCACATTGTGCCAAGGTGCAGGTGGATAGACTCTCTCTCATATGCGTGTGGCACGCGACATAGATGTCGAGAGAGCTCTCTCGAATATACGTGTGTCACGCATGGCGGATGGCGATCTTGTTCATCATGTGCCGTGTGCACAAGACAGTGGTCTGAGGCAGGCAATTGATGCATCAAGCTGTGTGCCTACTCACACACAAACATGCACATGTGCATGTGTCAAATAGCGTGTGTCTATGAGGGTATGCCTATGAGGGTATCAGATGCCCATACCCTCATAGGCACATGTCTGCCTATGAGGGTATCAGATGCCGACATCCTTGCGTATCAGACCATTTCCTTGGTCTGACGCGACATTGGTAGGCTCTCTACCTTGTCCTTGCGTATCAGACAAGTTGGTAGGCTCTCTGTTGCGGATGAGACCTTTTCCTTGCGTATCAGACAAGCCTTTGGTATGAGTGCCAAGGTAAGTCAATGCGCGCGTGCCGTGCGGCCGGGCAGGACACAGATTGGCACATGGCCTATCTTGGCACATGGCGTATCTTGGTGACAGAAGCTTGTAGCTCTGACGTGTGTCACGTGGACGTGTCACTTGTGTCTGTCTCTCACTGCTGTGTGTGACTTGTGCCGCTTCGTGCTGTGTGCCCACATCTGTGGGCACCCACCACAAAGCGGCAGAGGAGAAGGTTCTGTAGCCCACATGACATGTAATAGCCTCTGTACCCCACGTGCAATAGTGTGCTGTCACATGCAACAGGCAAGAGTGTGCTGTGTCGTTGGCATGAGTGTGCTGTGTCGTCGGCAATAGTGTGCTGTGTGGTCGACATGCTTGATGGGCATACCGCAACAAGATGACACCATTGCGGACACCATCACTTGATGCGCACACCGCAACAACATGCCACGCAGCATACCGCAACAAGATGACACATACCGCAACAACATGACACATACCGCAACAACATGACACCATGACACCATGACAACAGGAAGCAGAGATACACGGCAGCTGGAGGAGAGCGACTCCTCCTTGACCTTACCACCTTGCAGGTGTGCCATTCCATATGGCTTGCTGCTGCACCATATGGCTTGCTGCTGCACCATATGGCTTGCTGCTGCACCATATGGCTTGCTGCTGCACCATACCATACGTGATACGTGCTGTAGGAGGCTTGCACGTGGAGGCTACGACACCTGATGCTATGCCAGGTGATGGTAGGACAGGTGATGGGTTTGGTGTGGTATGAAAGGTGATGCCTTTCATCTGGTATGACACCTGTCATGGGAGGCCTCCCATCAAGTGCACCACACCATGTGTGTTGGAGGTGCAGCATAGCATATGTGACATGTCCTCGAAGGTGCACACCTCCTTGTCGTGACACCACGACACAGCTCATTGTCGTGACACCATGAGCAACGACACACACAAGACACCACTTTGTGGTCAGTGTCCTTATGCAAGATTAGAGCAAAGATGGAGGGTTGTGCGTGTGCGAGGCTTGTCTTGTGCGAGGCTTGTGTTGCAGCGGATTGATGCGGCCTTGACATGCGATGGATGCCTTGACATGACATGCGATGGATGCATGTCAAGGCATCCATGGCATGCATGCTTGACACGCACCTTTGAAATGCACCCTGGCACTGTGCAACCCTTGTGGTGTGAGAGGGTGATAGTGTGGAGTTGGTGTGAGAGGGTGATAGTGTGGAGTGGTGCTTGCGGGTGCCTTTGCAGAGGGGGGTGTCGAGTTTGCTGAGGGACATGTCGAGTTTGCTGAGGGACATGTCGATTTTGCGCGCGCCTGCCTTTGTTGTCTCGTCTTGAAAGGTGGTGTGGTGTGTGTGGTCAGGAGCTGGGGCGGGAGTTGGGAGCAGAGCGGGTGGTGGATGGGTTTGATCGGCTTGCACAAGCAGCCAACATTCTCGGTATCTCCACACCCATCTATGTCCACACCCACCCCTTCTTGTCTTTCTTTTTCTTGGCCTCTTTGTATGTTTGAAATGCGCAGAGAAGTGCTTTTCACATGGTTGCGGCGGTTGCACCATTGCGTTACCTGGCCTTTGATAGCGATGTGTGTTGTGTGCGTTTGATAGCGATGTGTGTTGTGTGCCTTTGATACCGACCTGTCGTGTCTATGTCTCTCTTTCTCTGCTGCAAGAAGGTGTGTGCGTGTCTCTCCCTCTGCCTTGCTGAGGCTGCGTGAATGAGGGGAGGAGTGACGGTGTTTGAGCAAGTGCATGTCTCGCCTCGCGAGACATGCACGCGCGACATCCAACGAGACATGCACGCGAGACATGCACGCGCATCGCCTCGCCTCCTTGTGATGCGTCATATGTTGATCTTGTCATATGTTGACATGCTGAAAGAGGACAAGACGGATCACGACGATAATACGCCTGACGTGAGGACGCGAAGGTGAGCATGACACCCGGCATGACAATAAGACGCATCACGAGCATGAGTAGCATGAGTAGCATGAGTAGCATGAGTAGCATGACAATAAGACGCGCATCACTATTGTATTGTTACAATAACACGCGCATCACTATTGTATTGTTACACGCGCATGACTATTGTATTGTGCGCTTGGTCAATGGGCAGTGCTGAATGCTGCCAATATCCTTGTCATGCTCGACGAAAACACTGTGAGTTATGTGCTTTGAGTTATGTGCTGTGAGTATTGTGAGTGATGTGCTTTGCTGTGAGTAATGTACATGCCGGCGTGCACTGTGGCGTTTCTCGGCGCGCGGCACGCATGCATTAAACGAATGCCCGCATCCATTCGTTTACCTTCGCATCCATACGGAATATTCGCCCCAGATGCATATGGAAGTTGCATCCTTTTCTGTGTGACGTCTATGTGAGGTGAATCATGTGTAATAGACACTGTGTGACGTGTATGTGAGGTGAATCATGTGAGGTGAATCATGTCTATTACACCTGTCTGAGGTGAATCATGTCTATTACACCAGTGATTCATGTCTATTACACCTGTCTATCCGCTCTCTCTCTATGCAGAGTAAGAGTGTATGTCGATGGGTTCTACGTATGGCACATAATGCACGGCGCCATGTGTGTGTCGATGCGCACTAGCTACGCGCTGTATCTAAACGAGCATGCTACAAGATGATGCTCTAGATACATCTTGTTGCGCAACATACATGCAGGCAACATACATGCAGGCAACATACATGCAGGCATTGTTTGGAGATGCGCTTGTACGTTGCGCAACATGTAACAACATACATGCAGGCATTGTTTGGAGATGCGCTTGTCTTTCAAGACATGCTCCAGCTTCTCATCTTACGCGACGACTGGGGTCAGTTGAAGGGCAAGCTCAAAGCCAAAGTCTCTGCCCTCATGTCAAAGTAGTTTGAAGTAGTTTGAAGGCATTGAGCGCCTGCGACGGCTTGAAATGAGGAGACATAGACCCAACACGTAGCGCATGTGTGTGGGAATGTATTGGTGGCTTTTGGACCGGTGTCAAAGCAGAGACATAGGGTTGCGGTGCCCACGCATTGTGAGGTAGGGGGGGGATTTGTGTGGGCACCTCAAGGCTATGTCTCTCCTCCGTCTGCGGCTATGTCTCTCCTCCATCTGCGGTCGCAAAAGCACCAATCCACAACTTGTGCACATTGTCCCAGAGGGAGAGATGATGGAGGAGGAAGTGTGCATGTAGTGGTGAGGAGGAAGTGTGCATCTAGTCCTTCAGTCGTAAGGAGACATTTCCGGAGGGTCGTTGAGGTGCATGTGGGTATTCAAGTCTGACCAGACGGAGTCACCCTTCGCTGAGCGCCGAAATAATCGAAAAAAAGAACTGTCTTTTTGTACTGTTGCTTCATAGCTCCGTGCCTTTTAGCTTGCTTTTTGCATGGGCTTTCTAGCTCGCTTTTTGAAAATTTGCCTGCAAGAAGCTGCAGGCTCTTCAAGCAGCCTTAGGTGGCGTGTGCAAGGTTGGAGAGAGTCTATTTACCGAACCTATCATCGTGTATTCATTGCACGTATCATCGGGTGGATGTCAGGTCCAACGTCTTTTTTGGGTGGTGAATACCCAACTTAATCACTGGACTAAGTAGGTGGTGAGCACCCAAAGTTGTCCGATCTGAGATGGCATGTCTCAGACGTCCGATCTCATCTGGTATCGTGTCTCATTGGTATCGTGCATAGAATCTTTTCATTCCGCTTTTGGCGACGCCAAAAGGGGTGGCAACGCTGCACCCGTGACAGCGACCAGATTGAGTCATAACCTGACATGTCTTTTGAAAGGCTTTTCGAGATGAGACAAAAAAGAATAAGGCATGAAATACAACGAATAAGGCAGGAAATACAGGTAGTATTTCCTCTTTGCGGAAAGACTTGCAGCGACATAGGATATTCCTGCTATGTCGCATAGCAATTAGCACATGTCTCGGTAAATGTGAGGCTCGACCAAGCGGAGAAAGCTGTTTCATACTGACCGAAATTCAAATCTATAATAAAGCAGTTTTCGCGAAGTGCGTAAAATGCGAGGAGACTGCGATTGTGCGTGGGATGTATATGGAGACAATTTCGTGTGTGGCATGTGTATCGAGACAATATACACTCGAGACAATACACACTCGCGACAATACACACTCGAGACTATAGACACTCGAGACAAAAGACACTGGCATATCCCACGCAGTCTCGTGTGTCTCGATACATCCCACGCACAGCACATTCCACACAGAAACTTCTTTCCGTGCCTCGATACACATCCCACACAGAAATACATCCCACATAGAAACTATGTCTCGATACACGTCCCACACGCAGAACACATTCCACACAGAAACTCGTTTCTATGTCTCGATACACATCCCTCACAAAAACGCACACATACCGCACAGAAACTGTGTCTCGATGCACATCCCACACACGATTCATGTGAATCACATCCCACACAGAATCACAGAATCACATCCCACACACAAGCTCGTTTTTGAGTCTGGATACACACCCCACACACGGAAAGGAGTCACGCCATTTGTGCATTGTGTTATGCCACTTGTAGATATCTCATGCTTGCTAACAGAAATAAGTCGCACGTCAAATTCATTTGCCGTGTGACTTATTTCTGTTAGCAAGCATGAGACGTTTATAAATGACAGCGGTCTCTTTTGGGTAAAGAGGTCGTCCAAATGACCCTCTGTTGCCCGTGAGCTCTAGCACGTCTCCGTCCGCCGTTGGTGAAGGAAGTGTAGCTTTAGCCCCAAATGGTGCTGTCTGACAGCTTCTTTTTGAAGATCAAAGATGGCTCATGCCCTTGGAGAAGCTCCTGGGCATGCACCATCACCAATCGACCCATCCTTGCTTCCGACTCTTTGGGACTCAATAGTCACGGTACGCATACCTACAGGAATTGTAAGAAATTTTTTTGAAAAAAGGACCTTTTTCTGAATAATACAGTAAATAAATAAAATGTCGGTAGCAGCTCACGAGCTGCAGCAGAGAGTCCCAGCGGCTCACGCCAAGGCTTGTCTTGCTGTCCGTTTGTTTCTTTTGCTTCAAATGGGTCGGCATCCCTTTCTAATGCTTTTGGCCGAACCATCTTTCTTCATCTTGAGTGCTCTTGCGACGTTTCTTTTGTAACGCGTACGCGTGAAACAAAGCAATTCGAGCAGCTTGACGTCGAATGTACCGCCTTGATCACATGACATAGTAATCACCGCGTTGGGGTCCCAATGTTCCTCGAAGACCGGGAATTGTGTCACAATCTTTGACAATCGCAACTTTGTGGTTTTCATCCCGCACTTTCGCATACCAGCATCAGGCAATATTTGTTGGTTATGTTTAAATCCGTCCAGGTCGGGGGGTTTGGGACCACCCGGTCGGTCCACCATCCAATCACCGAAGTTGTCTTCTCCCATCCATTGACGCACCGCCCCAGTCAAAAGATTATGGATTGTATTGTTCGCGCGTAAGGGAACCACCCCCCTCTCGATTCTGTGGGAAGTCGAGAAAGCGAAAAAGGTCTGAAAGAAAAAAAAAAAGGTCTGAAAGGACCCAAACGGATCTGGCCATTAAATAGCCGATCCGATCTCGATTCTCAAGATTGGCATTGTGAAAGACATGAGTGAGACATGTGCCTTACAATCCTTGTCTAGGTCTGTCAGAATGCCGGAGAACTGCGAGGAGTCAGATTGCCCTCTGAGTACACAAAAAGCCAAATGGGAAGGCGGCGCACACACGCAAATATTTTGATTTTATTTGCGTTTATTACGGGAGATAGTAGTTTAGAACCCTTGCTTGAGGGTCTATTATCTCACATCCATATGGATTTGAGTTCTCCGTGTTCGGCTGGAATCGAAACGGGGACCTGCGGATACTTGTTTTTCTCTTCAGTGCCGCACTCTAACCAACTGAGCTAAAGTGGCGGACGATTCACTGAAAAACTTTAAAGGACCCTTTTGGATGAATATAAACTAACAAACAACAAGAGAGAGACGAATGGTATGTACATGTAAGAGGCATACTCACGCACACAGAAATATGTAAATATACCCAGAGATAGGCGCATGCGCATATAAATGGGTAAATTAAATTTTGTGGCGATATGAACGGCGTAAGTACACTTGACATATAAAAGGATACACGAGTATATATGGATACACGAGTATATATGCGCATGCGTATATGATTGTAGAAAAGGTGAATGTAGACGGCTTGATCTGGAAGAATGAGGAATGAGAGGTAGGACAATGATTTTCATTGGCCAAAGCTCTTATATGAAAGAGGACCACGGCTAGCGCTGTACATCCAGCACGCAAACAGTGGCGCACGGTTCACCAGCTTTGGGCAAGACCAAAGCTATTGCGAGATGATTGCAGGCTTCCAATCGAGCTTGTCCCCAGCCCACGAACGACCAATCAAGATTTCTTTTCGCCATGATGGAGGTCACTGAGGTTGTGTCAACATTTGAGTAGACGGAAGAGCAGCGCGTCGGGGTGTGGCAGGTAAAAGCAGAACATGATCGGGCAAGTGAAGTTGCGCGCACATATCTTAAACTTGATTATGATAGTCATAGAGCCTTGGTCAGGGTGTCGTGTGATCACAACAGTCGAACGCCTGTGTGGTTGTACCAATAGCAGCAGAGTGTCAAGCATGCGCACATGCGAAGTGTATGGGGTCGTCAGTACCAAGGTGGAGGTGGAGGATAGGAAGCATGACATCTGCGGGTATGCAAGTCATTTGAAGTGTTGGGGCTGAGGTCACCCTCCTGCGCCGCAAAACCCCGTCGCAAGAGGGTGCAGTGGTGCCCCAAAGCAGGCCGCGGCCGAAAGACCGCTGTCTTCATCTGTCTGATTGATTGATAGCTGCAAGGTAGGGCAAAGCCTCATGAACCAAGCCTACGTCGCTATCAGAGCCCAGAAAGCGCAAAACCGTGCTCTCCGATGTGAAGAAACACCCGGGAGGGGTTGGAGGTGTTTTGGGTTGAGTAAAGAGCGATGAGACTCATGAAGGGTTTGGTACGAAGTCTTCATTGTGATCTTGGAAAACGTGAAACATGTCGTGGATTTGTAAAATCAATCCAAATTTCTAATTCCTTTTATTTGAATTCACTTCAACTGGAGCGGTCAAATAGATACCATAAAGTCATTCAATGGTCAAAGCAAGGCGAACTAATTATTATGAATAATATTTGTGATTCCTAAATTTATGTAAACGGTGTTTAGTAAAACCGAAATCTCCTGAATTTAGATTACATAACTGGAATCGATCCGACGTGCACTTTGCATTAACCATTAGGCCACGGCGATCAGACGTGTGCCAGTAGCTTCTCTCATAAAGGCAACCCCCCCATGACTCAGTGAACTTGGTGATACCAGATTAATGCATCTGGGAGTTCTATGCCGGACAATTATTCACCACAGCACGGTACTAGAATTCCCAGAGGTCTGCGTACACTGTTGTACTAGAATGCTTTGAGGTCTGCGTACAACACGTGCGGATAGCAGGAGAGGACAAAAGATTCATAAAAACACCACAGCCCTGCGTGGTTGCCTTTAAGAGAGGAGCGACTGGCACATGACCGGAATCGATTCGACGTGCATCTTTTGCCTTGACCCTTTGACCACGTCGTTTTCAATATCTGATCAGGTATTAAAAAAACGTGCGCCGCAGTCTCATAAAAAGATCTTGCCTGCGGCGCTTTTGTTTGCATACAAAAATCTTGTCTGTGGGGCGTTTGATTTAAGTGTTACCGATTTATTGGTATTCAAGATGAATCCGAACTCAAATACTCAGTGATCACAACGATGCTATTTGTAAAAAACAGTAATGCTTAATGTCTTTGTAATTCAAAAGTAATGTCCCTGTGGGCGCCTCCAACAACGTCATTTTACGTCGTGTGACGCTGTTGACCAACCATCAGCAAATATGTGTGATAACCTGTGCCCAGCCCACTTGAAGTCCGACAATTTTTTTTCCAGATTCTGCAGCGCGAGACTTGATGCTGAGACGACACCAGTTGACAAGATGTGAGTGAATTCTTGTTTTTTGAAACATTTCTTTTTTGAGGGAGTTCAGCAACAAAAAAATCGCCAAAAAACCCGAAAATGCTCTCTCCGACGCGCTACCAATGTTATGTTCTCAAAAAATATTTTTTTGAAGCCGTGCTTCGCGCGGTTTAAGTTCATGAATTAATTCGGGTGCAAAGAATTGCCTCACTTGATCAGATATGTGGTGTGTGTGCGTTGTTTTGTTTTATTAAACTGATATCTGGGAATCGTTGCGGTCTGGGGGTTTCGTCAAAGTAGCACGTACCACGATTGGGATTCTCATTAGTTCTTACACTTTTTATTTTCAAGCGATTAATGTTAGACAGGACTCTTTCCGCTTAGGAATTTAGGTCAGATTGACCTGTTACAATCCCACTGCACCAGGGGGCTACAAGAACCAAAGCAAAGCTACAGGGGATTGAAAGGGTCAGGGCTGCTACTCGGTTCTTACACCGAGAATCTATAAAACCTTTTGTTTGTCCAGATCTAGCAATATTTCTAGTTGATCGCCAAAATGGCAGACGGATTGAGTTAGTTCCAAATCTTTCGTTTTTTAAAGGCTATCATGTCCCCGGGCCCCTCACCAAAAGTTTAATTTAAACACTGAAAATAATATGTTGAATGAGATGATGCTGGGTCATTTGATTTGATGAAAGTCATTTTGATTTAAGAACACATAAAGTTCTGTTCAAATTATATATCAATGTTGAGATTTTTTTGTCATTCATTGTGTATGGAGCTTTCAAGTACACATGTTCAATTTTATCGCTGCTGATATTTCTCATTCTGGAGCATTTTAGATATTTTGGAACCCTTTGCTTTTTCTGACTTCCTTTTCTACCATCCTTTTGGGGGACGTGATAGCCTTCAAAAACGAAAGATTTACGAAGAGAGTGATTTGATGAGTAAATTGCCTTTGTATTCAATGAATTATTTTTTTGTTAGTCAAGTCCTTTTCATTTTTCTAGTTCAACTTCTCGAGATCTATACTTCAATCTGATTGTAAGAAATCCACCCCCCTGGGGATGGCTTCCTTGTTGGGTGGTTTCCAAACCAAGCACTCGGAGGAAGAGGACCTCCTCTGAAGAACAACCCCCAAAATTGATCAATTTTGGAGGTTGTTCCGTTCCGGGGGGGTCTTCTTCCTACAAGTTCTTGATTTGGAAACCACCCAACGAAGAAACCACCCCGAGGAGGTGGGGTTCTTACGATCAAATGTGTTGATTTACACAGCAAGGGATACCAAAAATCGGGCAAAAATGGCCAACTGGTTTAGGGTTTAGGGTTTAGCGTTTGGCGTCTAGGGGTTAGCGTTAGAGATTAGGCGTCAAGTTGTCTTTCTCGGAGGGCTATTTGGTAGGCAAACCTTTTCCGGACGGAAAGTCCTTGCCATGTCATTAATTCAACTTTTTGATATTTTCATTTTGCTCACCAAGTTTATTTGAAATAGAGCACAGCAAGTCTGCCTACCTGACAAATCGGATTACCTTGAGCCCTTCACTCTTACAAGTTTCTTGTGACAAGTTTTTGGAGTCACTTTTTGGTCACTTCCCACCTCCATTCCATTTTACCCGTCAAATCTGATTAATCGATGAAGATCTCTGCAAACATTTCCTTGATCGCAAATCCCTTTGGATGTCACTAATGCAAGTTTTTGAGATCTACACATTATCTTAGAGTCCTATATCCCTACACGGAGATATCCTTACATGGATATGAATGAACTAGAAGTTAGGAACTATGTGAGACATTTGCGGGATCTAAATGTCACGCGTGAAAAAAAGTTTTTTCAGCCATGTGTGACATTGCGTAAAAAGTCACAGATGTCACAAATGTCACGAGAGATCACATATGTGAAATTTTCAGTGAAGATTACGGATTATGGATGCTGGAAAATTCCGGCTGGGAGCAACACTTATCTTGTCTTCAGTTGTACCTGTCCAACTCCTATTTTGAGCCAATGAACGTTTGGTCCCATTTTTTTTGCATAATGATCTCAAAACTTGTTACTTTTTATGTCAATCCTTTCTATGGTCGCATCGAATCGATCAAAAACGCAGGTGAAAGATGTTCAAAAGTTGCGTCAGAATAGTGGCCTGGGAGTTGATGTCGTGAAACAAATATTTCATGTCAATCTATTATTTCGAAATATAGCATTTGACGGGTAAAACCCTCTACCTCCAAGCTAGAGTGCACAGTTTAGACGACTGCGCGGCGACTCTCTGATACAATAGCCCCCAACGGGAGCTAACACGTCGAGACAAGCATCACCCTTACCAATCCTACCAACAAATTTCAGAGTAATCTCTTGAACCCTCCCTTTTCCAGCCCAAAAAGCACGCTTTTGCAAATTCCCGATCCGCGAGGATCTAGCGCCCCGAGCCCGTACCAGCCCCTCTGCGCCCGGCCGCGCCTCCCACCCTCAACCTTGCTTCCCTCACGACACACATGCGCACGTCATGTCCACGCGCCCAACTCCCTTCCAGCCCACTTTCCGCGCCCTCTTCCCACCAACCCCACCCCATCCTTGTTCAACCCACCCATACAAGGTGTCTGTTTCTACTTCGTGCCTTTACCTCTGTCTGCCTCCCCATACCCCATGCGCAGACACAAATGATGCTTCCTGCACTCCACCATTCTAAGGGCAAGATCCCGTCGAGTTTTCAGAAGCCCCGCACCCTCCCTAAGCATAGCGCTGAGTTCATTCGCGACAAGATATTGAGCATGAACTACAAAGATACCTGCTTCAGCAACGGCGAGGGGCAGGGCAAGTGCAAAGGTCAACCCCCACCCCACTCAACAGAATCTCCCCAAAATATGCTTATTCACCAACGAGACACACAACGCTGCGCGGACCTCTCCCCCTCTTCCCACCACCGACCTTGAACTTGGAAACGCATCCACCACACCACACCACAATACTTGCGTCCCACATGCCTCTACACGGTGCCCACGTTTCTGCGCCTTCACACAATTCTGCTCACTTCCTCTTAACACAAACACCCACACACTCAGGCGACACCGAGCTCTGGTCTGGCAGTGCCTCTCACGAACGGCCCTCACACTAAAATCGTTTGGGTTCTCATGAGGGCCATCGAAAAAGGCCCCTATGGAGCAATTGCGCATGGCGCAGTAATCTCTATCATGTATGATGTAAGAATCTACTTTCTTTCCCTCATCCA
>Ga0105054_10008107_pt1 | contig 13994 bp, 13 predicted proteins | sample BON02_FD_78091 | JGI IMG/M metagenome (GOLD analysis project Ga0105054, IMG submission 78091) | Freshwater microbial communities from Lake Bonney liftoff mats and glacier meltwater in Antarctica - BON-02 (megahit assembly) | ecosystem: Environmental > Aquatic > Freshwater > Ice > Glacier...
CAAGGGGGTGTCTCCAGTCGCCCTCCGGGCTCCTTCCAACACCCCCTTGCACGATTAACTCAGGATCGAACCCAGTAGCCTTTGCCGCCAGATTTACGCGCTTTCTGACAACCGTTCACACATAGCAAAGATCACGACAATTCCTATAAGATTTTCTGGGAACAAGTGAAGTTATTTAAGAGCTTTGTACATGAAGATGTATATGATGAGGAGCCATTCTCATGGAATGACGCTTTACTCAACTCAGTTCGTGTATTTAATATTTTTAATACGCAGTTTCTTAGCAAAATCTTCTCGGAGAAGCGCATCGACGCCGAAACTGCCGATAAGGTAGCCATTGCAGGATGGTATTGGCTTGCTTCTGTGTATGTCAAGGGAACGTATTGGTATAAGGATAAAGCTGAGGACAATTCTGTAGGTGCGATATGCAACGAAATAGTTGATCGATATTTTCCAACACCGATCGACGACTTCATTTTTTTGGATGTACGTAAGTTTGCCGTAGCACTGATTGAAAGAGGTCTTGAACAATCGACAGAATATGTAAAGATTACGCAATCGCAATTGACGGATGATGAAAACGCGGCCCCAATTAGCTGGACAGATTATTTGGCTTGCAGGAGTGATGCGTTTTAGTGAAAAATTTGCAATGCGATACAAATTCAAAATTTCGGGTTGTTTTCTATTGAAACATATTGACTTTGAACGCCTACCAGCGCTGCGTGAAATTGGCGCAACCGGAGAATAGGAGCGCGCTGATTGATTGGGCTCGCGTCAACGCTGACAACGTCAATGCGGCCAAGTTGATGTCGGAAGCGCAGTGCGGGCGCGGCAACTTGATCGGGATCCTATCGGTCGTCAAGTGATGCAAGCCCCCGATGCCCGATAAATACAACTTGGGCAAAGGGAGGCTGATATGAAATTGGAAGAGAACTCCATGTAGGAGACTTTCGGAACTGTTAATGAACAATATGAAAATGCTACTGACTGTGTTGATGTTGTTGTTTGCTAGTACGGCTTGGGCTGGTGACTATGAGTATGGTTTGGCTGCTTATTACAAGGGTGATTACGTAGAAGCAACAAAGTGGTTCAAATTGGCAGCGGCACAAGGCGACGAAAATGCACAGTACCACTTAGGCGAAATGCACCGTGAAGGACGCGGTGCGCTACAAGATTACGCGGAAGCAATACGTTGGTACAAATTGGCTGCAGATAAAGGCTTCACACCCGCACAGTACCGCCTTGGCGAAATATACCGCGAGGGACGCGATGCTACACAGAACTATGCTGAAGCAATACGTTGGTACAAATTGGCTGCCGCACTAGGCAATGTAAGTGCGCAATACGAACTTGCTGGTATGCACGAAAAAGGACAAGGTACTGTACGGGATTATCTCCGAGCACATATGTGGTTCAACTTAGCTTCAGTGAAGGGTACCGCTGACGTCGCGGAAAACAGAGACAGAATCGCAATGAAAATGACGTCACAGCAAGTGAGAGAAGCACAAAAACTTGCCAGAGAATGCCAAGCACGAAACGTTAAGAACTGCGACTGAGCAATGTCAAATATGACACACATCCGGGGACCGGTCGATTGGTGGGATGCGATCTTTGATTCTTACGCCTTCATGAATGATGAATTGGTGTTATATTTGGGCGATGGAACAAAACGCAAAATGGAGGACTGGGGAGAGGATACGGTCACAACGCTAAGACATCTAGTGGAACTCGATCTCAGTGCCGGTGATGCGATTAGGGTGGCGACCTGGGGAAATCGAAAGAAGACTGAATGGTTCTGCGATGTAGTAAAGATTTGATCTACAAGATGAACTTTAGATGCTACTTCATTTCCGTATTGAGGAATATGCAGGCGTGTGAGCGTTTATTCGTCGCGCAGTATTGAGACGGCAAAGTGATCGATATTTCGATTGTTATAAGCTGAGTGCGGGCAAGCCCCCGGCATAAATAGTTGAACAGGGGGCTTGCATGAGACTAAACGAGATCGAACAGAATACCGCTGCGGAACAGCGTGTTGAGCGAATGAAAGACAACGCCAAAACGGCAAAGGACAAGGCCAAGCAGCTGACCACTCAGGCCAATCTGAGTGCGGATCAATTGAAGCTGCAGAAATCGAGGGAGCAAGTGTCGAAGGCGACGAAACCGTCAACATCTACGATGATCAAGCCAAGCGCATAGCTGAATTGTTGTCGAGAGAGGGAGACGTATTAACGGCGTGGGCCGCTACGTGCTGGAAATTGGTGAATTTCGTGGACGAAATGCTAAGCACGTTGCTTAAGAGATAAGGGGTAGGGAAAATGGAAATCCATTTCGAAGCAACGCGATCGTTTTGCTATAAATTCGGGCGCTACACAGTTCTGGCAGAAATTCAGCTAATGCCTGAAGTGACGGGTGGTCATGAGTTCAAACTGACTGATCTGGCAAATCGCGTCATTAGCAAGTACCTGACGTCTGAACAGCAGCAGATCAAGGTGAAGAAGGCTCAATCTGACAAGCTTGAACCAATTCACTCAATCATCAAGTTTTTCGCTTCGTTCATTGCCAAAGAGCAGGGGATGTTTGTCAGAATTGGCGACGGCATTTACCGATCAAAATCCGCTGAAGACATTTCAGACGTTGAATTGGAGGAAGCGGCCCTCGATGATGGTGATGAAGACGCTGCTGAATTCGAAGGCTGGATTTACGCGTTTAGCTTTCCGGTTCTGGTCAAATCTGGTGTGCCGTTTCCGATCAAGATTGGAAAAACCATCGGCGATGTTGAGACACGCGTTGCGCAGCAATGCAAGGGGTCTGCATCATTTGAAAACCCAATCATTCTTGGGCAATGGCAAGTCAATCGAGTTGGACCAACTGAGCTTGCTGCACATAACGTGTTGAAGGCAAGAAATAAATGGCGAGAGAACGTACCTGGGACTGAATGGTTTGATACAACTGTCGCCGAGATTCAATTGATCCTAAATTTCATTAACAACCCATCGATGTAGGCGTTGGCAGTTGTATGCGATTCGATTGCACGATCTAGTTGAGTACGAAGTTGCACAGCGTGCAACTAGGTGCAGGCTACATCGTTGATTTTGAAGAGCAATTTGCACTTGTCAGCTAGAGGCTGTTTCACAAATATTGCACAAAAGTTGCACGTGATATTTTTCGACATGCAACTTATTGATTTTTATAGATAAAAATGTTAGGTTACTATGGAGTGGGAATAGGAGGTCTGTCGAGACTTATCGGGATCTATCGAGGACTATCGCGAATTCAGCCCGGCCACGCCTGCTGACTTCGGCGGTAGCGGAGCGTTGAGATTTCGACGTGACGTCGGACGGGGTGTGATCTTTGCTGAACAGCAGATATTGCTGTTTAGTAGAATATTCAGATTTCGTTGGAGCGGCTGAAAGTCGATCGATCGGTCCTGGGAGCCTCGCCACGGTCGATCGGTGCCTCGCCATTTTGCGCGTGGCGCTTGAGCCGTTCGGAGGCAGCCTCCTTGCATCCGGACCGACTCGGGGCCTTGGCAGGCGTTTGGGGTAACGGCATCTTGCACGATAACATTAGTCATGTTATCGTGCTTTTTACATGTTAGATAAAGCCACCCCAGAACATGCCGTGGACGCGGCCGTTCACGCGTATCTGCATGAGACCTTGGGAATCGCCCCCCGGTTTCGGGCGTGGCCGGGTGCCGGCAAGCTGCCTTACTTTCTGCAGGACAGCTTCGAGGTCCGGGAACTGAAGGTCCTGGATCGGCAGATGCTCCTGGCGATCGACAAGCGGCCCGAAAAGCAGGGTTTGGCGAACGTTCGGGGTCAGATGGACAAGCTGCGCCAACTGGCCGGGATTCCCGTGGTCTACGTGACCGGCGCCCTCGCATCCTACGAGCGCAAGCGCCTTATCGACCAGAAGGTACCGTTCCTGGTTCCGGGCAACCAGCTCTACCTGCCGGATCTCGGGATCGATTTGCGCGAGTACTTTCGCAAGCCTCCCGCTGCGCCCGACACCGCGCTCAGCCCGGCTACGCAGGCGATGCTGATTACTGTCCTGCTACGCCAGCCTTGGCGCGGGCAGTGGCAGCCCGCCGAGGTGGTCCGCGACCTGGGCTACACCGCGATGACGCTCTCCCGGGCGGTCAAGGAACTTACGGCCGCCGGCATTGCAACATTGCGCACCGAGGGTAGGGCGCGATGGCTGCACACGGCGTGCAGTGCGGCGGAGACCTGGGAGCGGGCGAAGCCATTGCTGCGCAGCCCGATCAAGCGCCGTTTCTGGGTAAAGCCCATTCCCAAATGGAAGCCGCCTCACGTGAAGCTGGCGGGCTTGAGCGCGCTGGCGCGATATTCGATGCTTTCTGAGCCGCAGTGGTCGAGCTATGCGGTTAGCCCGGCGCAGTGGAAGGCAGCGACACAGGACGGCGTCGAGACCCTGCCCGAGCCGCTGCCGGGTGCCTGCGAATGGGAGCTCTGGCACTACAACCCCGCGCTCTTCCCAGGCAGCGACGCGGTCGATCCGCTTTCGTTGACACTCAGCCTGCAAGGCAACACGGATGAGCGGGTCCAGCTCGCGCTGGATGAACTGAAGGAGCGCTTTCCGTGGTGAGGGGGTTCGATGTCTTCCGGGAACATTTCGCCGGCCACGCCGATCAGTTCGTGCTGATTGGCGGCACCGCTGCGACGCTCGCAATGGAAGAGGCGGGGCTCGAGTTTCGCGCGACGAAGGACCTGGACATCGTCCTCCACATTGAAGCGCTCAGCCCAACATTCGGCGCAGTTTTCTGGAGTTTCGTCGATGCGGGCGGCTATGAAATCCGACAGGCCAGCGACACCGGGAAGCCCGTGTTCTACCGCTTCCAGAAGCCAGCCGACGAGCGCTTCCCCGTCATGCTCGAGTTGTTCTGTCGAGCGCCCGACGGGATCAAGCTCGCCGAAGGCAGTCACCTTGCGCCGATCCCGATTGACGAGGCCGTTGCGAGTCTGTCCGCCATCCTGCTCGATGACGCGTATTACGAGTTCATTCTCGCCGGCCGCAGGGAAATCGATGGGTTGCCTTGGGTCGGCGAGGACAGGCTGATCCCGCTCAAGGCCAGCGCGTGGTTGGACCTCGGTGAACGCCAGGCAAAGGGCGAGCCGGTGGACAGCAAGAACATCCGCAAACATGCAAACGACGTGCTGCGCTTGTCGCAGTTGCTCGTGCCGGACGTTCGCATCGCCGTCGCCCCACGGATCGCGCAGGATCTGAATCGCTTTCTCGATGGGATCGAAGCGGATCGGTCGATCGACCTGAAGTCGATCGGGATCAACAGTAGCGTCGCAGCGATTGTCGAACGTATCGCTTTGGCCTACGAATTGAATCGACGGGGGCAGACGTGATCACCACCGAGCGTGCGGCCTGCCGTTCGATTTGGCGGGAGCTGAATCGGCCATCGCGGTGGGTAGTGGGCTGGCCACCGAGCCGACACTCGAAGTCTGGCCGCCGCTGACGGTAAAAAGTTGGTCGGAAAAGTGATATGCGACGATGAGTTAGTGCGTTTGATGCCTCGGCCTTTTTGGTGCTCATCCGATGCTCAAGGCAGTGTGCGATAGAGGGCTCGCGAATGCCTCAGGAGCCAATAGATCTCGATAGATCTCGAAAGCTGCGTTTTCGCAAAACCGCGCGCAAACCCGCGCCAGCGCTGGTGCCTGACAGGTTGACGGTAAAAATGACGGTAAAAATGTTCAAGACAACGGAGAGCAGCTTAAGAATCAACAGCTTAGTAGGCTCGTTGACGATCGAGTGTAAACATTCGGTGAACAGGTGTGGGCTATGCGGCTTGCTGGCACAGGAGGGCGCGGAAGTTGTTGCGTAGCGGGTATAGCCAGATGTCCTTGACGGGGATGATTTGGCTGTGCACACGGCTCTTTTTGCCGCGTCCCACAGTCTGACCGACAAGCGTCCAGTCGGCTGCATTCCTGGCGTTTTCGCGCGAGCACGGCAACGACTTGTCGACAGCACGACCGCAATACCGCTTCCGCGGCCTGCAACCTGGCGATCGCTGGTGCCTGTGTGCCTTGCGCTGGAAGGAAGCACTGGACGCAGGTTTCGCGCCCGACGTGGTTCTGTCGTCGACCCACCAAAAGGCGCTGAAGATCGTATCGCTGGCGCAGTTGAAGGCACACGCCTTGTAGGTCACGTACCGTTGGTTGCAGCTGAAGAGGGCCGTTGCCTGCTATTGGCGCTGGCGGCCGCCCCCCCTGTTTGGGGGAGAATGTGCCCGATGTTGCCAAGGGGACGAACGCGATGGGTTTGGGGAAATTGGGCCGGTACGACATCATTCGCATCCTGGGCAAGGGTGCGATGGGGATGGTGTACGAGGCGCGCGACCCGAACCTGGAGCGGCGCGTGGCGATCAAGACCATCAAGGTCGACGCCTTGTCGCAGGAGGCCTCGGCTGAGTACGAAGCGAGGTTTCGCACCGAGGCCCGCTCCGCGGCCCGCTTGCAGCATCCCCACATCGTCAGTGTCTACGACTCGGGCCGGCATGGCGACATGGCCTATCTGGTCATGGAGTTGGTGCAGGGCGATGACCTGAAGCAGTTGCTCGACCGCGGTGTCACGTTTTCGCTGGCGCAGGCGACGCACCTGATGTGCGACCTGCTGTCGGCGCTGGACTATGCGCATCGCCAGCACATCGTGCACCGCGATGTCAAGCCGGCCAACCTGCTGGTCGAGGCCGACGGGCGGGTCAAGTTGACTGACTTTGGTGTGGCGCGGATTCAGGACTCGGGCGACGCTACCCGTACCCGCGGCTCCATGGTCGGTACGCTGAAATACATGGCTCCCGAGCAGGTCCAGGGTCTGGCGGTGGATGCACGCGCCGACATTTTTGCTGCGGGCGTCGTGCTCTACCAATTGCTCACGGGGCAGCGGCCGTTCGATGGCGCCAGTGACTTCGCCATCATTCAGCAAATCGTTGCTGCCGCGCCGCCACCGCCGTCCACGGTCAATACGCAACTGCCACCGGCGATAGATGCCGTGCTGGCGCAGGCTCTGGCGCCATCGCGCGAGCAGCGGTTCGTCAGCGCACAGGCGTTTGCCGTTGCCCTGGAGGCGGCCGTGGCCACGGTTGCCGACCAGACCATCGTGCCGTCGCCGGGCATGCGTCCCGCTGTGGAGTGGGGCGGAACCGGCGCGGATGCCATGCGCCGCCATGGCCGATCCGGCGGCAGCAGCCTCGCAGCGATGGGCGATACCTCCGGTTCAACAGTGACGCAGGAGCTCGAACTGGTTTACTGGAAGGACGTCAAGGACTCGGACGACGTAGTCGACCTGCAGGGCTTTCTCGACCGTTTCCCGCATGGCATCTATGGCGACCTGGCGCGCCGTCGCTTGAAGCGACTGGGTGGTTCGGCACGCGGCGAGCAGACCGGCACCGCGCTGCAAACCCAGGTGATGGATAGGGAAGGTCCGTACTCCGGCTTTGCCGACACCGAGCAGATGATCGACGAGACCTTGCTGATCGAACGCGACCCCAACGTCGATGCCACGCCATTGATCCCTGACGAGCAGACTCTGGTCATGGCATGTGCACCGCATGCGCCGGCAACCGAAGACGGGTCGGCCAAGTCGCCAGCCGCTGTGGCGATGACGCCTGAGCCAGCGACTACGGAATTCGTCTCAGCCAATGTGCCCGAGCAAGCCAAAGTATCGACCCAGGGTGCCAGTGCCGCGGTGCCTGCGCAGCCGATCAACCGCATGGCGTTGCTGGCGTCGCTGCTGGTGACCGTTGCGCTGGCGTTGTGGGTGTGCGGATCGACCGCGGATCCGCAGCCAGTGGCGGTGTCGGTGCCCGCTGGCGTGCGTGCGCCGGCGGCGGTCGTGGGAGATGTCGGGTCGAGGGATGCGCCGGCAGCCGAGCTGGCCGCATCGGCGTCTGCGGCGGCGATGGTTGGACCCGAGGCGCCGTCGTCAGCTGCAGTCGAAGCGGCTGCGGCAATACCAGCCGTCACTCGCCCCGAGCCGGCCGTGGCCCGGGACAAGGCTGTCGCCGCCAAGCCTGTGCAGGCCCGTGTCGCGAAACCGATCGCCATGGTTGCGGGCGGACCGGTTAGCCCAGAGAAGGCCTGCGAAGGCCGTGTGTTGCTGGGGTTTCAAACCTGCGTGAGCGACCAATGCGCTTTGGCTGAATTCGCAGGCCATGCGGTCTGCCGGCAGCGGCGCTTGGCCGAGCAGGCGCGCGACGCGCAGCACAACAATCGCAACTGACGCAGCGGCGCTATCGCGCCGGCTGATCAGGGGCTGACGCTTATTGCGCGACCCAGCCACCGTCCATGTTCCAGGCCACGCCGCGCACATTGTTGCCTGCAGGCGAACAGAAGAACACAGCCAGCGCACCCAACTCGTTGGGCGTGGTGAATTGCATTGATGGCTCCTTTTCACCGAGCAGAAGCGCGATCGCTTCGTCGTTCAGCACGCCCTGGCTGGTGGCCTTGGCGTCAACCTGCTTTTGCACCAGTGGCGTCAACACCCAGCCCGGACAGATGGCGTTGCAGGTGATGCCGCCCACGGCGTTTTCCAGTGCAGTGACCTTGGTCAGGCCGACAACGCCATGCTTGGCTGCCACATAGGCTGACTTTTCTGCCGAGCCGACGAGTCCGTGGACGGATGCGATATTGATGATGCGGCCCCATTTGGCGGCCTGCATCGCCGGCAGTGCCAGTCGGGTCGCGTGAAAGGCGCTGGACAGGTTGATGGCGATGATCGCGTCCCAGCGCTCGGTCGGGAAGTTTTCGATGCGCGACACATGCTGGATGCCGGCGTTGTTGACCAGGATGTCGACGCGGCCGAAGCGTTCGGCCGCATAGCGCATCATTGCATCGATTTCGGCTGGCTTACTCATGTCGGCACCGTGGTAGTCGACCTTGACGCCAAGCGCGCTGATCGCCGCCTTCGGGCTTTCCACGTCGCCAAAACCGTTCAGAACGATGTTGGCGCCTTGCTGTGCCAGTGCCTGGGCAATCCCCAGGCCAATGCCGCTGGTGGATCCGGTTACCAATGCTGTCTTGCCCTTGAGCATGATGATTCTCCAATTCAATTACGATGTATCGACAGTCGTCATTTTGTCCCTGTTTTGTCCCTGTACTTTCCGCCATGAATCCCATCGACCCCGAACTGCACCATGTGAAATGTCCCGATGCCCAGGGAGGCCATCGCATGGCGTATTGGCAATGGGGCGACCCTGCCGCATCACATGTGGTCGTATGCGTCCATGGCCTTTCGCGCCAGGGCCGCGACTTCGATGTACTGGCCCGTGCCCTTTGTACGCGCGCTGGCAATGGCATGCGGGTGGTGTGTCCGGATGTCGCGGGCCGTGGCCAGAGCGAATGGCTCAAGGACCCGATGGGTTACCAGATTCCACACTACGCGGCAGACATGTTGGCGCTGATCGCCCAGTTGCAGCCGACCACGCTGGACTGGGTTGGCACCAGTATGGGTGGGCTGATCGGCATGGTGCTGGCCGGCCAGCCCGATCTGCCGTTGCCGGTGCGGATCCGCCGCCTGGTGCTCAACGACGTCGGTCCGGTCATGCGCTGGGAGGCACTTGAGCGAATTGCTACCTATCTGGGGCAGACCGGCCGCTTCACGTCGGTGCAGCAGGCTGCCGATACGATGTGGGCCATCTCGACCAGTTTCGGACCGCACACGCCGGAGCAATGGCTCGCCTTGTCGCGCCCGATGGTCAAGCCGATCCCCGGCGAATACGGTGTGTTCACCCTGCATTACGACCCGGCCATTGCGGTGCCGTTTGGCACCCTCACGCGCGAGTCCGCCTTGCAAGGTCAGGAGGCTCTGTGGCAACTGTATGACGGCATCCAGGCCCAGACCTTGTTGCTGCGCGGCTCCGAATCCGACCTGTTGTCGCACGAGACGGCCATGGCCATGTGCGCGCGCGGCCCCAAGGCCCGTCTGGTGGAATTTGGCGGCGTCGGCCATGCGCCTACCCTGATTGCCGAAGACCAACTGGCCACGGTCTGCGGATTTGTGCTGGAGCCTGATTCGATTGGGCGCGGATGAAGACAGGCGAAGTGGGCCGGCAGACCAACCCGGATGTACCGCCGCTGATAGAAGCGTCCGCCGCCGGAGCGGTGCCCGATACCGACCCGGACCAAGTGCTGGCACGGGTACGTGCCTTTGTGGAGCCGTTGATTGCGGACGAGTCGCTCGACACCGGTGAGGGCACGTTGGCCCATGCACAGGCGGTGGCCCAGATCATCGCGTCCATCGGCGGCTCCGAGTTCATGCAGGGCGCAAGCTATCTGGTGTATGCCTGCGAGCATTTGACACGTCCGCAAGAGGCTATCAGCAAGCGGTTTGGCAGCACCCTGGCCGACCTGGCGATGGAGACGACCAAGCTGGTGCGGTTGCAGCGCCAGACCGGTTCCGGTGTGCGCAGTGATCTGCCGGGTGCGCCGACGGCGATGCCGCAGGCGACCGCCGCGCAGGTCGAGAACGTGCGCAAGATGCTGCTGGCGTTTTCGCGTGACCTGCGTGTTGTCATGTTGCGCCTGGCCTCGCGGCTGCAGACCCTGCGCTATTACGCGGCCAGCCGCAAGCCCCCGCCACCGGAAGTGTCGGCAGAAGCCTTGCTGGTGTTTGCGCCATTGGCCAACCGGCTCGGCATTTGGCAGATCAAGTGGGAGATCGAAGACCTGGCGCTGCGTTTCATGGAGCCTGACACCTATCGCGACGTAGCGCAAAAGCTCGAGCAGACACGGGCCCAGCGAGAGAGCGCAGTCGAGCAGCTGCGCGCGCAACTGCAGATCGATCTGCGCCAGGACGGCATCGTGGCCACCGTGCAGGGGCGGCCCAAGCATATCTACAGCATCGTCAAGAAGATGCGTGGCAAGTCGCTAGCCTTTTCCCACGTATACGACATCTGCGCTATGCGCGTCATCGTCCCCACCGTGGCCGACTGCTACCAGGCGCTTGGCGCGGTCCACCACCGCTTCAGTCCGGTGCCCGAAGAGTTCGACGACTACATCGCCAAACCCAAGGCCAATGGCTATCGCTCGCTTCACACCGTGGTGCGCGATGCGCAGGGCCAGCCCATCGAAATCCAGATCCGGACCCAGGAGATGCATGACCATGCCGAGCACGGCGTTGCCGCGCACTGGTTGTACAAGGAGTCGGGCATCAAGGGCTACGCGGGCGTGGCCGCCACCGGGCAATACGAGGCCAAGATCGCGGTGCTGCGCCAGCTGCTCGACTGGGAGCGCGAATTGTCCGGCGACCGGGCCCGGGGCCTGTTCGAGGATCGTATTTATGTGCTGACGCCCAATGCGGCGATCGTCGAACTGCCCGAGGCCGCGACGCCGCTGGATTTTGCCTACAGCGTACACACCGACCTGGGCCATCGGTGCCGCGGCGCGCGGGTCGATGGCGCCATGGTCACGCTCAACACGCCGCTGCGCAATGGCCAGACGGTGGAGATCACCACCGCCAAGGAGGGCGGACCGTCGCGCGACTGGCTGATCCCGGAGCAGGGCTACCTGGCGAGCCACCGTGCGCGCTCCAAAGTGCGGGCCTGGTTCAACGCGCGAGCGGCAGACGAAACCATCGCGCGCGGTCGCGAGGCGGTCGAGAAGCAGTTGCAGCGCGAGGGCAAAACCTCGGTCAATCGCGATGCCCTGGCCGGGCGCCTGGGCTTCGGCGATGCCGAGGATCTGTTCCAGGCCGTGGGCAAGGACGAGTTTTCGCTGCGCAACATCGAGCAAGCGCTCAGGCCGGCGGAGCTGGCGTCGCCGGTCCAGGATGCGCCCTTGATCAAGGCACCCACCGCGCCAGCCAAATCGGCCGGTGGCGGTGTGCTGGTGGTAGGCGTCGATTCTCTGCTGACGCAGTTGGCGCGCTGCTGCAAGCCCGCGCCGCCCGATCCGATCAGCGGCTTTGTCACCCGTGGCAAAGGCGTCAGTGTGCACCGCGCCGATTGTTCCAATCTGCGCGAATTAAGGGCGCGCAATGCCGAGAGGGTGATCGACGTTGAGTGGGGTATTGCGCGGGGCGAGCGTGCGCCTGTCTATCCGGTGGATGTGGCGGTGCAGGCCGGTGACCGGCACGGCTTGCTGCGCGATATCTCCGAACTGTTCCTCAAGGAAAAGATGAACGTCATCGGCGTGCAGACCCAGACGCTGCGCAACCAGGCCTGGATGATCTTCACCGTCGAGGTCACTGACGCCGAGCGCCTGCAGCAGGTGATCCGTCTGGTGACGTCGCTTGATGGTGTGCGCTCGGCACGCCGGCGCTGATGGTCGGCCGGTCGATGTCGGCGATGTGCCCACTGGGCAGGCCTCAGCAGCGCTGAATGCAGGCGCTACCCATGAATATGGGTGAACGCCGTGCACCTGGCCCGGATAAGATGCGTTTCCTATCCCGTCATTGATGACCTGCATGACCCCCCCTGCCGCCGATACGCGCATACCCGAACGCTGGCGCATCGTCTTGCTGGAAGATGACACGGTGTCGCGGCAGTATTTCGAGCGCTGCATTCGCGCGCATCCGTCGTTGGACCTGCAGGCTTCGTTCAGTCATTTGAGAGACGCCACGCGCTGGCTCGAAAGTAACCCGGCCGACCTGTTGCTGACCGATCTCGCGCTGCCCGATGGACATGGCCTGGAGTTGATCTACCGCTTGCGCGCCCTGCAGCCGCAATGCGAGACACTGGTGATCTCGGTCATGGGGGACGACGACACCGTGCTGGCCTGCGTCGAGGCCGGTGCCGTCGGGTACATCCACAAGGACACCGATCCGCAGGACGTCGGGCAGATCATCTTGGACGTCAAGCACGGTGCGTCACCGATCTCGCCGATGATTGCGCGCAAGTTGCTCGAGCGGCTGCGAAATCCCTTGCCAGCGGCGCCAGAACCGCGGGCGCCCGTGCATGATGTGCGTCTGACCGCGCGCGAGACCGATATGCTGCAACTGATCGCGCGCGGCTACTCCTACGCCGAGATTGCGGAGATGGAGTCGATCAGCAAGCACACGGTGCAGATGCATATCAAGAACCTGTACAGCAAGCTTGCCGTGCATTCGCGAGGCGCCGCTGTCTACCAGGCTTCCATGCTGGGCCTGGTCGCGCGCGACGAGTGACGACCTTGTACAGGCCTGTGTGGGTCAACGCCAGTTGCAGGGCTCTGCGTTGTTGCCTGTACGGGCTGCTCGCAATGACCTGCAGCTTCCTGTTGGCCGCGCCGACAGCCCTTGGGCAGGACGCGGTGCAGCAGATCGTGCAGGCACAGGCCCGGTTCACGTTCGACGGCGCACCGCCCGAGACGCGCACTGTGCAATTGCCGCTGCATTGGGACATCGCGATGCCGGGTCGCGCCGGACAGGCGACACTGGATATGGCTTTCGAGCGACCGCCAGAGTCTGCGGGGCAGCTCTGGGCCGTGCTGGTGCCACGGCTGGGCAATGCCTGGCGCATTGAGGTCAATGGCCACTTGCTTCAGCAGGCCGGTGAGCTGGATGTGCCGAACCACGCCTGGTCGGCCAAGCAGCCGGCACGGGTGTTGATTCCTGCAGCGCTGCTGCAATCGCGCAACACGCTGACGATATCGCTGCGTGCCGATATCGGTCGGCGTGCCGGTCTTTCGCGTATCAGCGTAGGTCCGGCGCAAGCCATGCGTGCGCCATGGACATGGCAACAGTGGATCCGGGTCCATGTACCGCAGGCGGCCAGTGTGCTCAGCTTCCTGGTTGCCGGTCTTGCGCTGTTGCTGTGGTGGCAGCAGCGCGAAAACCTGTACGCGGCCGCGGCGGTGGGGGAGTTGGCCTGGGGACTGCGCCTGGCTGATTCCTGGTGGGAAGCGTCGCCACTGGGCTGGCCCATCTGGGGACTGGTGGTGCTGGTGCTGTTCTGGATCTGGAGCGCCGCCATCTACCTGATGGTGCGCGCGGTATGGGACGAAGCGCGGCCTCGCCTGGAGCAGATGGGGGTCGCCACGGTCATCCTCGCC
>Ga0105054_10008110_pt1 | contig 13992 bp, 7 predicted proteins | sample BON02_FD_78091 | JGI IMG/M metagenome (GOLD analysis project Ga0105054, IMG submission 78091) | Freshwater microbial communities from Lake Bonney liftoff mats and glacier meltwater in Antarctica - BON-02 (megahit assembly) | ecosystem: Environmental > Aquatic > Freshwater > Ice > Glacier...
CCCCCCCCCCCCCCCAAGGAATTTTGAGGGAATGGGAATGGGAATGGGAATTCATGGGGAATGGCAAACACGCAACGATTCCCTGACCATTCGCGAATGCCACTCCCCGAATGGCAAAGGGAACGACCATCGCTGGTATTTCATGTCCGTCAAAACGTGTTCTCGCAGCACAATATCATTGCTACATGTACAAAGGGCCGGTGGTTTGTTGGGTCGATGTTCTTCTGCGACATTTGTTTATAAACCCTCTCCTCAGCAGATTATCGCAAACACCGTCGCATATACAAGCACAACATACAATCATATGCCCCTAGCGTCCGCGCAAGCGATGCTCGCTGGAAAGGACATCACATTAGTGGCCATTACATCAGGCCATTACATTAGTAATAGTCAGGAACAGCACGTTATACAATAGACGTGAACCACAATAGACGTGAACTAGTAACCTTGAACGCGCGGCCATTACATCCGTGATGTCCACTGATGCAATGGCCGCGCTATTACATCAGTGGCCTGCGATCAGTGATGACCACTGATATAATCGCCGCGCTCAAAGGCTACCAGTTCACGTCGCCGCTCATTATAGCTCCTCTCCTCGATGTTGTCTTCTCATACTTCTTTTCGAATCCGCACGTTTTTTCAGAACATACACTAAACTTTCGACCATTTAGATTCATTGTCACAGTCAATGTAAGTCCGCGGCCCTCGAAAAGTCAGCCGAGGCTCAAGTTGTGATCCTTAGTCAAGTATCGAAGTCAGCAGATAGTAAACATACATAAAAATATAGGTATATATGTATATACATAAATTAGTCTTAATGGCTCCGTGTGTGTGTGCTGCGCGCATCGTCGGCTTTACGCCGCCCTCTCTCTATCGTGCACCTATGCTTATGGCGTGTGTATAATTTTGTGTGTGTGTGTGTGTGTATTTGATTAGGTATGTGCATGTGTTATTATTTTATTTTTTTAATTTAGAAGTGTTTATTAAGGAGTAACCTCAGCAAGAGGAGTAAGAAACATTAAAATCGAAATGTGTTATTAGTATGTACGTTTGTGGGCATCCTATTGTGTTTGTGTGCTATCTAAGGGTGTTTGTATGTATCTCTATGCTGCTAGCACCTGCCGTGTGACATATGATTGCGTCATGTCGCAAACAGGAGTGAGAACTACGACGTTGTAGCACCCATCAATGTCTGCAAAAACATGGGCAAATATTGTGTGACAAAACCTTTGTCACTACCCATTTGTATGTGTGACCATGACATGTCTCATTCATATGTGTGACATGACTCATGCATATGTCAGCGTGCTCAAAGACGGAAGTACGTGTGCAACTTGTCTCCTTGATATGTGCGTTGTGTCACACATATGGATGAGTCATGTCACACAGGTGAATGAGTCGTGTCGCACATGTGAATGAGTCGTGTGACACATGTGAATGAGTACTCCTCCATATGTGTGACATGACTCATTCATATGTGTGACATGACTCCTTGATATATGCAACACGACTCATTCACATGTGTGACATGATTCATCCATATGTGTGACATGACTCATCCATGTGTGTGACACGGAGTTACGTGTGTGTCGTCGTGCATCATTGATGTATGCTACAAGACTCATTCACAAGTGTGACATGATTCATTCATATGTGTGACATGACTCATCCATATGTATGACACGACTCATTCATATTTGTGACATGGAGGTTCGTGTGTGTCGTGCCTCATTAATGTGTGCAACAAGACTCATTCACATGTGTGACATGATTCATTCATGTGTGACATAATTCATCCATATGTGTGACACGACTCATTCATATGTGTGACACGACGACTCATTTCTATGTGTGACATGGAAGTACGTGGCGTCGTGCCTCATTGATGTGTACAATAAGACTTGTTCACATGTGTGACATAATTCATCATCATTCAATGGCATCCAAACACACACACACACACACACATACATATGTATATACATATATATGTTCATTCTCACAAGTCAGATGTCAGTCATATTCTATAGCAAATTTAGTAAGCGAGCTGGCTTTTGAGCATGTCTACTGTCTCCGCAGGACTCGACCAACTCGATTACGCCGTCGCATACGCAGATATAACTCATCCATACCTCCTCATCAGTCTGTGACGTTGCTGGCATCCAAAGACAAAGGGGAGGGCGTGTTGTCCGTGTGTGTGCATGTGTGTTTGTGTGTGTATATGTGTCTAGGTGCAGGCTGTGGCTGTGGCTGTGGCTGTGGCTGTAGCTGTGGCTGTGGCTGTGTGCGTGATCGTGAGTGATTACGCGTGTCATTGCAGTCCATCTTTGTGTGTCCGTGTCCATCGCTGTTTATCTGCGTTTGTTTGCGTGTTCACACACGCATATCCACGTACGAAACACCTGAGTCAACTCAAGCATTGTAGGTCTGTTCGATGATTGACCCCGAAATCCATCCCCTCCAAAGTAGAGAAAGAAGAATGCTACCTTAAAGACACGCATCATCTCCTCTATACGTGCATCCTCTGTTATCTGTGTGCAGATTGTGACGTCAATGTACTGTTTGCAATCGATGTCCGGGAGAATTGAGCGGTAGCTGGTGGAATATGATGAAGGACAGAGACAGAGGATTGGATGTCGACATTCGCTGACAAGAGCGCTAAATAATCCGTTCCGATGAGCATCTCATTTATCAATAAACGAAAACAAAAAGACGTGCCAAGAGTCGATACACTAAGTCTAGAAATCGCGCCAAGACCCTCAATCATACAATCTGAGTTTCATCTTTAACTCTTTGAGGTCCGGTGTTTTGGCAGCGCCTTTTGGTGATGTCATGTCGTCCCCAAGGCTCTTTTTGTGCTGTGGAGGATTGCAGTCATCAGAGTGCAAATGCGTCTCTTGAAACCGGGATCGCGGAGTTGGCATGGGTCGTGAGCGCAGGTCGGCCGGCGAGCTTGCAACTGCTCTGATTCTAGGGGATTCGAAAGAAGCGTCCTTAACAGACGGACTCCTGTTTTTAGGACTAGTCCTGGCGCGAGTGTTGGCCATGCTCGAATGCGGTGTTGAAGAATTTGATCGAGGAGAAAACGACATTCGCGCAAGACTTGGCGACGTCGTGTCAGATGCAGGCATGTCGTTTAGTTTAGATGCATGCATGTTGTTTAGACCATTCACTTGCCATTTCTTTCCCCACGACCGTACAAGTTGTTCTTCCTGTGGTAATGGCGCGTCGTCATCATCGGAAGACGACGACACAGATTCCCGCGATGCAATTATACTGTCTACCTTGCTCTCAAAAAAGGAAGTGTTGGAATCACCTCCATCGATTTTTGACGAAGAGGGTGAGGTGGACAGCACAGGCGAGGGCGAAGAATATTTCCGAAGAGTAGCTAACTTTGCAGCGACCGTCGATCGTGACACTTTATCATGTTTTGCATCTGCAGCTAGGGTGCCATGCAGTGCCTCTCCCACGTCGCTTTCATCATACGATGGATTTTTCACTTGCTTAGCCACGCCAAAATGCTGCTCTGCATTCTTGGCAGGATTCTGCACGTCGGACAATAACGCTGAATCCTCCGTGAGGATATCAGACTTGCCCGTGACAAGGAGCCAGCGATCCAATGCCGAAGCTATCGTCCAGTTCTGCTGGTTCTTCAACTGCGTTTGCAGCATCTGGGCTCGAAGCCCATGATCAATAAACTGTTCGAATGTGGCCTGCAGTACATGCTGGCTACGCGCCTGTGTCATTTTGGAGAGCGCACTACGCTGCATCAGCATTAGCATCTTCCATAGTGCCAGGAACTGTTTCTTTTGCACCACTGCATGTTTGCGCGAGGCTTTCGACGCTGTGTTAGCCTTTTTCCGTCGATGCGTGACTCCAAACGTCCATAGATCCAAAAAATGCGCCAAAATGCGTCTCTTCGGCGGGCAAACATGCACCAAAAGCTGAATTTTACCCTGTCCATTCTTTAAAACAGCCCGAGTACTCCGTACTGTGTGGATAGCCCAAGGTTGGAAGATGCTCGACAGCCGCATTCGTCGATGCAGTCTTTCACATGTGCTGCGATTCTTGTTCCGAAGACGCATCGTCGCGCAGTGGCATTCCCACACATGCAAGTACTTTGACCGAATAAAACGCCGTCTGATTCCGTCTCGCTGCGCCAGCTTCGAGAATCTGCCTCTCTGCTTCTTTGCTTTCCTACGCCATTCTTGCAGGCATACACTAAGTCTCCTTTTCGCGCGTGATATTGTCGTCCGACTTACCGAGATAGACAGGTACGACAAATGAGACCAATGCACAAACGAAACAAGTAGAGATTTGGCCAAGACCCGTTCATTCACTCGGGATCCCTTTTGATGCCGCAAGAAATTTGACTTCGCTGAGTAGCCCCAGCTTGCAAAAACGTCTGTCAAGATCTCGGCATCCCGCTTTCTGTCGGCAGATTCGACTTTTTGCCGCACAAGGAAGGTGGTGATCATCTCGTGGCACCACTTCTGGAATACTGGACGAGTTAAGTAGTTGCTGAAATAGCTCATTTTGAAAGCGAGCTTCCTCTCCAACACGTGAACTTCAGATATCTCATGTCTCCATCCGTCCAGGCCTCTCTGCATGCAGTTCTTGTTGTAGCATTTGGTGAGCTCAAAAGTCCATTTCGCGTTCAGAGTTGATGCCAAAGTGCGATCCATCGATTTCACCACGCTCACCACTGCTTCTTCCGTCGACGTTCCCATCTCGGCAACTTCACATGTCGCCTGCACAGCACCACACACGGTCGTTGATGTAGCTTGAACTGCCATTCCATTTTCCGATGGCCTCGTCTGGGACTCCACGCCCACTACATCTGGCATGACCTGTACCTCAATATCGAGTGACTCGATGTTGGCTTGCGTTGAGGCGGCTACATGAATGGTCGAAACGGTTTGTGTTGCACAAGGCGCTCTCGGCCTTTCGATTTCGATTGTGCCAGTCTCTGCTTCTGCTGTTTCAGTTTGCATGGTTTGCGTTCCGCACACAGATTGCGGGCAGTCACGTGTTTCGGTTGCAACGCTGATCAAAAGAGGCGATGCCATCATGTGCTCATTCCCCGATGCATCGGCTGAATTGACTGCATACGCACTCTCCACGGCCTGCATCACAGCTTTGCACACTAAATTGGCGATCGGTCCGTGAACTTGCGCACGTGTTATATATTTTCCCATGAGTAGTGTGCTCAATCTTTTGTCGCCATCTTGCACCAAATCCACAAGCTGTTGGGCAAGTTGTTGATTCGTTCTGTCATCATAATCCAATAACGTATTTCCAATTTCATCGTTGGCACCTGTAAGCACAACCTCGACGACAACGCTTCCGCGCTGATGGCAAACTATCTGCAATGATGATTTCGGCACCCCGAGAACAGCGCTGAGATCACTGGCGAGAGATTCGTTGAATCTAGTTCGTGATTCAGAATCCTGCATATTCTCATCGAAATCGCAATCAAGAGTTAGGGCCACGGCTATCGGCAACTCGAGACCCGTCTGTCCAGGACCAACAATTGTCTGTGCCAATGTACGCTGCACCTCTTCAGCAACCAACCGAACCTCTAGGCCAAGACGATCAGTCTGCAATGCCACGGCCTTGAAATCTTCTGCCAGCACTTTGTCTCGACTTTGTGATGCGTTTTTCTCGTCCTGCAGAAGGATTGCTCTTTCTTGCGTCGCCAGCAGCTCCTGCTCCAGTATTTTGTACTTGATGGCAATCTCTTTCAAGGAATCTAGATCGACGGTCTTGGCCGATTCGTTGAGCTCATCGAGCTCTTCTTGCTTGGCTGATAGTCGAACCTCACTCAGTTTTAACTCTGTCTTCAGCACAAGTTGTTCCTTCTCCATGAGTTCCTGTTGCTGCAAGAGAATCGTCACTTGTTCCGCTAGCTGCTGCTGTAATTCTTTTTCGTTTTCGTCCACTTGGCTCTGCTCGCACACGGGATTCAGATCGCAAATCATTTCGTGCTGGGCAACTTGAGCAAATAGACCTTTGAACCCGCAACCAAATTCGCAGCCCCAGCGTTTTAAAGTACTGCCATGCGAATCCTGCACATTATTCAATCCGCAAGTGACCTCATGCGCAGCCACTAAATCAAACAAACCAGCAACGCCACAGCTGCATTCGCATGAAAAATTTGCCACTGCGCCAGCAAGCGTTCTGTCCTCCGGATGTGGCCTTGTATCTTCTAAGGTGTCTTCTGGTTCCGATTGTTTTTCTTCGACTGAAGGGAGCGACCCACTTGGTCCTGATGAAGAGCCACAGGCCTGCACTTCTTCCCACTCGTGTTCTGGAATCTCCCAGAAAGTTGCCCCTGTCCCCTTTTGTCTGTAGTAAGGTCTATTTTTGCTCTCACTCCAATATTCTCTCCATCCTGCTGGGAGTCTTTTCCGACCCAGACTCGAATCTGGATTTGACGGACGAGGGCTCACAGGGCTCAATGTTGGGCTTCCCAGCTCTCCTTCCTTCCTGGACTTGGCCAATTCGACTTTTAATGACCTTAGCTCATCTTCCAGCGCTGTCCGTTTCTGTGCTTCGAGGTCTCTTTCAACATTCAAACAGTCTTCTTGATGCGCCGAGGCTAATGCCACATCATTGTCCAACCTTGTTTGAGCTTTCTTGAGCTCTGCTTGGAGGATTGTGAGATCAGCCAAGTTGACGTTGGATGCAGGCTCAGATAATGGAAAAATCTGTTGCAGCAACCTAAATTCGTCCTCTATTCTGCTGGCCTGGACCTGCAAACGGTCGAAATTGTCTTGAAGCAGTATCACAATGGTTTTGGATGCCTCCAGCTTGCTCTCGGCAGCTCTGCAGCACTTACGCAAAGTTTCGATCTCGCTGGCGTGCTCTTTTACTTGTATTTCGCACGTGTTTTGAAATTCAAGACGTTCGTCCTCCCACAGCAATCGCTCCTCTATATGCGCTGCAATCTGTTGCGAATGCTTCTCATTCTGGTAGACACCACCGCGGGGACTTGGCAACGAAAGGCTAAGTTGCGATCCTCGCGGGCTTGACAATGGCACGAATGTACCAATAGAAATGGAATGGAACACATCTTGGATTTCTGCTTCGTCTATCGCAATATATGAGATTTCCTGTGGGGGGGTAGTCGAAGGGTCGAACTCGCCAAATGAATCAGAATGATATTTCCACGTCATTGGTTTCAACGGTACAACGCTCCACGTGACAACTGAGGGTAGCTGAGGCTGTGCGTGGCTCTCGAAATGCGACAAGGCAGGAGGAGACTCGAGAGACAGCTCATACACAATTTCTTCATCTTTTACTAGTGCCGTCAAGAGAGGTGTTGTCCACACGGCATTAGCAGCAGATCCACATGATTCGACATATTTGAATTCTGCTTCAATATCGTGATCCTCAAGTTGGCCCAGCAGCAAATTGACAGGTGCATGCACGACTTGATCAACACTCCACAGTGCTCCAGCAACAGACTGCAACATGTTGCCAATGCTCTCACTAACTGCAAGTTCCACTGCAGGCAACTCTAGAGATGCGTCCATGCTCAAATCAAGCACGGCCCGGCACAAGCTGACAGAAAAGATGTTGGTATTGCCACCTTGCAAATCACGCCAGAATTCAAATGTCACCATTGTCCCCTCAGGACCTGCAATCATAGATCGACAAAGATTCATATTCTTGTTTGTGACATCGTGGCCATCAATCTTAGCAAGCACGTCGCCAGTGAGAATCAGACCGCACATTCCCGCCGGTCCCCGCGGCAAAATCTCAACAGCACGTGGCGGGTAGCTCTCTGTCAATCGCAAACCCACTCCGCAGAGCACAGTAGGCGGTTCGAAAGAATGCAACATGGGCAATTTGTCTGTGCTATATTCTGCTCAAGCATAAGGACACAATCGACAAGCAAGTCAGTCATGATGAACGTCAGTGTATTTTTGAAGCACAATTTATGTTTGGTATTGCTAGTGCTTTGAAAATTACCGTCGAAAACTTGCAAGAATCGCACAACCGCAGCTTCAGCATCTCCAACCAGGCATCTCTTCATGCATGAGGCTGTTGTATGCACGAGAGCTGCCGCTAGTTGTTCAGCAGCATCCACCACACAACAGCTCGACACGCTGTTTGCAATGGTTGCGCCCAGCTCCTCATCCTCGTCTCGCACATATGAAACAAGCCTTCCGAGAACGCGTCGACTATTCGAGCGTCCAAATGTTGGGAACTGCCAGATCAAATAGGTGTCAAAAATTGCAAAGTTTCAAAAGTGTGTCAAAGCAATTCTCGTTCACAATTTATACACTACACAATGGGTTTTAATCTCTCCAAATATTACACACACCTCAAGAATTTCCCCGTCGCAGCTTCCAGATGCGCTAGAAACTGATCGTGCATTCTCATCGGGCAAAGAATCTTTTGGCAACCACCCTCGGAGCGCACCAGTGGCACAACATGCGTTGAGATAAGTGGGAACAAGTGCTGGAAGAGGGATGGCAGGAAGCCACCGCATAAGCCTTTCACGGTCATGGTTAACTTCTTGTGACACACCCTCAGCACGCGGTCGGAGCGATAGCTCAGTTTCCCTTTTCCATTCCGTTGCAAGAAGCATAGCCTCGCAATTTGTTTCGTGATACGCCACCTCAGCTGGTGCCCCGGTGAACCCACAGTCCCAGTCACACTCATGTACTGATAACTGTTGGCAGCTTGAAGCAGCTGCCCACGCAACAAAACTCGAGCTGCATCTCCGCAAAAATACCCTCTTCCGCATTGATTGGGAAAGGCGCTTCTTGCACATCTGGAACATTGCATGCCCACCCCACTCTTGCAAACATTTGCGCAAGTTGTTGCGTTCAGCAGTCATTTCGACCTTGGCATGTGCTCTTCTCCACGAGATTCGCAGACTACACGTTTTGTTCCATTCCTGGAGTACTGCTACTTTCAGTCCACACTCGCCTTGATTGATTCTACCCTTTACAATGGCCATTGTCCATGATCTCTCTCTCGCCAACGAATGCCAGGAAGTAAAAACGTTTCGCTTGAATTGCTTTTGGCATTGCCTCAAAACATAATCCGTTACTTGGCCGTACAACCCAGGCATCATTGAAGCGCCTCTCATACGCAACCGGGGCGCTATTGGCGGCATCGGTGACATCTTGTCCTCTCTTGGTGTAGACATGGCAGACCCAGATCTAGGAGTGCCCAAGGAGTGGGCGAGACCTGTGACATACTCAGTCATTTCCCGCTGCTTTTGCAGCATCTTCTCGCCTTCCGAATTTGGTGAATTTATATCGTCTTGCGACAAAATGAAGGATGGCATTATTGGCACTACGTCATCACTTTCTGATGCTGATAACGATTCCAAGGGATTGTCAGGGAAAAACTCCGGCAAGGGGGCGGAAAGCTGCAGTCCATACTCATCCAGGAAAGGATCGATTGTGCATGCCGTATTTTTTCCTTGTGCAGCGTCTAAAGCAGCAAGAGGCTCGCTTGCAATATCCTCAGGCCACAAGAGTTTAGCAGATATGGTAGAGCACAGAAGAAGCTGCTCGGCAAGATTTACGTTTGCTACGTCCAAGGCACGCGAGCCTTGTTCTACTTCAGATTGGACCTCTTGCATGCGTCTGGACGTCAGCTGAAGCTGCTCTCTCAGTAATTCTTCCTGAGCTTTGTCTGGCGACCCAGGTGTCTGCAGCATTTCTTCCGAAAACGTTTGGGTAGCCGAGGGACTGCTCTCCAGGGTCTGCACGCGCGTGTTTGCTGTCACTGAGTTTGGTGGTGAGGCAGCCCATCGCATTTGGTGGCGTTGGTTCTCAGTATGTCCCGACAAGAGTGTTGAACGTGCCTTTCGAAGCTGGCCTGCTCAGTTTCCACATTCATCAGAAAACAGTGTCGCTGCAGAGACAGCAAATTGATTTATTTTGTGAAAGCACATTGAACATTGACAGAAATTGAAAGGGACATTCGGTCAATTTAATCCGCAGAATGTTTTTTTTTAGGCCAATGTGCAAAATTATGTAAAGGGTAATATAATACCATCTATTTCAATACACTACCCCATAATGTCAATCAACACATCTGGAAAAATCACTACCCCAGATTTGAGAAATAGAAATGAGAAATCTCATGGTCCTCTTCGGGTGGCGCGCGGTAGCTTTGGCGCCCTGCGCCTTGCCGCCGCGCGCCCTTCTCTCGCCCTGCATTCATAATCGGTAACATGCAGGGGTTGGGTCGGATCATTATCCCCAACCCGGCCCTCTGCATCATAGCACACCACAGACAGCCACGGTACCTTTCAAAGACGAGAGCTCTTCGAGCAGGACGCCAGCCGCCTCCAGCTGGCCGTCGGAAACGCCGGGACTTGGCGCTCGTTGCAGCGGGCTTCCCGACCTGAGCATCACATCGTCCAGCAGCACACCACCTGCAGGTGCACGCTGCACCTGCGGCGCGATTAACATAGACTCTGAAGTGTGGGCTGATAGCCGAGAGAAGTCGAGGCGCGGTATTCCTCCCGGTCCTGTGATATTTTCTACAGAGGTCGTGTTGTTCGCAGATCCGCCGTGATCTTCCGTCACGACACTCGTCCCTCGTGGCGAATTTTGCCATTCAGAAAGCCCTCCTTTAACCATCGTCGCCGGCACCACTGGATCAATGTTGCGAATTAGCAGTACGGCCACATTCGAACTGGGTTCTGGAGGTTCCAAATCTTTCCAGTTTGCAGACTTCCATCTACATTTGTTCGTTGATACCCGGATTCGTCTGCTCCGTTTCTCCCTCCGTGCGTCTCTTGATTCGTCAAACCGTCGTCCACGAACATTTCCAAAACCTATTCCACGGCTGCAAAATTTTGCCGCGAATTTTTTGATTTTGGAGCCAATTTTTTCATTTCCGTATATCGACAATTTCTGAATCAATGATTATATGTATATGTATAGGTATACTATACATATCTATATATATGTATGTATTCATGCATATATATATGTGTATGCATATATATATATATGCATATGTATACATACATGTATATATATACATATATTCATATATGTATATGTATGTAAATAAACATATGTATACATACATATGTATACATAGATATATATGTACATATATATATATGTATACATGTATATATACATATATGTACATATATATACACACATATATGTATACATATATATATATACATATATGTATATATGTATATATCACATCTCAATTGCCTCAACACAGTTTGTTACTGAATATATAGGATTTCATTCGTCACTTCAACAAAATATGAACAGTATGACAGAGAGGGTGAAGAATACAGGATTCGATTCGTCGCCTCCGAAAAAATATGAACATCATGACTGAGAGGGTGAAAAATTTCCAGTCCCCATATGCAAACCTTTTCAAAATATGTCACTGACTTGCTTGTGACAACTAGCGAATCTTTCGAACCCTCGAAGTCATGGAAAAAAATGTCTAAAACCAACAAAAAAACTGAAAAAAATATTCAAGTCTACAACCAAGTTTCAATGATGAGTGTCACGCTCGTAGCAGGATCGTTTTTCCGACCCCAGCGATTCTTCTGAACGTTTAGCATGATCAACACGTCAGAAGAGATGGGACAAGCCAGAGACACAAGTACATATGTAACTTTGAATTCTCTAATCTCGAGAGCCTTTGCTCGGTTCCTCCGCTAACTCTTATAGCGGCCACAGGAAACGCGAGGGGAAAAAAAGACTCCTCAAATGTTCGGTTAGGATCAAAACTAGACCTTCTCATTCGTGACAAGATCTCGTTCGTAGGCGCTCAGGCTAAGGTCACGCCAGTGGCGCACGGCGGCAGATCTTGTTCGGAGGCGCTTTATCGCTACCCCCGGGCCAATTTCGAAGGTTGTTTCACCGACGAGTTTTAACCAACACAGACAAGTTCCTGATATTCAAGCAACATTACTTTGTGTTTTTGGAATGAATTCATTTATTCCCAAAAATTCTTGAATTAAACTGATTACGAGGGTTTTTGGTTGTCGTTGAACAAAATATCATTTTGAAAACATGTCTGGCTATATCTTGTGTCATGCCGCTCACAAGAATAACGAAAAAAAACAAGCCTAAGTTTTTGGGAAAATGTAAAAAAACACAAGAAATGTTCAAAAACTAACACCAGTGATTATGAAAACAATTTACAAAACTGTCAAGGAATTGAAAAAAGAATGTCAGGACCTGAATGTCCAAGTTGCTGAGTTCCAGACACAAAAACAATACGCTGGGGTTCTAAATTTCAGTGAGGGAAATATTCGTGAGTACTCGTTCTTGCGCACTGATTTGGATTCCCGCTGCGGAATAAACACCATGCACCCGAAAGGCAAAAAGACTAGGAGACTCGAAAGTCTTAAGTACTAAAAAACGGTACCTGAAAAAAATTTCTGCGAATCAGGGGTTCCACCCGGCGCTTAGTTAAGTTCGGTGTCGTTGTTGTTGATATTCGCCACCTGGAAAACAAGAAAGGGCAGGAAGAAAAGGCGACTTTCTTAGGGCCCGACAAAATTGGAGATTCTCCAATTAAATAAGATATGAAATTGGGACCACCAACACACTTCGGTGCCAAGTCCCAGTCAAGGACCGAATCTTAAAAATACCCCGTTCCTTAATTAATCAGTCGAATACATTTGTCTGTTCGACTCTCAAATACGCTCAGTCTTTTGTACTTTATTTTCGACAATTTGTCACAACAATTTTGCCCAACAAAAAAAATGGCTCTCAAAAACAGGAACGGACGCTCTCCACCGAAAAATGGCGAAAAAAATCGAACCAAAAAAAGACACACAGCTCACACAAACTCTATAATGATCATTTGTAAGGACAGGAACATTTGCGAAATTCCAAAAAAAGCGTCCGTTCCTGATGTGGAGAATCGAATAAATGCCACGATACATGACAATAGATGAGCAGGAACTGAGTCTTTTTGAGATTCACTGCCTGTGAATCCTGCCCCAGATACCGAGGTGCTGCCGATATCTCAGCAAGCAAGAACCCCCGTGCCTGTCTATCCACGCAGTAGACCCCAGACCCGCCAATTGAAACCGTGCCCTCGCCACCTGAACCATGTCAAAATCCCGGCCAGAACCAGGGGTCAACAGGCTTCAAAATCGAGTCAAGCAAGTGGGTTGCCATTGAAAGACATGGGCCTTGACCTCCGAGTCTCTGGCTTGGGTCTCTCTCCCTCGGGGGGTTTGATATTTTTTTGAAGGGGGATCTGTGGATCGCGGCTGATTTTGAGTGGCGCGCGGCGGCTCCGGGGTTAAAGCCTGCCACGCCCCCGGTCCCCTGGGATGGGCGAGGGCGGAGACTGGTAGAAGTGACCTAGGGGTGTAGCAGTGGAGGAGATCCCGAGGGTTTGCCAGGGTGATGAAGTAACCCCCGTGTCCTTTGGATACCCACTATCAGTTTTCAATAGAAACTCTACTCTCAAAGAAAGGGCCCACGAACTATGAATACGTGAGCCGTGGTTATACCCTCCTTCCCCACCCTACTCCACATGCGCTGCTCATCTCCCATATCCCTCGCCAAAGAGAGCTCGTCTATGGGGCGTGCATTGGCACCACACAGGTTGGCGCTTCGTTAGCTGCACCCTTTTCAATTTTTCCCCCAACTTGGCATGTTCCAGATGTATGTTTATTGAATTGTCTTGCAAATAGTTTCAATTTTTCCCACTTTTCCTTTTTTTTTTCACAGTTTTTTCACATTTTTGACGCCGCAAGTCGATTTCCGTTTTTTTGTGTATTTGTCAATTATCAGATTTATTTACGCCGGTCGCAGGACCGATTTTTGAGACAAAAAATCGAGCGATTTTTCTGGAGAGATTTTTCGGGAGAGGAATTTCGGGAGAAGCATTACTGCCCCTACAACTCTGTTCCCATTGATTGGCTGTGGAGTGGATTCATTTTCCCCGAATTAGAACATTTGTAGAAAAACGTTTTCACGACCTCTTTTCCAAAAAGAAGCGTTCGAAATC
>Ga0105054_10008111_pt1 | contig 13991 bp, 10 predicted proteins | sample BON02_FD_78091 | JGI IMG/M metagenome (GOLD analysis project Ga0105054, IMG submission 78091) | Freshwater microbial communities from Lake Bonney liftoff mats and glacier meltwater in Antarctica - BON-02 (megahit assembly) | ecosystem: Environmental > Aquatic > Freshwater > Ice > Glacier...
CGCTCACAACTTCCATGTTGGTTGGTGGACCGAAGCCCGTGCCGAACGGAGTATTGAAGGCAAAAGTCGGCGCGCTACTGACTAACCGGAACGTGACGTTTGGCGCGAAGTCCACCGAGCAGAAGCACCCGATGTAGAGAATCTGGAAGGGGAAGTCGTTAAACGCGGCGTCCGGGCCGGTGCCGTGCGCCTGCTCCATCAGATTGGCGACGTCGCCAATCGTCGACAGGCTCGAAAGGACGAGCACACGATCGGGGACGAGTTCGAGGCCCGTGGCGCGGCCCTGGGCGGTGACCGCCGTGACCGCGTTGCTGACGCTCGACGTGGAACCGCCCGGAAAACGGTCGCCGGTCAGCAGGGTAAGCACTGGCGTGCCGGCCGCCTGCGGGTCAAGCGTGACGTAATAGGAACCGTCGGCGCCGGTGATCACATTGTTCGGCAGCGTTCTGCCGGAGATCGCCACCGCGACCGACAGGCCGGCATCGCCGCCGTCGGCGCCGGTGACGGTGCCGGAAATCATCGTCGGCCCGGTCGGGAAACGCCAGTTGAGATACGGATACGAGACGCCAGGCACGATGCCCCAAATCGCCGGGTCGAAGCCGGACGGCAGCGCGGCCTGCAGTTGCGCTGTGCTCATTCCAAATGTCGTACTGGTCCCGAGGCTGTCGTCGCCGATCGCGCCCGGCTGCCCGCTGGTTTGCGTATTCCAGTAGGCATTGGTAATCGTGCCCTGGTTCGCGCCGGCAAGCGCGCCAAAATTTGACGTTGCGCCGTTGACAAATGTCACCCAGCCGACGGCATAGGCATTCGTCACCGTTGCGCCCGGGGTGTTGAGGCCGATCAGGCCGCCGACAAAGTCGTCACCCGCCACCGCGCCCGTCGCATAGGCGTCGGTGATGCTGCCGTCGTTCTGACCGACTAAGCCGCCGATATTGGTCGAGTTAGCTGCAGGATTGCCGCCCACAGCACCTGTCGCGTAGATCCGCTGAAGCGAACCGAAGCCGCCGAACGTGCCGCCCCAACCAACCAGTCCGCCGATCTGATCGGTACCCCTGACGTTTCCGGTCGCGTAACTCTCGGTGACGTTCGCAAAATTTTGCCCGATGAGGCCGCCAATGGCGGTGTTGCCTTCGACCGAGCCGGTCGCATAGGAGCGCGAAACGGTTACACCAGGATTTGCCGTTCCGATCAGGCCACCCACATTGTTGGCAAAGATGGGATCGCCGAAAACTGTGCCGGTGGCATACGAAGTGTCGACGCTGCCGGCGCCGGCGAAACCAAGCAAACCGCCCACACCATTACCAGATCCGTATACGGTCACAGTGGCGTAGGAACCGGAGATGATACCGGCGCTCTGTCCAACCAATCCGCCCACCTGGCTGACGCCGCCGACTTCGCCGCAGCTGCAGAAGTTCACAGTCGCGTAGCTGTTGCGGATAATGCCGTTGTTGGTACCGGCGAGCGTGCCGACGTTGTTCTGGCCGTTGATTTCGGCGGCGACGAGGCCGACGTTCAGGATCACGCCGGAGTTCACGCCAAATAGGCCGACATTATCCTCAGACGGGCGGTTGATGGTGAGGTCGTTGATGACATGGCCCTGCCCGTCGAGGACACCCGCGAAGAAGCTCGATTGTCCGATCGGCGCGAAGCCGTCGCCGCCGTTCCAGTTCACGGTGTCGCTGGCGTCGATGTCGCGGCCGAGCGCGTAAGTGCCAGCAAGGTTGGTCGCGATGTCCTGCAGATTGTTGACGGTGTTGACCAGCATATAGCTGGTCAGGGTCGAGACACCGGACACAGTTACGTTGGCGCTGAAGTCAGTCGGCGTGGCGTAGGCAGTGGGGTTGTAGAAGATAGACACCGCACCGCCGCCGGAGAAGTCGACTTGTCCTGCGCCGGCGAACTGCACCGTTCCCGTGCCGGTACCGGTATTGTCGGCACGAAGCACCAGCGCACCGGCCGCACCAGTGTGCGTGATGGATGCGCCAGCATTGAAGATAATGTCGCGATACGCATTTAACGTCAGCGTCGCCGACGTTGACCACGAGATCGTGTCTTCGTTGGTGAGTACGATGTCGCCGTTGCCGCCAGGGACCGGAGTGCCGAAGCCCGTCGCCGTCGTCGCAGTGGTCAGAAGCTCGACGTCGGTGGAACCTGCGAGCGCCGCGTTGATCGCGGTATACGCCGCGAGATCGACGGTGAGATCTTCGGGATCGAGCAGCCAGCGGCCACCCGGCCCCGCCTGCACGCGGATGCCGCCAATGTTCAGATTGTGGCCCGACGTTTCGATCAGGCCGCCTTTGCCGCCGTTCGCACCGCGCGCGGAGAGCGAGCCGGCAACCTTCGTCGTGCCGTCCGACCACACGACGATCTTGCCGCCGTCGCCCTTGTCCGTGGCGTCGGCGCGGATGACGCTATTGGCGTCGACGATAACGTTGAGCGCATGGGCCAGCGTGCCGCCGCCCTGATAATCGCCGCCGATGAGGATCGTGCCGCCGCCGGTCGCGCCCGACGTATCGAGCATCGCGCCGGCGATCTGCACGTCCGCCGACGTGATGCTGATCTCGCCGCCCTTGCCGTCGCGGCCCTTGGCCGCGACCGTACCGGTCACCGAGAGATTCTGGTCCGCCTGCGCGACGACCGTGCCGCCGGTCTTGCCGGAGACATTGACCCTGCCCGAGAGTTTGACGTCGGCGCCGCTAACCTCGACTTTGCCGCCCGCGTTCTTCTTGCCGCCTGACGCCGCCAGCCGCCCGGTGACGCTGACCTTGCCGCCGGCGCCACCGCCGATGACGATCTTGCCGTCACGCGTGCCGACGGTATTGGCACGGATCGAGCCCGGCACATAGACAGCGTCGCGAAGCAGCGTGCTGGCCGTGGCCGCGCTCAGGAACACCTGACCACCATTGGCGCGGATTTTTCCGCTGTTAGTGACCAATGCGCCATTGGCATCGACCAGATTGCCGAGCTGGCTCGACGGCACCGCTACCGACAAGAAGCCGTCGCCGGCAAGATCGAGCGTGATCAGTTCGCCAGCACCAAGCCCAACCTTGCCGAGCCTGGCCGAAATCACGCCGCTGTTCGATACCTGGCCGCCGAGCAACGCCGCAAAGCCGCCGTCCGAAACGTTGATGCGTCCGGCATTGGTGACGGCGGCCGATGAGCCGTTGCCGCCGAACTTGTAATTGCCGGCGAGAAAGTCGGCATCCTTGATGTCGAGCGTCGAGGCCGCGAACGAGCCAGTGTTGATCACACCATTTTTGGTGATGGCAATACCGTTCGGATTGACCAAAAGTACGGTGCCCGGCGCATTGATAGTGCCGGCAATACTCGACGGCGTCGATCCAATCACGCGGTTGAGCGTCGCCGAAGAAGTGCTCGGTTGATTGAAATTGACGGTGCCGCCGGTGCCGATCGAGAAGCCTTGCCAATTGATGATGGCCTGGTTGGTGCTTTGATTGATATTGAGCGTGCCGTTGCTCGGCGCACCGATTGTGGCGCTGCCCGCGGCCACCGCGCCGCCGGTCGGCAATTGCTGCGCCCAAGCCACGCTGTTGCTGAGAAGAGCCGCGACGCCCGCACTGACTCGCAGATACGCACCCAAACGAGACAGCAAAGACCGTCCCATCGATCCGGAGATCGGCACCCAAATCAGCCGCTCGTTATTCATTTCCCTGTCTCGGTTTCCGGCGACCGTTGATCGGCGCTCGGCACACGGTTTGTCATTCGCTGCGGATCAGAACTTTCCCGATCTTGACGATGTCGGGATCCTCGCTCATCGCAATATTATTGCGCTATATTTGTCCTAATCCGTCACCGAAACTTTTACGCGCTATTCAGCAATTATCGGAGTCCGGCCGTAGCCCCCGTCATCCACTGGGCTATTGATTTTTCTAGACAATTTCCACATCAGAAAAATTTCAGAACCATTTTAGGGTGAATCCAGGCGCGTTTTTCGATTTACTAATCTCGGTAACTAACAAGTCCGACCGAGGGCGTCGCCAAGATTAAAAAAGATGAAGCCGTCCGATTGCCTGGCAATTCCCGCTGCCTCAGCCGCGTCCAGCACCTTCACGTCTGTAACTCCCAAGCAACGCTTTGAAATCAACGCAAAAAAGTCTCGGTATGTAACATTCGGGCTGCTGTGTTTCGTGTTCTTGTGCGCTAAGAAGGTCTTTAAGTCGACCGGCCCATTCAAGCCGGCGGGGGGCGTTAAGCGGTGAAGCGGCTGCGTTTACTCGGGCTCGGTATCGCGGCAGCTTGGACGCTGAGCGCGAGCGCGTTTGCCCAGACCGCGCCGGCGCCGAGCCAGGTCGCTCCGCCGGTCATCGCGCCCGCGCCCGACGGCGGGCGGATTGCGCTGCCGCAGGTGCCCGCCGGCGCACAGATACCCGCGCAAGCCAGGACGCTCCGTTTCACGCTGCTTGGTTTTTCTATCGCGGGCGAGTTTGCCGAACTCGCCCCGGCGCGGGAACAGATTGCCGCGCCACTGATCGGCAAGCGCATCAGCGTCGCTGACCTGTTTGAGTTTACCGACAAGCTTCAACAGATTTATGTGCGCGCCGGCTATCCGCTGGTGCGGGTAGTCATCCTCCCGCAGGAATTCGAAAAGAGCGCACGGATCAAACTGCGCGTCATCGATGGTTTCATCGAGCGTATGGATCTGGAGGCGATCCCGCCGCCGGTACGCAGCCGCGTTGCCGCTGTTCTCGCGCCACTCGCGCGCGAGACACATTTAAAGCAATCGACGCTGGAGCGACGGCTTTTGATTGCCGGCGAAGCACCGGGCCTCATCCTCAACGCTGTATTCGCAGCCGGCAAGGAAGTCGGCGGATCGGTGCTGGTGCTGACCGGCCGATACCGGCCGATTTCATTCAGTGTTTATACCGACAATGCCATGCCGACCACGTTCGGCACCGGCCAAGTCGTTACCACCGCCAGCCTCAACGGCGTCCTGGGCGCCGGCGAGCAATTAACGGTTTCCGCTGCCGGGTTGCCTGACAAGGATTTCAGCACGCGATATCCAACCCGCCGCTATCTAAGCGGTACATTTAATATTCCGATCGGAATCGATGGCTGGAATTTTGAATTTGGCGGCACGAACGGCAAGACGACACCGCGAACCACTCCCGATGCAGCGTCACAGGGGCTGTTGTCACAAGGCCGCGCCAAGCTTTCTTATGAGGCCATCAAATTACGTAACTTTGAACTGACGTTTAATGGCCGGTTCGATGCCACCAATGAAGAAGTCGACACGCTGCTCTTCACGCCCCAGGTCCCCCTTAGTATCGACCGTTTGCGAGTCCTGCGCGCCGGTTTCGACGGTGTCTGGCGGGTACGGGAAACCGGCACGACCTTTAATTTTGGAAGCAACTTCTCTCGCGGCCTTAAGGGTTTTGGCGCGCGAACGGCACAGGATGCCGCCGATTCCGGCACCCCGCTTTCGCGTGCCGACGCCGATGCCGTCTTCAGTAAATGGGACGGCCGCCTAGAGATCATTCAGAGTCTGCCTTACGATTTCGCCGCTTCGCTTGCCGCATCCGGACAGACTTCGTTTAACCACGCACTTCTGACATCCGAGCAGTTCAGCATCGACGGCGCCAGGATGCTGTCCGGATTCACGGCCGGTGCTTTGCCAGGGGACACCGCCTGGGTAATACGCGGGGAGATCAGCCGCGCCTTCACATTCCCCATCGCCACCGGCGGCCTGACGTTGACACCTTATATATTCGGCGCAACGGGCGAACGCATTTTCGAAAGTCCAACGGCGCTTGAAGTTGCCAGTATCCACGCCACCAATGTCGGCACCGGCCTGCGCTTCAATCTGATCCCGTGGGCAAGCCTGATGCCCGACGGTTACGGATTCATCGAATGGAGCCGCCGCCAAACCAACGATCCAACACTAAGCGGCGACCGCATCTTCACAGGAATGCTGCTGCGTTATTGATGCTCGGGCAATTGCGCCCTACCTACAAAGTACCGCCGCAGAGCGTTGGAGCGGACGGAGGGAATCGAACCCTCGTATGCAGCTTGGGAAGCTTAGTCCACTAGTTATTCGGGGTTTTCTCGGGTTTTCCGCCGTGCAATTTCATCCCCGGCCTGCGTCGCAGAAGCCTTATTTTTCGGGCTAAATTAACCACAGATTACTAACGTCACTCCCAAAGTCAAAGCCGTCGAGCTAGTCGTCCAGTGCGGGATGCCGTGCAATCCCCGTGCAAAAGGACTTTTGTCATGCCGACGATTTTGCTCACCGACGCCGCAATAAGAAAGATTCCATTCGCCGACACCAGCGCGGGAACGCTTGTGCGCGATTCCAAGCTAGCCGGATTCGTTCTCCGGGTCGGGCTTAAGAAAAAGACTCTTCGCTTCGAAGGCGAGCGTCGCATCGGCGGGAAGCGGAAAGGTATCAGCCGCGCCCTCGGGCAATGGCCGCACGTTGAGGCGGACGAAGCACGGGCATCCGCGCTCGACATTGTGCGTCAGATTGCACGCGGTGAGACGGTCGCCCGTCCTGAGCGTGGCATCACGCTGGAAGCGGCCTTCGACGACTTTAAAAAGTCACTGGCGAGTCGCGCCCGCCGCACCCGCCCGTCACGATGGTCGAGGGTCTGCGAAGGCACCTATGCCCGACGCCTCAAGCCTTGGGCCGACGAAACGCTTGCCAGCTTGAGCGCAATGCCAGTTGCGGTCGCTGCGTGGCACGCATCCATCACGGCAGAGAATGGCCCCTATGAGGCCAACCACGCTGGCCGCCTGCTCCGGGCGGTTTATCATCACGCCCAAAAGCTCGACCGCAATCTCCCTGCATTGCCACCGACAACCGGAATCCTTTGGAACCCGGAAAGGGGCGCGGACGCTGCTATTCCGCTGGACGAATTGCCAAAGTGGTCGAAGCAAGTGGCCGCGCTTGAAAACCCTATCCGCGCAGCATTTCACCGACTTTGCCTGCTGCTAGGTGCCCGCCCCGGCGAATTGGCCCGGCTGCGCTGGACAGACGTCGACTTCGACAAGCACACCGTCACGATGGCGGAATCAAAAACTGGAATCGATATCATCGTGCCGATGACCGCCCCCATCGAAAGAGAGTTCAAGAAAGCTCGCGCCGCTGGCGGCATCATGTACGAGGGCTCACCGTTTGTCTTTCCCGCGCGCGCCAGTAAGCATCTGACTCAGTGGAATGAGCCGACGCTTTCGCATTTTGGCAAAGCCGGTCGGCACACCCACACCACCATCGCGGTCGACCTTGGAATCGACCCGATTATCATCCGCCGCTTGCACGGGCATTCGATTCGCGACATCACTGCGAATTACACGAATGACGCAGCACTGGTCGGGTCGTCGCTGATGGCTGCGCAGAAGAAAATCAGCGAGCGGATTCTTAAGCTGATGAAACGCTAGCCTTCGTCGGGTCTTCAAGGCCACCCCACGGCTTATTCAATGAGCCGTCGCACCACGTTTTCAATTCCCATAAATCGTGAGTCGGCGGGTCGTCATCGCGACCCTGCCTTGCTTTACGGCGCAACAATTTTTTAGCTTGGCGTGGCTTCGCCTTGGTGCCGTTCAATCGCCAGCGCCGTGCTGTACAGGATACTAACCGCTCGGCCTTGAGCGTGACCAGCGCACGGCGGACTCCTGACGCACCTGAAGGCGTCCACGTATTGAAAACGCCGACCGTCAACTCTCGGGTGGTTAACGCCACGCCGTCGCGGAGGCATCGCATTATGGCGGACTGAACCCTTCCCATGAGGCCAATTCTGCAACGAAAAACGTTGCAGAATGATTGATTGTCAGGGGACTTGTTTAGGTAAACGCAATGTCGGGGTTGCTGGCAACCAGAAGGGCTGGACTTCACCGGCGGGCGGAGCCATATACACTCCGTTCAAACGCCCCTGACGTGATGGGCGTGCTGCTGACACGAGACTCGACCGATTCCAAAAGCGTTTTGGTCGAGGGCAAGCATGGTGCAAATTCTTGAGTGCGGCTCCGGCCGCAACACGGCAAGAGTTTAAAACAAGTCGGGATGGCGAAACGGCTCGCGACTAGCGAGTGGACCACCCAGACGACCATTGATGGAAACCAAATCCCTTAAGTGGGAGGAGGCCATCAATGCGTACCGAATCCGATACCGAATCCAGCGAAGACTTCTTCACCAAACGCGCTCTCGATGCCGGGCGCGCTGGCGCTCGCGAAGCCATTGCCGAATTACTCAAAGGCGTTGAGCCGCGCACTTGGTTCTCGGCGCAGAAGGCCGCCGCGTATTGCGGTTACAGCGAGGCCGCTTTTTGCCGATGGTGCAAAGACGGCACCGGCCCTCGCTCCGTGCTGCACGGACGCAATAACCGCCGCTACAAACGTCAGTGGCTCGACGAATGGATGCTGACCGGGCCTAGCGCCAAGGTGCAATCTTGAGCGAAGCCCCGGTCACAACGACGCGATATCCCCGCAAAGTCGAATGGCTCACGCCCGACCCGGCGCGACCAGGCTGCAGCCTAAGCAATGTCGTAACGATTCCCTACGGGTGGAAAGCCCCCGCGCGATTCACCGGCAAACTCGTGCAAGCCGCGCGTGACTTTGAAACCATCACCAAGACTCAGAAACGCCCCGTCGTTTTCCCTGAACGCGACCAAGGATGTTGGGAGTTCGGCTTGTTCGACAGCGCCGACGAGTTGGTCGGCACCGGCTCGCTCGACGCCGACGAGACGCTCGCCAGCTTCGCTGTCCTCGCCGCCATGTTCTTGGTCAAGGGCCTGCACCTGCGCCTCGCCGTTGCTGTTGACAGCACCGCCGAAGAAAAGGCCGCGCTTGATGCGGCGGGACGTGACAAGGCATGACCAAAGAAAGTGACAAGCTCCGCGAGGCCGTGCGCGCATTGCAGGCGCTTACGCAGGTGCAAAACGCGAAGGCGGCTGGCATCGACGTGCCGCGTCCATCGGGCAACGGCACGACTGCGCCGCTACAGTCTGCGGCGTCACCCGAGGAGCAGGCAGAAGATTTGGCGACCGAGACGACGATGCTGCCGGTGCCGGTGGTCGGCAAGTGGCCGAACGGTCTCGATAAACACAAGCGCCCGAACAACACCTATGCCAATGCCAAGGCGGCCATCGAAAAGCTCGGTATCAAGTGCTGGCACGATGAGTTCCGTTCGAAGCACTTTTCGGAAGGATACAATATCGCGCGCCTTGACGGGCCTGTCAGCGACCATGCGGTCAGCCGTATGCGTGACAGCATCGACAAGACTTTTCGCTTTCATCCCCAAAAAGAAACAATGGTCGAGGCCATCACCAATGCGTGCCTGACGAACTCGCGCAACCCCATCGTCGATTGGCTCGGCTCGCTTGCATGGGACGGCACGCCTCGCCTCGACAAGATGCTGCACACTTACTTGGGCGCTGACGACACGACTTACATTGCCGCTGTCGGCAGCAAGCTCGTCTGCGCAATGGTTCGCCGCGCAAAAACGCCGGGCGCGAAGTGGGACCACATGCCCATCGTCGAAGGCCCACAGGGCCTCCGCAAATCAATGTGGACCAAAGACCTCGCCATCTGGCGCGACCTTCACACTGACACTTCAGTTCTCGTCGGCTCAACGAAAGAGCAGATGGAAATCATGGGCGGTAAGTGGGTCATCGAGGTAGGCGAATTGACTGGATTCCGCGAGAGCGGTCGCGCCAAGCTGAAACGCTTTATGACCGCAGACAGCGATACCGCGCGCATGGCCTATGGCCGATTCTCAATCGACCAGCTTCGTTCAAGCGTGATGATTGGGACCAGCAACCCCGAACATTATCTCAACGACCCGACAGGCGAACGCCGCTACTGGCCATTCGTCGCCAAACAATACTACCGCGAGGAATTTCTCCGCGACCGTGACCAGCTTTTCGCCGAGGCCGTAGTGCGCGAGCCCGCCGAGAATCTTTGGCTCGACACGCCTGAGCTTGAGGCCGAGCACGCCATCGTCGTTGGCGAGCGCAAGGAGCCGAACGAATTGGTCGACATGCTCACGGATTTGCAGGGCGAGGTGTTCGAAGGGGCGTTCGAGCGCATCGGTGGCCAGCCGTTCATCGGGAAAGAGGAACGCATCAGCAGCGCAGATGTCCGCCACCACCTCGGCATGACCAACGTGGACGTCGCGCGCCAGCACAACATCGGACGACGTATTGCCGAAGCAATGACTCTCCTCAGTTGGACCAAGTCCGCTGGCAAGATTCGTTGCAACCGCAGCGGCAAGACCGCACACGGCTACCACCGCGCCCTGCCCGCTAAACCCGCACCACCGAAACAATACGAACTCGGTGACCAAGATGGGGAGGCGCAGTCGTGACCCCCTACGTCCCGCTCATTGCAATGAAAGGGGGGCGCGTCGGTGAGCCCAAGAAGGGCCGTGCCACGGGGACTTGTGAGGGTACGTATCCCCTTGTCCCGTATGTCCCCCATATTACTACAGACTATAAAGAAGGTAGTGCTGCTGTACGCACAGCACACCGCATTGCAGCTCCCGGAAGTCTTTCCAACATAGGGGGACATGGGGACGCTTGGGGACGCCCCCCTGTTCTACAGGGCTTTCCGCGCACGGCGCGTCCCCCAAGCGGGAATCATCTACCCTTGCTCCTCGGGCATAGCGCACCGCTGGCCGCGTGGCAGCACGGGGACAAACTCCCGCTTTCCCCCGTCCCGTCCGCTGCAAAAAAGGCCGCGAAAGCTCCTGTAGCTGCATACGAGCGCACGGTTACGGCACAACGGCACGCGCTTCCGGCAATCTCACCGTTCATTTGCACGGCAATCGCACGGCATTCGCCCGCAATCGCGCATTTTCACACCCGCACCGGCACCGCCTTTGCTGCCCTTCGGGCAACACAGGGAGGCCACCAATGAACGCGCCCGTCCAGCCATTCTCAGCCCTCGTCGGTGCGATTGTCTCACCGTCACGCGCCATCGCCTCACAGGCCGCGTCAACGCACCGGACACCCCTGAATCCCATGACCCGCGACCGCGCGGTGCTCAACGCCCTTGAGCCGCTCGGCGTGGGCTTTCCGCAACGGGTCGAGCGCGGGCCAAGCATCGCTGCGTACTTCGCGGCCAAGGCCGCACGCGGTGAGCACGGCACATACGACGACACACGCCTTGTCCAACCCAGAGGGGGCAGCCGATGACAAATCAACGCCGTCACATTGCAGCCCGTCACGCCCGCGCCGAACGCCAGCGCGACTACGAGGCCACCTTGCGCGCCGCGATGCAGGCCGACCGCAAGGTGCTGCGCCAGCGGGAGTCCGAAGACCCCGGCGTGCGTGACACCGCCGAAGCAAATCGCCGAAGCGCGCACCTCGCACGCAAGCCCAAGGAGGTGTCCAATGACAAAACGTAAAACGACAACCAAGCCCGAAACGGCACCCGACGAAGCCGCATCATACGTCGCGAGCATCGCTCTCCCCGCGCCACCGTACATCGCGCGCGCAGACGACAAGCTTGGCACGGTCAGCGTCACCGACAACGGCTTGGCATTTATCAAGCGCCGCGCCGAGGACGGTGCGTCGCAAAGCCTCATCGCATCCGAGATGGCCCTGACCAAGACGACGTTGCAGAAGCTCTTCCAACGCGACGAGCGATGCCGAGTGGCATGGGAACACGGTGTCGCGCTGGAGGAGATGGAGCTTGTCGATATTTTGAAGCAGGCCGCGCGCAAGGGTTACGCCGTCGCCGCACTGTTCCTGCTCAAGACCCGGCACAACTACGTCGAAGGTGCCGCGCCAGTTTCCACCGCGCCGAACGTGACCATCGTTTTGCCCGACGCCTATTCGCCGGACGCCTACATGCGCGTCATCAACGAGCGCCCCAAGGTCACCCGGCCTGTGCTCGCATCCCCCTCGGGCAAACTGGAGGTGGCACGATGAGCATGACCGATACCATAACGACACCGACCCACGCTGGCATTCGCCCGACCGAGTGGCAGAGTCGCGTTCTGAAAATCCCCGAGGTCTGGAATCTGCTTCTCGAAGGCGGTCGCGGCCCCGGCAAGACGCACGCGATGGCGCTGCGCATCCTGAGGCATCTCGCAAAGTACGGCTCGGCGGCCAAGGTACTCATCGTTCGTGAAAACTATAAGGGCCTCCAGACCATCGAGGAACTGATGGTCATGATTCTGGAGCAGGCGTTTCCCGGTCGCTGCAAATTCAACAAACAAGAGCACATGGTCCGCATTGCGGACGGTGGGACGGTCGAATTTGGCCAGTTAGAATCGCATCGCGACGTCAGCAAGTATATGGGTCGCGAAACAACCTTGCTCTGCATCGACGAGGCCGGTCTGCTGCGTGAGTTCAAATGGGTGCAGTTGCTAAAATCCAACCTGCGCAGCCCGGCTGACATTCCGTTGGCGACCATCATGACCGCAAATCCCGGCGGTGCACAGCATCAGCTACTGCATTCGAAGTACATTTCTGCCGCTCCCGCGTGGCACCCCTTCATAATTGACGGCGAGACGTGGGTACATTGCGCCGGAACGTACCTCGACAACCCGTACCTGAATCACGCCGATTACAAATCGAAGATTCTTGCGGCGTGTGGAAATGACGAGGCGCTGGCCGAGGCGTGGCTCTCGGGTTCATGGAACATTGCGCGCGGCGCGTTCTTTGCCGACTGCTTGAGCGAGGCAACGCACATGCTGCCGAGTGCGCTGCCGTTCTCAACCGACCTCTTGTACGCCAAGAGCCTCGCCCTCGACTGGGGAACCGCAGCGCCCTGCGTGACATTGTTCGGCGGCTATCTATCGGAATCGATCAAGGGGGTCGGCCCGAAAGGAACGCTGATTATTTTCGACGAACTCAGTACGCACCGCCCCGATGACATTAGTGCGGGCCTCGGCTGGCCACCGAGCAAGGTCGCGGAATCGATTCGAGAAATTTGCGCCCGTTACAATATGGCGGCCAACGGAGTCGGCGACGATGCGGTTGGCCTCTCGGGCAATCAGGACACGCTCCTGAATTACTTCCGCACCGAAGGCGTCTATCTGACGAAGCCTGCGAAAGGCCGCATCCAAGGCTGGTCGGCCATCCGCAATCGCCTCATCGCCACGCGCGACAAGACTGGCAAGCCGGGCCTGATGTTGTCGGCGCGATGCAGCCACTTTTGGCAGACCGCGCCATTCATCATCCGCGACCCACGCAAACCGGATGATTTGGATTCTGGCGCGAACGACCATTCTTGTGATGCTCTCAGATATTTTTGCAACACACCGCCGCAGGTTTGGCGCACCACCAAGATGAACGGCGGTCACGGAATCTGAAGTTGAAACTCGAACTCGAAAAGGAGTCCCTACACATGCCAAACAATGACGAAACCAAACCGACCATCCGTGCCGACTTGCCGCTTGCCGTCTCGCCGATGATGCTGATGCCGCATCGCAAGGCGCTGGACCAACCGGGCACGCCCGGCTCCCGCGCCTTTGGTGCAGCGGAGGTGGCGATGAGAACCATGTCCGACGCGCTAGGCGACATGGCGGATGTCCGCAAATATGTTTACTCGACGGCGCAACCGACCGGCGAGGTCGTTCACTTGAACAGTCGCAATGGCGAACCCGCAGGCAATTACCAAGTCAATGGTCAGGAGGAACAGCTTCGGGACGCAATGAGTTCCGCGTTTAATCGCGCGGCCGAGGTGACCGACCGGCAACGCAAGGCCATTGAGGCGAGCGTGACTGATATCGAAAAGTCGATTGCCGCCAAACTTGTGAATCCGGCGGCGGACAAAGTAAGCGTCAGCCAAGTTGCATCGGAGATTCGTGAGCACATCAAATCGATGAAGCCCGGCGAGCGCGCGAGGTTCGTTCAGAGTGCCGTGATGGATGGCGACCTCGAAACGGTGGCGGCGGTGCTCAACGCCAGCCCCTTCGTCTCGGGCTTCGACCGGAAGCAGCACGCGGAGTTGCGGCTCTTCGCCGCCGAATTCTTCCCCACGACCAAGGTAGAATTTGAGCAACTCGGCGCGGTGAAGACGGTGCTCTC
>Ga0105054_10008112_pt1 | contig 13990 bp, 14 predicted proteins | sample BON02_FD_78091 | JGI IMG/M metagenome (GOLD analysis project Ga0105054, IMG submission 78091) | Freshwater microbial communities from Lake Bonney liftoff mats and glacier meltwater in Antarctica - BON-02 (megahit assembly) | ecosystem: Environmental > Aquatic > Freshwater > Ice > Glacier...
ATTAGCTGCCGAGGCCAGTAACAAGCGCAGCATTGCTTACAAAATCAGTTATAATCCTGAACGTCGAGCATGGTATCTGGATGCTGCTTTCGCTGCTCCTGAAACCATTAAGCTTCCAGAGTCTAATCGTTTAGCTAGTGTTGATTTAAATCAAAAACATTTATCAGCTTGGATTAGTGATCAGCACGGCAATCCAGTTGGTAAGCCACTTGACATTCCTTTGCGACTAGCCGGGAAGCCAGCTTCAGCGCGAGACGCTACTTTGCGGCATGCCATCACTCAATTAATTAAATATGCTTTAGCGAATCATGCCACTAGTTTAGCTATTGAAAATCTTGGCTGGGAACCAGAAAAAATTGTTTCAAAAGAAACAGTTTCGAAACAATTCCGAAAAACAATTCATGGCATTCCATTAGCTAAATTCAAGGCCCGAATAGTGGCAATGAGCAACCGGGCTGGCTTAACTGTCCTGGCCGTTGACCCGGCCTACACATCTAAGTGGGGCAAACAACATTGGATGCAGCCATTGAATGTTAGTGTTCATCAGGCAGCAAGCCTGATGAACGCAAGACGCGCTTTAAGTTTCAGCGGAAGAAGACGCGCGGAGCGCAACGACAAACAGAGTATTGTCGCTGCCCTCTCCGTCGTTAATTCAGTCGCTGAAAGCAAAGCGAAGCTGACCAGTCAGAAAGAAAAGGACGCTAAGCAAGAATTATTGATCTTAAAAGACTTAGTTGCGCTAACTCTGAACGTTGATCAGCAAACTGGAGAAAGCCTCATAAGAGGTCTTACCGTTCAATTCTCCGGGTGTGACTATTCTGTTGATGTAACAGAACGACACATTATTTGAACGGTTCGTAGTGGCCGCAAGCACGTGCTCTCAATCCTTGTGGAGAACAAGCCAGGCGTGCTCACGCGCGTTGCAGGCCTATTCACCCGGCGCGGTTTCAACATCGACACGCTCGCCGTAGGGCGTCGTAATCCTCTCCGTGGGCAATTTCGCCTTCTTCTCTTTCGGCGAGATGTTCATTGCCGAAAGACGTAGTCTTTGGGTTCAGAGATGCTTGCTGAGGAGTTTGCTGATCATGTCCTGAGTTCGCTGTGGCTATTGACGCAGGAGCAACAAGGAAGAAGCCAATAATTGAAATAACTAAAAGCCGAAGCCTAATATCGTTTATATTTATAATCATAATTTATCTCTAAATTTCAGATTCGCGCGAGCTCATCATCACTTATCAATAATTAAATATATTACAATACGAAACGAAAGCATTTTGACCCGTGCTGACTGGGACTTTGACTCCATCCTTGGCGCCCGTCCAGTCACCCTCCTTAGCGTGTGCTAGTTTCGCCCGGCATATCCTGCTTAATGCTAGTTCCGTGTCCCGCCGCTGCGGCTTCTTAATAGAAAAGGTAGCGGAATTTCGTGCCGCTGCACAGGCCACGAAGCTTAGCTCCCATCACGGCACCATGAGAGCGATTCTCACCGCTCGGGATTAGCATCACGCTAGCCATCCATCCGACTGGGTTAGTCCCGCGCATCAGACCGGCCCCGACTCCACGACCAACTGCCGGCGGATACTCGTCGCGGTCATATCCTTTACGGGTCGGTATTCCGGTCAGCAGCCGGTCACGTCGCTTGTCGGCGCCTTTGCGATTCAAAACTAGCGTTGCCGGCCATCCGCTGCTAATAGCCTCAAGAGTGTGGCGGCGGATGTTGCTATATTTAGTTGCGCTAAAGCTAATCTTTTTTATAATGGATGACCGCTTGCAGCCGACCTCGGATTTCGGCGGAGACTTTTTTGTCCGGCTTTTTAGCGCCCTTTTTCAGGCATGGACATGGCAGTGACTCGCAGTAAATCCCGTCACGATCGCTGTCGCGTGTGTCAGCGGCGCGCTGTGCAGCGGCCTGATTTGAGTAAGCGCTGCAGCTTTTTGCGCTGGCCACGTCAGGCATGACACCGGCCAAAACTAATAGGACCGCTAGCGCAGAGACAATCAGGACGACTTTACGTATTAGAACAGAAGCTTTCTGAAGCATATCAAATATCATTCTATCATATTTAAGAAAACAATTCCAGAGAATTACCCTCTTATGCCAAAGGCGATAGAGATATATATTGAGCGCACCCGCTTGCCGAGGCAGCTATCAGCTCCATTAATCAATAGGCCGCGATTATTAACGCAGTAACAGCCAATATTTGGACTTTAATCCTAGTTATGTGGTAGGATTAAATATAATCTCAAATTAAGGCAAATTGAAATGACTCCTACTGATCAGATCCAGGCTCCATTGACCAGCGAAGAGCAAGGACTAAAAGACATTAATGCTGATTACACTGAGCGCTATGGGTTTAGTAACGCTGAAGACTATCTGTATAAGGCACCGAAGGGGCTATCGCGCGAAATAGTTGAAATGATATCCCAGTTTAAGGATGAGCCCCTTTGGATGCGCGATTCCCGCCTCAAAGCGCTTGACTATTTCCTGGCTCGTTCAATGCCCACCTGGGGGTCACCTAAGTTAGCTGAAGTTGACTTTGACAACATTCATTATTTCGTTCGTGCTTCGGAAAGACCAGAGCAGTCATGGGATGATGTCTCTGAGGATGTCAAAACCACTTTTGAAAGACTGGGGATTGCTGAAGCTGAGCAGAAATTCCTGATTTCCGGTGTTGGTGCTCAATATGAATCTGAAGTTGTTTATCATCAAATCAATGAAGAGCTTGAAAAGCAAGGCGTAATTTTTATCGACATGGATACCGCTCTGCGTGAGCACGAAGAAATGGTGCGTGAGTACTTCGCAACCATCATTCCGCTGAACGACAACAAGCTGGCGGCATTAAACAGTGCCGTCTGGTCAGGTGGATCATTTGTTTATGTGCCGCCTGGCGTTAAAGTGGCACTGCCGCTGCAGGCTTATTTCCGGATCAACACCGAAAATATGGGACAGTTTGAGCGAACGATCATCATTGCCGACGAAGGCTCCGAAGTGCATTACGTTGAGGGCTGCACGGCGCCGACTCACTCGAGCGACTCGCTGCACTCGGCAGTGGTAGAGCTAATCGCTAAGCCAGGAGCACGGCTTCGTTACACGACGATTCAGAACTGGTCGACCAATGTCTTCAACCTGGTCACTAAGCGCGCCATTGCCGAGAAAGATGCAACAGTTGAATGGGTCGACTGCAATTTAGGAAGCAAGCTCACCATGAAATACCCGAGTATTTATCTGATGGGTGAAAGGGCGCATGGTGAGATCCTTTCGATTGCTTTTGCTGGGGCTGGTCAACATCAAGATGCGGGCGGCAAGGTGGTCCATGCGGCGCCAAATACTACCTCAAATATATTCGCTAAATCAATCAGCAAGCATGGCGGCCGTTCCAGTTATCGTGGCTTACTGGAGATCGGGAAAGGCGCTAGCGGCTCGAAAAGCAAAGTAGTTTGCGACGCACTACTGCTCGATGACAAAAGCCGCTCTGATACTTATCCGACGATTCGGATCGACGAGCCCGATGTTGATGTCGGCCATGAAGCAACGGTCTCGAAAGTCGGCGATGAGCAATTGTTCTACTTGATGAGCCATGGGATTACTGAGGAAGAAGCCGGCAAGCTGATTGTCAATGGTTTCATTGAACCAATTGTTAAAGAGCTTCCGATGGAGTATGCTGTTGAGATGAACCGCCTAATCGAGCTGCAAATGGAAGGTTCAATTGGCTAGTATTCAACACTAGTTTACTGATTCAGAAGAAGATTTTTTGCTGTTAGTTCTTTCTTTTCAGCAGTTTTAAATTTCAAATTCTCTTTTTCAATGAGATTTTTAGTAGTGTAAAGATTATTTTTGTTTAATCCCATAGAAGCCGTTTCAGTCCATCCTCCTTCCCCTTTTTTAGCAGCAGGAACTAATTTTAGAGTTTCTCTCCAAAAACTTTTTATGATTGTTTCTAATTTTCTTGCGCTTCCGCCATAATTAAAACTTAATTTCATGTTGTCGGAATGGCCAACATTGTAATCATTTCCTTTATGAAAGCTCATCCTATTATTATATCTGTTTTTGGATGTAATCCCAATTTGCATAATATTATCATGAGGACGAACAATCAAATAAAAGTAAGCGGGTTCCTTATCTTTAAAACCACCGATTGAGCATTGGGGGCAGCCAGATGCATGTTTGGTTCTATCGCTAATCACAGCTTTCCATTCATGCCCGCATTTTTCTGCTGAACATTTCCAATTTGCTGGAATAACAGCATAGGGCTTTATTTGTATTGGTAACCTTATTCCTTCTCTTTCATTTTTCTCATAATCCCATTCTTTATTAATGAGTTCAGGATATTTATATGCTAATGATTCTTCTGCTGATTTTGGAGAGGACTGTTTTATTATTCCGCACGCCGAACAACCATGACCCCCACTTCTATCATTAATAGTAGATTTCCATTCATGCCCGCATCTTTCTGCTGAACATTTCCAGTTGGCTCTAATATTAGAGCCGGGTTTTATTTCGGTTGGCGACCGTATGTCTTCTCTCTTATTTTCCTCCCAATCCCATTCTTTGATGAGCTCAGGGTATTGATCTACTAATGATTCTCCTGGTTTTGGGAAGGTTCTTTTTGTTATCGAGCATTTTTTGCAGCCATGTCCTTTTATAGCCCTAGTGCTAATCGCAGCTTTCCATTCATGCCCGCATTGTTCTTTTGTGCATTTCCATAAGACTTTTTGATCTGATCCTGCGCTGTGCTCATCTAATATTGTTGATTGCTTATCTTTTAGCTCCAGAATGAAATGAGGATGAGTTTCATTAATAGGGGGTTTGCCGCCCCAAACTTTTTTAGGCGACTAGGCAGCTTCCGACCCGCGTGAGGGCACAGAGGGGCCGAGAGCCGGCTTGGGCGCTAAAGCGCTGTTAGGGAAGCGAGCCGGTCTGTCATGGCCTTCAGCCGCTCGGGACGGCCGGCTGGCCCGGACAGGCTCGAACCCCGGTAGTGGCGCACGAACTGGTTGAACCTCAGGGCTCGCGTAGACGTGAAGTGGTCGTTGTCGACCTGCTGCAGAAGGCCTTGGTCGACCAGATCCAGGGCGGCCCGCTTACGGCCCGTCTTGCGGAAGAGCGGCAGTGCTCGCGTCCATCCGATCCCCCCGTCCGCAATCAGTCGTCCTCCGTCTTCGCGAGACTCGCACGCAGGACACGACTGGCGTTCCCCCACGTAACCATCTCGATCGCGCTGGTTTCCCAACCGCGCTTCTCTAGCTCCGCCGCAATCACACCGACCCTTGTGACGTCGCCTAGATCAGGGATCGAATCACTCCACAGCCCTCCCAGGTCGGAGCCGATCGCAACGTGCTCTGTCCCCACCAGATCCGCGAGATACTCGATGTGGTCGACTACTCGAGCTGCCTTGGGCTGACCAGCAAAGACGCTCGAGAAAACAACGCCGATCACTCCCGCTCGCTTCGCGATAGCTCGCGCTTGGTCGTCGGTCAGGTTTCGCGGATGATCTGCTAGCGCTCTCGCATTTGCATGGCTCACCAGCACCGGACCGGCGGTCACATCAAGCGTGTCCCAAAAGGATCGGATGCTCATATGTGCCAGATCCAGCACGAACGCTTGCTCGTCAATGATCTGGATGACGTGGCGACCAAGCTTCGTGAGCCCATCTCGGGGCTGAGATGGCCCATGAGCCAGGCCGTTGCTTTCATTCCAGACAGGACCTATTGAGCGACAGCCGGCGCTAAACAGCTCGTCTAGGAGCTGGGGCGCATCCTCTGGAGATGTCGCACCGAGTCCCTCTACGTGTAGTAGGATCCCGCGAGAATTTGTCAGGGCACGGTCGACATCACTGGCGTTTAGGACCAAGTGCCAGCCACGTCGATCGCGCACGATCTCCCGGTACCGACGAAAATAGTTCAGGCTGTGGTCGTTGGAGTGACTCGACGCTGGCTCTACGGAACGGTCCATCGCGAAGGAACTCGCGACCACCAGGCGGACTGGCGAGGCTTCGATCGTCTCCCAACTCGTCTGCAACTCGTCACCAAAGGCTTCGCGCGCATCAATGTGCCCGAGCAGATCCTGGTGTAGGTCGATGACGGGAGGCGAAAAAGGCATTGTTGCGGGACGCCACGTGGTCATCTCCTCATGCTTTGACCTAGGCGCGAGTCTTGACGATACTGCCCCCGTCCTCTCGACACTGCGCTCTCATCCCAGGTACCGCCACGCAGCAGTATCGACAGCGTTCTCGGGACGCATGCAGGCAAGCTACCGCTTCGCCTACAACCCGGTCCTGAGACTTTCCACTCGCTCAAGCTAGGATTGCCTTCGCCCATCAGCCGAACCATTTTTAGAGTTTGCGGTTTATTTTTAGCATTATGAAGAATTGTTTTCCGCCAAGGACCATCAAGATCAAGGCCAATTTGAGGATAGCGATTATTCAATAATTCTTCAATCTGCGTTTCATTCTTGGCCAGCAGTTGATTGTTTAAGAAAAAACGTTGCATTAATTAAACATAACACAGATTAACATTTATGACCAATATTAGGAATAAACATAGATCTCCCTATCAGTATTTTCTGTGATCTTCTTTCCTTTTATTTCTTATAGCTGCTGCGCTTAGCGCTGCTAAGCGGCGAAGTATGCTATGAACAAGCCGCGATCAGCCAGCTGCGGTCACGGTTAGTGATTGCCGGCGGTAATGGCCTAACTGCCAGTCCAGTACCGCTATTGCAGGGGCGGACAATAGTTGATGGCCTCAGCACTGCTTATCTCTGCCAAAACTTTGCTTGCTCAGCGCCGCTAACTGACGCTGCCGCACTGACCAAACAACTTGCTAGTTCTGTTCCTCAGGGACTTCAGCCCAACGAGGAATAGTGAGTTCGAGTAGGCAGTCCAGATAAAAAGCTTTCAAAATTTGCTGATAGATAATATAAAGCCATTGTTAGAGAACTGCTGATGTGGTATAATATAGAAACGAATTACTTAATCGAACTGCAAGCAAAAGGATTAATTAGATGACACAGACCACCGAAATCACATTTAAAGCTAAAGGGATTTCTCTTAGCGAAATAGGTGCTGTTAAGTTACGCGAATATCTTAAAGAACAAGAGGCTGACGCTGCTATTGCCGGACTGCGCATTGGTGTCAAAGGCGGCGGATGCTCCGGCTTCCAATATCAGTTAGCTTTTGATCAGCAGCGTGAGAATGACATCGTTTTTGATAATGACGGCCTAAAATTATTGGTTGATCCTAAGCATTTAGCCTATGTTGACGGCTCAGAAATTGATTATGTTGAATCATTACAAGGAGCCGGATTCGAAATCAATAATCCAAATACGGTTGCTTCTTGCGGCTGCGGGACTTCCTTCCAAATTAAAGAAGAAGAGACCGAGCCAGTTAGCGCTCTTTAATTGAAGCGCTGATGCAGCAACGCAATCGTCACGGCCGAATTATTAATCCGCAAGCCAGCGGTGAGCAACGCAAAGGCCGTGCCAAGCAGCGCGCTTTCTGCATTGCCGCCTCCGAGCAGGAACCTGATCTTGCTGAAATTCATGAGCTTCTTAACACTGCCGGCGTTGCTGTCGTAGGCAATGCCACGCAGCGACGCGAGAAGCCTCACCCGAACACCTATCTCGGCTCCGGCAAAGTCAAAGAGGTGGCCTTGGCAGCACGGGCCGCCGACGCTAATGTGATCGTCTGCGATGATGAACTATCGCCGCGGCAGGAACGCAATCTTGAAGAAGCACTGGGGATTCCAGTTGTTGACCGCACCGCAGTGATCCTTGACATTTTTGCTAGTCACGCTCATACCGCTGACGGCAAGCTTCAAGTGGAACTTGCTCAGCTGGAATACAATCTCGCTCGAATGAGGGGTCTCTGGACACACCTTGAACGGCTTGGCGGTGGGATCGGCACGCGCGGACCAGGAGAAAGCCAGATTGAGACTGACCGGCGTCTTGCCCGTGACCGCATTTCGTCGCTGCGCCAACGTTTGCGGGCGGTCAGTGAATCGCGGCAGACAATGCGGGCTGAACGCGAGCGAGCGAAGCTGCCAATGTTCGCCTTAGCTGGCTATACGAACGCCGGTAAGTCAACGCTGATGCAAGCATTAACCGGCGCTGAAGTTGAAATTCGGGATCGTCTCTTCCACACCCTTGATCCAACAACTCGCGTCATGGAATTAGGCGGCCGTAGCGTTCTCGTAACCGACACGGTCGGCTTCATCCGTAAGCTGCCGCATCAATTAGTGGAAGCGTTCGGCGCCACACTTGAGGAGACGCGGCGGGCCGATCTAATCATTCACATTGTTGACGCTTCAGTGGAGGAAGGATTAATGATCGAAATGATGCAGACAGTCAATCAGACGCTGCAGGAGATCGGCGCCACAGACCAGCCACGGTTGCTTGTCTGTAACAAGATTGATCTTATTGATGATCAGCGGCTCGAACAACTGCGTCTTTTACACCCGGACGCGATCTGCATCTCAGCGAGTGAAGGCAGCGGCATTGATCAACTGCGTCAAAGCATTGAGGATGTTTTTGTTGCCGAACTATCTGCGGTCGATCTGCTACTGCCGTTCGCTGCTGGAGCGCAGATCGCTGAACTGCACGGTCTCGCCACGCAGATTGAGCGCGAAGACACGCCACAAGGCGTCCACATCAAGGCGTTGCTCCCGCCTCAAGTAGCGGAACGTTTTCAGCGCTTCTCAATCAGCTCACTGGAAGAGGGAGGCTGATCGGATTGCGGTTTCAGAGGCTTAATCCGAAAGCGATTATTCCAACTAGGGCTCATCCCGGCGACGCCGGGCTTGACCTTTGTGCGCTTACCGCGGTCAAGATTGCCCCTGGTCAGCGCGTAAAAGTCGCCACTGGAATCGCGATTGAACTGCCGGCAGGTCATGCTGGTCTGGTTGTCCCGCGTTCCGGTTTAGCTGCCAAGCATGGCCTGTCAATTGTCAACGCACCGGGCTTGATCGATGAGGGTTACCGTGGTGAGCTTCAAATTTTGCTACTCAACACTGACCAGGGGGCACCAATCAACATCGTCGCTGGTGAGCGGATCGCGCAGCTTGTTATTGTCGCTGTTAGCACGCCGCAGCTTGTCGAGGTGGACGATCTAGAAGAGAGTGCACGTGGCGAGCAGGGCTTCGGTTCATCAGGCAGCGCGCCCTAGCCTGAGAATTCAGGATCAGCTGAACTTAGATCATTGAAAAATAAGCTATCTGATTTGCCGATTGCGGACGTCGGCGAGAGCAAGCATGTTATTTATGGCAGTGTCCCACCGAAAAATCTTCAATTTGCGCCAAAAGGTGCGCTGATCTCAGCGCAGAAAGTAATAGTCTGGCGCCAAAGAGCCACATAAAGTGATACTCTATTAATATGGCCCTCCCAAATAACAAAAAGAACAGTCATCTGAATAAGAAATATGTCGGAGAAATGTATTTCTCAGTGGATGTAGAAGCTGACGGTCCTTTCCCTAATCCGTATTCAATGAGCTCAATTGGGATCGCTGTCGCAGGAACATATGACGGTGAAACATTTCTGCGCATGAATCCTGAAAGCGCAACTTTCTACGCTGAACTTAAACCGATCAGCGAAGAGTTCGTTGCTGAAGCCGCTGCTGTTTCTGGACTGGACAGAAATGATTTAATCCTAAACGGAGAAGACCCCAGGGCGGCAATGAGCCGTTGTGCGGATTGGATTAACCGCACAGCAGACGGTAGAAAACCAGTGATGTGTGCTTGGCCAGCGTCATATGACTGGCAATGGGTTTATCACTGGTTTATGAAGTTCACTGGTTCATGCCCGTTTGGTTTCTCATCCTGCTTAGATATGAAAACAATGTATCATCGCAAAGCTAATGTTGCGATGAATAAGGTCGGGAAACGCGCCATGCCTGACTTCCTAAAATCACCAAGAAAGCATACTCATAATGCATTAGATGATGCTCTGGAGCAAGCAGATTTGTTTATGAATTTGTTTGAATGGGACGGAACACGCTAATATAATTAGCTTAGTTAAGCTGACCTTAACTTAGCTAACTGGAATTCTGCCTGTTTGAGCAGTAAATTCCTGCAGTGAAACCCATTCTTGCAGTGAGCGATGTTAATAAAAAGAATGGCCAGCGGCTGCCGTTCACTGTTTCGTCATAAAAATGAATAAGAAACCCATAAAGTGGATGAAAGGGGTCGAAATGCACCCCTTTTATCCAGAAGTGTGATATAGTAATGTTATTATGCCAGGGTCAACTTACATAAAAATAGCCGACTATGCATTCGAACAGTACGGATATATAACTCAAGCAGATGCCAAAAAGCTAGGTCTGGCTCCTGAAACTTTGAAAAAAATGGCTAAGAGAGGGACGCTTGAGCGATGCGATACCGGATTATATCGCATCCCATCTCTTAACGGAACTATGTTCGATGCTTATATGAAAGCTACTTTGTGGCCGATTGGCGTTCGCGGCATCATCAGTCATGAAACAGCATTAATGCTTTATAATTTAAGTGATATAAACCCACGCAAAGTTCACATTACTGTCCCGAAGCACTACAGGATTCGTAGAAAAATACCTGAAGTGTATTCGATTCATAACACTGATTTAGCTGCTGAAAAGATAACTAAATTTGAAGGCATACCGATTACCACGGCGGAGCAAGCCATCCGTGATTGCTATAAAGCGCATGCTTCTCCGGTCTTAATGAAACAAGCCATAAATGATGCTTTTCGAACCGGATACATTACTAGAAAAATTAAGGATGACCTTCATCAAGAATTTAACACTGTCATAATTGCCGACGAGGCTAAACAATGAGCTCTAATAAGAGATTCAAGCCACCGAAAAAAATCCCTATTAATCCAGGACACCTAGCCCGTTTAGTAGATCTGTATAGCGAAGATGAGCAGCTGGAGTCAATACGAACTAGGCGCTGGATTTCCTGTCTGGCTTTGATTAGTGTATTGGATCAGGTTCGTGATATTAAATCTGAGCCCTTGTTCTTGGTAAAAGGAGGAGTAGCAATGGAGCTGTGCTTCGGAGCAGATGCGCGCGCAACACAAGATTTCGATGCTGTTTTTCTGAATGAAGTCGAGGATCTGACTGATACGCTAGATAAAGCTTTCAGTAAATCTTCAGGTGATTTTAGTTTTCAGCCTCTCGGCAAACCAAAATTAATTCCTAATACTAAAAGCTACCAATTAGAAATCAAAATTACATTTGCAAACAGAGGATGGCAAACCATCAAAATGGACATAGCTACGCCGGAAGGCAGTGCTATGGAATCCGATCAGGTAGGTTCTGCTTTAAATATTCAGGATTTTAAGCTTTTTGGTTCCAATAAAATACCTTGCTTATCCGTTCGTTACCATATAGCAGAAAAATTACACGCAGTAACTTTGACTTATAATGGTAAGGAAAATCCTAGATATTGGGATCTAATAGACTTACTTTTACTTCGTGATCTAGTTTCTGATTTATCCTCAGTAAGAGAAGCCTGCGATGATGTCTTCAAGGTACGCGAAAAGCACTCCTGGCCGCCAGAGTTAAGAGTCCCGAGTTTTTGGCTGGAGCCGTACGCCGAGCTAGCAAATGAACTGAAACTCAAGATCGTTGATGTCGAGGAAGCAGCAGCGGAAATTAGAACGCTTATTGCAGAAATCGAAGACACCCGTCAATGAGAATAGTTTGCAGCCAACAGGCCCGCTAGGCGATTGTGACTAGGGGGATACATGGAATCAGCTAGGATTTTCTTTAGGCCGCCGAATCTCAGCTAACTGGAATTCTGCCAGTTTGAGCAGTAAATTCCTGCAGTGAAACCCATTCCTGCACTGAATGATGCCGCATTAGTTCTTTAACAGCTGATGCTATAAAACCGGCTTCGCTCCAGCTTCCAGCAACAGCCGGAACACGGCAGCCTTCGCCAGCAAAGTCATTGGCTTGCCTGGCGGAAACTCCGGCTTTAGCCCATTCTTCGACATGTTCAGCGTGAGAGAATCCTAATCGCAGCCATTCCCCAATTAGGGTAATTTGATGAGGATTAAGATCCGGATAAAGAGCTTTCCAGCCTGCCGCTCGACTGACTTTTTGGACTTCTCCAATTCCAAAAGAGCCTCCAGAGCCTTCTGCTTCAAGTAGCTCATCAATCGCTTTCGCCTGATCTAGCTCGAAGTCGGCTTTGAACCACAGCAGTCCAGTTGAAGGACCAAAAAATTCGCTCCACTGCTGAGTGGTCTGAGCATCAGCCTGCGCTGAACGCCAAGCTATGGCATCCTCAATTTCAATTTCTTTGATGCTTAGAAACGAAATTGTGGTCTGCAAACTATCATCCGGGAATCTCGAATTCCAGATTATAAACTGGTCAGGCTGAATTTCTACTTGGTTTGTTTCAGCTGTCATTTCTGCTACTTCAACTGGGGAGGCACCTGAGTTAAGCCATCCTTCAAGCTGCGCGGGAGGAGCTGCCAGAGACCAAGCTAATGCCATTTCGGGACTGATTTGTGAATCCAATGAGCGAACTCGAGCCCATTCAGAGCAAATCTCTTCAGGTTGTAAATCATTTGAATACTGACACCAAAATTTCACTTGTCGTGGATTTAAACCATCTGCCTCAAATTGGCTGGCCTGCTTAGGGGATATTACAAGATCAAGTTCAGTCCATTGTGAGGCTTCCTCTAAAGAGAAAAGATCTCGCCGCCAATCAACACCCTGGAAGCCATCTAAATTATAGAAAGCCAGTAATGATTCAGCTGAGTCTTGAGGAAACTCGTGTAGCCAATCTTCAGCGACTAATACCGGCAAGGCAGATTCAAGCAGCAGCTGAATTTGGTCGGCAGATAACCCTAATGATTCCAGACGCTGCTGATCGCTTAATTCCTCGCTCATCTATTAAGCTTAGCTTAACGATATAAGATCCGCAACAGGCAAAGAAATTAGCGTAGGCTCGGATGCTTCAAAGCTGAAGCGGAAGAGTATTTCGCTTCCACAAGTATGATCCTCAGCTAACCGAACGCAGTTGCATTATCTGACTGAGGAGACTATGGTTCAGTGCCTTTTTAGGAGTAGTTTAATGACGGATTGTGTCAGCGCCGGCTTTTTTGTTCGATCGGCGACGATCGCTGCGACGGTCAAGTTGGCGGACAACTTCGCTGGCGATCCGGCCGATAGCGGCCGCCATCTCATGCTGATGCGCTTTAGCGTTAATGGTCCCACCTTTTACGTAAAGATTAGCTTCAGCCTTTTGACCTTCAACAATTTTAGGATTATGTTCCTGTGAGAGAATCACATCGCAGCGAATATCATCTGGTAAACGATGCTCAACTTTTGCGAAACGCTCCGCAACTAGCTCTCGTAGCTCCTGAGTGATCTGGATGTTAGTTCCAGTTAAGCTAATAAGCATAGTAAAAACACCCCATAGCTAAAGTTAGGGGTTTTCTAGTCCAACTATCAGACGTTAGATGCAACTCAGCTTGTCTGATAATTTCAGCACTAGCACGGGCTTTCTCAGCCGTGTCCAGAATCACCCTGGCAGCGTTCCGATCACGATCAGCGGCGAACCCGCAAAAGTGACACAGAAAAATTCGTTTACTTAGCGGTAATCGCTGCTTGGCTTTCGTCAAACAATTACTACAAGTCATCGTTGTGTAAGCGGCCGGGACAATTGCTACTTCTCGGCCAGCCCGTAAGGCATACTGGATTAACTCACTTTTGGTTTGCCCAACAGCATTATCAGCTGCTTTACGGGCCATTCGGGTTTTACCTAAAAATTTGGATTTGAAATCTTCAACCGCAATTAGCTGATTACCGGCAACTACTTTTCTGGCCCATTGCTGGGCAGCGTGCTGGCGCTGGCGAGCCACTTTTTTGTGCAAACGAGCTGTTTGTTTTTTAGCTGCTTGATAGCCTTTCGAGGAGAGCTGACCTGGTTTAGGTTTCCGGCGCGCCATCCGCTGCTGATATTTCGCAAGTTGCTCAGCTGCAGTTTTAGTAAATTGTGGCGACTCGAAATC
>Ga0105054_10008115_pt1 | contig 13988 bp, 8 predicted proteins | sample BON02_FD_78091 | JGI IMG/M metagenome (GOLD analysis project Ga0105054, IMG submission 78091) | Freshwater microbial communities from Lake Bonney liftoff mats and glacier meltwater in Antarctica - BON-02 (megahit assembly) | ecosystem: Environmental > Aquatic > Freshwater > Ice > Glacier...
TCAGCGAGAGCATTAGTGGTACGGAGCGGCCTTTAGTAACTGATTTACAGTCGGATCCAGCACTAGAAATTGACTCCATAACTTGGTCTTTAAACCGCGATCGTTTGCAAATGCATCTGGCGCGAGCGCCTAAATATGGCAGGGTATACCGCCTGAGCCTCAAGGATAGCCTAGCCGATTGTTGGGGTAATTTTAGCCTTTTACAAAACTTGGCTTTTGCCCTTCCGGTAGATGCGCAGGAAGGAGAAATTTTGGTGAGTGAGATATTATTCGCTCCGAAAAGTGGCGGCGCAGATTTTATTGAACTCTATAATAACAGTGAACGGGTTTTTGATTTATCCCATCTGTGGATTGCCCGTTGGGATAGTGATTTGGGAGCTTACGATAAACAAGTTCTTAGCAATGAAAGTCAATTGTTTTTCCCCAGAAACTACCTCGCCTTGAGCGAGGATATTGAATTTTTAAGAGACAATTACTTTTGTAGCCAAGCAAATTTGCGGGCAATAGATTTACCCACTTTCCCATCCGATCAAGGCACTTTTGTACTTTTAAATGCTAGATTGGAAACTATTGATCGAGGTAACTATAAGGACGATTGGCATTTTCAAATTTTAGAGGAAACTAGCGGAGTTAGTTTGGAAAGGGTGGATTTTACCCATCTGCCGACGAGCGAAAAACACTGGCAAAGCGCTACGGAAAAGGAGCGTTTTGCAACACCAGGCAGAGCTAACTCTCAGCAAGCTTTTAAAATGGAAACAGCAGAATGGGAAGCTATTCCTCCTTATTTTAGCCCCAACGGTGATGGGAATTCGGACCAAGGGCAGCTTTATTTTAAATGTGAAGGTGGGGCCAGTGTGGTAACGGTAGATATTTATTCGGCCAAGGGCGAACGGATACGCTCATTGGCAGAATACGACTTTAGTGCTGAGCAAGGATATTTTTTATGGGATGGTTTTAATAGTGAGGGACAATTATTGGGCGCAGGAATTTATATTGCTATTTTAGAATATTATAATGACCAAGGCATAAGCTCTTTATTGCGCACTCCGATTGTATTAAGTAGATAAAATATAGATATGGTTAAAGAAGAACACTTAGAAAAAATATTGTTTTTAGACATTGAAACAGTTAGCGCCGAGCCCGATTTTGAGGCTTTGGCGGAAGATTGGCAGAATTTATGGACGGAGAAAACGCGCTTTCAAAGAGCAGAAGACGAAAGCCCCGCCGATTTTTACCCGAAGCGGGCAGCAATTTTAGCCGAGTTTGGACAGATAGTTTGTATTTCCTGCGGTTTTTTTAGCGCGAAAAGTGGGCCTTTAGAGTTTCGGGTAAAAAGTTTCTCTTCACCAGATGAAAGTGAAATACTGCACGATTTTGCGGCCTTAATGGAACGGATGTCGCAGTATATTTTATGCGCTCATAATGGTAAAGAATTCGATTTTCCTTATATCAGTCGGCGCATGCTAGTAAACGGTATTCCGCTACCCGGGCAATTCAATAATGCTGGTAAAAAACCTTGGGAAGTGCCGCATCTGGACACTCTTGAACTGTGGAAGTTCGGTGATTATAAGAATTATACTAGCCTGAAACTCCTCGCAGCAATATTTGGGATTCCTACCCCTAAAGATGATATTGATGGCAGTATGGTGGGCGATGTTTTTTGGAAGGAAAATGATTTAGACCGTATTCAGGTATATTGCGAAAAGGACGTATTAACTTTGGCGAAAGTCTTTCTGAAAATCAATCAGATTGAAGCCCCTAAGGCGTTTGATGAAATTGAACCATGAGTGATGCCCTTCTTGCGGTAAAAAATTTAGAAATAAGCAGTGCCGATACTTCTATTGTGCAAGAGCTTAATTTTGAATTGAAAGCTTCCAAAACTTTAGCTATTGTAGGTGAGTCGGGCTCAGGGAAAAGCCTTTCCAGTCTTGCCCTAATGGGTCTCTTACCCAAAAACCTTCGAGCAAAAGGCTCAATTATTTACCAAAATAAGGAGCTTTTAGACTATCATGATGATCAGTGGCGAAAATTACGCGGTAAGGATATTGCCATGATTTTCCAAGAGCCAATGTCGGCTTTAAACCCATCCATGACCTGCGGAAAACAGGTGGCAGAGATATTAGAAATTCACAGCGAGTTAAGCGATAAAGCCATCAAGGAGAAAGTAATTTCTCTCTTTAATAAGGTAGAACTGCCACGGGTAGAAAGTCTTTATAAGTCCTACCCGCATCAACTAAGTGGCGGACAGAAGCAAAGGGTAATGATTGCCATGGCCATTGCTTGCGATCCAAAAATTCTTATTGCCGACGAGCCCACAACCGCTTTAGATGTAAGTGTGCAAGCGGGAATATTGGCTTTGCTGAAGAAACTACAGGAGGAAAATGGCATGGCCATGCTTTTTATCTCCCACGATTTAGGGGTAGTGCGTAAAGTGGCGGATGAGATTTTGGTAATGCATTTAGGTCAGGCAGTAGAATATGCTAGCGCCGAAAAACTTTTTATATCCCCCCAAGACCCCTACACCAAGGGCCTTTTAGCCTGCCGCCCATCGGCTGATACCTATTACCGCCGGCTGCCTTTAGTGCGCGATTTTTTGCAAGATGATATCCATCAAACGGAAATTATTAGTCCTGCCGTTAGGGAAGACCGCGCACGCATGAAACTAAAACAAGAGCCTTTATTTCGGGTTAAAGATTTAGCTAAAATTTTTCGCAGTACCCAAGGTGTTTGGGCGAAGAAGGTGGAACATGTGGCTTTAAACAAGGTGGGATTCGAGGTTTTCCCGCGCGAGAGTCTGGGTTTAGTGGGAGAGTCTGGTTCGGGTAAAACCACGCTGGGGCGAATTTTAGTGGGGCTGGAAAAGGCCGAACAAGGTCAGGTTTTCTTTAAAGATCAGGATATTGCCCACGCTTCAGCCAAGCAGTGGCGCGCCCTACATAAGTCTATTCAGATAATTTTTCAAGATCCTTTTTCTGCTTTAAACCCTAAAATACCCATCGGCGAGGCGATTGCTGCGGTTATTCGTAAGCGCAAGAGAGCGGGTAAAAAACAGGCAGAGACTGAAACAAAAGTGCTTTTAGAAAAGGTGGGCTTACTAGCAGATTACTATCCGCGTTACCCCCACGAGTTTAGTGGCGGCCAAAGACAAAGAATCGGCATTGCGCGTGCCTTGGCAGTGCAGCCCGAGTTTATTGTTTGCGATGAATCGGTTAGTGCCCTTGACGTTAGTGTGCAGGCCCAAATATTAAATTTGTTAAACGATCTAAAGGACGAGTTCGGCTTCACCTATTTATTCATTTCTCACGATTTGCAGATTGTAAAATATTTCTGTGATCGGATACTGGTGCTCCAAGATGGTAACTTGGTGGAGAGTGGTTTTTCTGAAGAGATTTACAGGGAAGCCAAAGAAGAGTACACCCAGAAGTTAATTGCGGCGGTGGAAAACTAGCCGAATTTCAAAGCTAAATAGGCGTATTTAATTGCATTTCATGAACGATAATGTGTCGTTGGTGCCACACTCAGCATTGAGAATTAGAGTTTAGCTACATTCGTTTTAGGTCTAAGGGTTTCTCGAAATTACAAACATCAATGGTGCAAAGACTATTACTGGCTACTATTCTCTTTTTAAGCAGCTTTCTACTTCCTGCTCAGACTGGGGCAAGTATGCGAAGCTCTGTAACTTACACCCCCAGTTCATTGGGGTATAAAATTTCTAACGTTCCTTTAGTTTACGGTTTTCGAAACTGCGCTGGTGGAATTGTTATGGTTATGGACTACAAAAATAATGGAGGTTCTGTTGGGTCCTATCTTTATGAGGGTAACTGGTATAGTGCAAGTGAATTAGGCGGAGCTCACCGGTCAGATTTTAAAATTGATATTAATGACTTGGAGGCAGATTTGTATCAAGGTTCCTATCGATTAGGAAGTGTGGTAATTGATAATTTAGTTGGATTTATTAGTACGGGGTGTTATGGAGAAACCTTTAATCTCCTTGGTCAATTGGGCTTAAATTATGAAGATAAAAAATGGAAAGAGGCCGTCAGCGAGTTGACATTAAGGAATATACGGATAAGATCTGCGAATTCTGAAGATTATAAGGGGGTGCACGAGGCTATCCAAAGTCTTAAGAAAGAAATAGAATTTAAGGACTTGAAAAGTCAAGCTCAATCTACAGAAGCGGCTCAAGATTGGAGCGAGGCAAGGAATTTTTATCAAAAGGCAAGCTATCTCGCTGAAAATGAAGCTATGCAGGCTAAAGCTCAGGAAATGTCGGAGAAAATTATGGCCGATAAAGTATCCAAGAAAGCGGAGGGCCTTGCAGAAGAGGCAGAAAGTTTAGCCGCAGAAGAGGAGTTTGATGCCGCAGCTGGTAAATATGAGACTGCTGCTAGGGTTGATAAGGATAAGGGTTCAGAGTATCAAGCTAAGGCGGCAGAGATGCGGCAAAAGCAGAGCGATAAGGAAACCGCGAAAGCTGAGGAAGAGGCAGCCGAGGCAGAAAGCTCCGAGGCAGAATCGTCTGAGGAAGAGTCGACGGATGATGAATCCTCTGAGGAGGAAACTGAAAGTGGGGAGGAGGATGAAGATGAGAGCTTATCAAACGAAGAAGAGGCATATGATGAAGAAGCGCAAGCTAGGGCTGCCGCTCTGGAGGAATACGAGAGGCAGGAGCGTGTAAATGAATATTGGGAAAATCGCAACCAGGCTACGGATGATAATATGATGGCCGCAGGAGAAATGGGGGCTCAAGCTTTATTAGTACACCTACTAATTGGAAGACTGATCTATAATAATATGGATAGCGATATCCCACTTAGTATCATGGCTGGACCAGGAAATATGATTGGCGGAAGAGTAGGCTATGGTATTTCATCGGTCCCGATATTCACAAACAGTGAAAGCGAGACATATGATGGAAATAATTTTGGAACTAGCACTAGCACGGATAACTATCAAAGCTTTATTTTAGAATTAGGCGGTGGATTTGATTATTGGCCTGTTTACTCAGAACGTTTTGGCATAGGGCTTTCTGTAGACCTTTCTGCGGGGCATGGCCTTTTATTCCAACAGTTTAGTTATGGTGGAGCACTCGATTTACACGGCTACATCGGTGGACCAGGCATGCAGATTTATGTAGGATATCGTGGAGGTCTTCGTAATGTTTACCATGAACCTTGGATCGACCCCGGTGAGTTCGGTGGTGGTAAGGCCGAAACCAGCTATAGCAGAATTACGGCAGGGCCGCAATTCAGGTTTACTAAGAATCAAGGATCTGATTTTTCTACCTTAGGAGTATTAGGCCTTTTGGAGCGAAATTACGGCTGGAGTGGAAACGGAGGAGCAGCGGCACTTTTTCATTATTCCCCAGGAATTCGTTTTGAGTGGAATAAGCGCAACCGCTTCAGCTTAGGGGTAGAAGCTGTCTTTAATTACCGAAGGGTGGGTGAGCAGCTTCATGCATATGATGAGGATGCGTCTTTTAACGGAAGTATGTTTAACGTAAACTTTCATCGTCGTTTTGATCGTTTTTACAATTCGGCTTTGCGCATGCGAAACCCAAGTTTGGTCTATAAGCGCATTAGAGAGTATGAGGGTTTTTACCTTAGCGTTATGCAACCCAATTTAACTTGGATTCAGTCTGATACCACCGCCTACCGGTCTACTGAACCATTTGTTGGAATTGATGTGATAGGGTTTCACTACCTTTTTAAATTGCATAAAGGAATTGGTTTAGGTGCGGGTTTAGATGGAACTTATTCTGGGGTACGTTGGGATGCTCCCAATAGCCAAACCTATTCTCGGATTCATCGCGCTGGCCTTAGCATTCCCTTTGTCGTGCGACTGCATCTCCCAAAAACCCTAGCCCGTTACTACGCCGACTTTGGTTACAGCTACCACTATTTCTTTTACAATAGCTTGGAGTCTCGCAATCCGGGAGAAATTGACGGTACTTGGAGCTCGGATGAAGATAATGATATACCTCTTCTGAATGCTTATGGGAATTATCGCTTTGCTCTCGGCGTGTCCATCCCGGGAAGGCAGAACAGTACTTCAATAGGTTTAGTTTTCGAGCGGAGTTTGGGAAGTATTATCGACCCAGACTACACTTCTGAGAAGACTTTACCAAATGGCGGCTCCGATGTGAGGCTAAATCGTTTGACTATTCAATTTGCAGTTCAATTTTAGGTTATGAAAAAAAGAATTTCCCTCGCTCTATTTCTCCTAACGCCTTTTTTCAACTACGCTCAGCTTGATATTTTAAATGAAATAGATTTACGTCCTATAAGCTTCGAGTATCAGCTAAGTGCTAAGGTAAGTAGCAATTTATTCACTGCTCCAACTAGGCAAAATACACTTCCTGCGTCAGGTTCTGAGGAATTTAAAGAATATCAAAGCTTTAACGGCGGCGTTTCCGCAGAATTGCTTTTCAGTCCGATTATCCACGAGAACTTTTTTTACTCTTACCGCCATGAGTGGAGTTTGGGCATGGGAATAGGTACCAGTTATCACTATCAGTTGTGGGGAAACGAATTTGGTATTGGTAAGGGTGGGCACTACTTGACCTATCACTATAAGAGTCGCTTTATGAATATTGTTGGTTATGCTGCTTCAGCTATTGATGGAGGTGTGGATGAAACAGCTCATTACAGCAAGTACAGCGGCATTAGACATCAAGCATTTGGTCTTAAACTGGATGTAGGAAATGGTTCGTCGGTAGAGCTTGCCTTTTTAATGGAGCGTTTTGTAACCGACATAGAGCAGCGCGACCCTTGGCAAGGGGCATTAATTCGCTGGGATGATGAAAACGATGGTTGGGGAGTAGAGACTATGTTCTTTTGGAATCATGCAGCATACGGCTATTATTTCACAACCGCTGAGCCCACGGAGGTATACAGTCCAACTGGCTTTTTACTTAATATAAAGGTTAACTATAAATTTGGTTACCGCAGCAATTATGGGAAAATTTTAGACTTTTAAGAAGGAAAAATCCCAGCGGAAAGGACACAGCGATACTTTTGAAAAATAGAAATAAATTCTATTAACCTATGATCCACTCCTATCTTTTATTGCTTGTGCTAATTTTAGCGGGCCAGTTACAGGCGCAAAGTGCGCGATATTACGTTCTCATTAGCGAGAGCAAACTGGCGCTGTGGTGCAGAGTAAACAGTGATTTTTCAAGTTTTATGTTATCGTCAAAGTTAGACGGGAAAAGCGCAATAAAATCATTGAAGTTTATAAAAAGCGACTATCTCCGGGTGGAAGTGAAATTATAAAGCAAGTAGAATTTTATGTGAGTGGAACGGATTGCATAATTATTTATGAGTATGTTTTAATGAGTGTGGATTGTCCGTCGAAAGTAAATAAGACTATCAAATGCCTTAAAGCGTATAGTAAAGAAAAGGCTCAAAAAATTTTGCAAAGAAAGTTAGCGCCCTCTTTTGTTAAGGAACGATATGTAAGACACAAGATACTTCTGGAAGTGCAACCATTTTTAGAAAGAAAAGCAAGCCTCTTGCAAGATGCAGAGGGGTTTTTACGCAAGCACCACGAAAATGACAGCACCAAAGCAAAAAAAGGGCACTGCTACTGGTGTAAACGGTTGATTTATAGGTACGATACTAGGGTAAAAGAGCAAAGAGCAAAGCAGAGCTTTAGGTGCTTGAAATAAGTGACAGTAAAGCTAAGAGGGTAGGCGTACCAATCAATAATCCTCTTCCCCCTTTTTAGCGGCATCATAATCGGGATGCTCTAAATAGCTCTCGTAGTTTTTTACAAAGTGGTCTTTAAAAAATTGCTTCCAAAACAGTTCCTTACTCATGCTATCGTAGTGAATAATGCTGCTTTTATACTGCTTATTCATAAAAATAGACCAGACACTTAAAAAGCTTAGCGCTAAAATTACGGGGGCTTTTACTAATTTCTTTTGCTGGCCCAGCCATTGTAAAAATGCGGCCAAGCCGAGGGCCATAAAGGGTAAAAAGTCGATTAAAGAACGCGCCCCAAAGCCGCCACCGTACCACCAACACCACCAGCTGAGGTTAACCCAAAGGCCTAAAAACAAAACCGTAATACTGCTGCTAAACAGCAGCTTCGACATTTTAAACAGGGCAATAAAGCCTAGGGCAGCAAATAGCAGAAGCGGACTGTAAACAAACCAACCTTTGCGATAGCTAAAAAGGCCATCCCAAAAATGGGGCTGGAGAAAAAAGAAATGCTCATCGTTATAGGAGTAAACTATCCAGTTTCCCGTCATATAATGCCAGTAAAAAAGCTGGGGACTAATAGCGAGTAAAGCAAAGAATGCGGCCGTAAGTCCATATTTAATCCACTCGCCACCACTTTTTAAGCTTCCGCTTGATAGGAGATAAATAATGGGAAAGAGCAGGATAAGAATATTGGTAGGACGAATCAAGATCATTAAACCCGCTAAAGCACCAATGGGAATGGCCAGTTTAAAACTAGGCCTGTTACAAAACTTAAGGCTGAGGTATAAAATAGCTGAAATCAGAAAGAAGCTGTAGACGTGGCTCATGGGCTCTACAAAACTATAGTGTGGCATATTACTGCCAATATAGAGCAAGACCACGCTGAGGTTTGCGACCCAAGGGGGAAAGAAGCGTTGTAAAACTTTGCGCAATATGAATAGTCCCCACAGAGCGAAGAATAAGGATGAAGCTAATAGGGCTAAACGATAAGGTTCAGAAAAGCCATCGGTGGCGTAGCTATTACTTAAGCTTGCATAAGCGTGCCCTAGGGCAAAAAACGGACTGTACATAATGGCCAGGCCGCCCGTCATTTTTACGTAACGATTACCATTTGCATCGCTGTTCATATAAAAATGACGCTTACCCCACTCTTCGGTAGGCTGTTCAAATTTTAGGTCATCATAAATGAAAAGGGCGGGCAAATAGCTGTAATAAAGGGTCATGTCCCAGTCTATTACCGGTTTTTTATCCCAAAACCGGGAGAGACTGAAAACAAAAACACAGACTACTACTAGTAGCCAATAGAGAGAATTTGCGGGGAAGGTTTTTTGCATTAAGCCAGCTTCATGGTAGGAGTTTTACCTTCTACAATAAGCTTACCAGCGGTGGCGTTTTTAATTTCATCAACACTAATTCCCGGGGCTAATTCGCGTAAGTAGAAGGCCCCATTTTTAATGTCTAAAACGCCTAAATTAGTAACCACCTTTTTCACGCATCTTACGCCAGTTAAGGGTAGGCTACATTTTTCTAAAAGCTTAGAATCCCCTGCTTTATTGGTATGCATCATCGCTACAATAATGTTTTCTGCGGAAGCAACTAAGTCCATAGCACCGCCCATACCTTTTACCATTTTGCCAGGTATTTTCCAGTTGGCAATGTCCCCATCTTGCGAAAGCTCCATAGCACCCAGTACGGTCATTTGCACGTGCTGGCCTCTAATCATGGCAAAGCTCATGGCAGAATCGAAAAAACTAGCACCTGGTAAAGCGGTGATAGTTTGTTTACCAGCATTAATAAGGTCGGCGTCCACTTGGTCTTCGGTGGGAAAAGGCCCCATACCGAGAATACCATTTTCGCTTTGAAAGTCAACGGAAATACCGTTGGGAACATAGTTAGCCACTAGCGTAGGAATACCAATGCCAAGGTTTACATAATATCCGTCTTCTAATTCTTGGGCAATGCGTTGCGCAATTCCATTCTTATCAAGCATAAGTTGTAAATTTTATTTCAATTCCCACAGAGACCATTCAGTTTCTTTAAGACTAAAAGCTTCATTTTCTGGATTCCAGATGAAGAACCTTAGCTGTCGGCTATCTTGCGGTAAGTCCTTCAAAATTACAAAAAGGCGCCAATCCTGCCACCCCTTTTTAGAGCTTAAGTAATCGTTGGCTCTAAAAGCTTGCCAATATATTTGCTCGCCATCTTCATTCATGGCTTGCAGGGCAATGGCCATTTTAAGTGGGGCTGCGGCTTTGATAATTAAACTGCCCGAAATCGCATCCGTTAAGGTATCTGAGCTTTGGTAAATTAGTTGGCCTTCCTTATGGTTTTCGAGGGCTGGAAGCGTGAAAGTGGCCAGCGCTTTCTTCTCGGTAATTCGCTTGCGCTGAAGGAGATAAAGACTGGCGCCACTGCTATCAACCCGGTAATACTCCCTTTGCCATTGGGGCCAATCTTTTTTTTCGCTTAGGCGCATGTCCAGCAGGGGGCTATTAGTAACTTGAAAGGCAGGCAGAGTATCACCAAATTTTTGCTGCAAGAAATTCCACTGCGGCGCTTGCAAATAGGAGCCGCCAAAATTCATGATTTTCTGCTTTTGGATTTCCTTGTAAAAGCTATCAGGAATCTGTTCGCGACTCCAACTATCGAAGGAAACGCGGTTAAGAGAAACTTGCCCGAAGAATAAAAGCGGAAAAATGAGGGTCCAGCTGAGGAAGAATACCATGCTTTTTCGTCCAACTTGGTATTGTTGATCGAGCCAGACGAATTTCGCTAATAAACCGAAAACTAACCAATAGATTAAAGCCCGATCGAAGGGGAAGTTTAGACCTATACTCCAATGGGCCAGTGGATAAAAGGCGGTAATCAACACCATGGAAAGGACGCACCAAGTGGCAACGCTTTGTTTTTTAAAGTGGCGCCAAGGTTTACCAATAATAATGGCTATTGAGAACAAAGCGCCCGCTGCTAGGAGAATATCTAGCGAAAGCTCGGGGCTAAGCATCATCGCTTTAAGCGATTGTAAGCTGTCGCTGGTGAAACCATTTTGTCCGCCATAATACAACTGCTGATGGCTTTTTAACTGGAGGGTCCACCATAAAGTAAAACCAATAGGGAAAGCGGCGAGCAAACTGATACCAACTTTTAGGAGCAGCACTAATTGAGATTGCCAAGTGAGATAAAGGGCGGTTATTAGTATTAAACTAGCCAAAGGCAAACAACTAACATTACTTAAGAGTGCTAGGAAGCTAAAAGCGATTAACGCGCTCAATTTGCGCTTTTGGAAGTGGAAATAAAGTCCGCGTAAATGCCAGAGGCTAGCGAGCAAAAAACTTAGCATTAGTCCGTAGCCGCGGGCATAGCCAAAAAACTCGATGATACCGTGGCTAGTAAAGAAAAGCACCAAAGCCCACCAGCGCAGCACGGGGCTATGTAGTGTGGACATCAGGCGCAAGCCAAAAAAGGCGTAAAGAGGAAAAGCCAAGATGTTAGGTAGGCGCAAGGCCCATTCTAGGCTACCAAAAAGGGAAATAGATAAATAGCCTAAAAAGGAATTAAGCAAGTGATTATTGGCAGACCAATAGGCCTGCCCGGGCCAAAAGGTGCCATTTTTTATGTATAAAAAATAACTAGTGGCTTCATCGAAAACTAAGGGATTGTAAGAGCCGCGTATAATCAGGTAAAGCCAGATAATAATGCTTAGTCCGATAAAACTAAGTTGATATAAGGAGGCTTTTTGCAAGGAATTAAGATTGACGAACGGTACGTTGTTCGATACGCTTTTCGTAATTCACACCTTGGAAAATACGTTGAACAAAAATTCCGGGAGTGTGAATAAAATTTGGGTCTAATTCACCTGCGGGCACTAGTTCCTCTACTTCTGCTATGGTAATTTTACCGGCCATGGCCATTAGCGGATTAAAGTTTCGGGCCGTACCTTTAAAAATTAGGTTACCTGCTTCATCACCTTTCCAAGCTTTTACAAAGGCAAAATCCGCTTCAAAGGCATGCTCTAAAATATGCGGTTTGCCATTAAAATCACGTATTTCTTTCCCTTCTGCCACTTCGGTGCCAAAACCAGCGGGGGTGAAAAAGGCGGGAATACCGGCGCCTGCAGCGCGGCATCTTTCGGCTAAGGTTCCCTGAGGAATAAGGTCCACTTCTAATTCGCCGCTGAGCATCATTTTTTCGAAGAGGTCATTTTCTCCAACGTAGGAGCTAATCATCTTTTTAATTTGACGCGTTTGCAGAAGGAGGCCCAAGCCAAAATCGTCAACGCCCGCATTATTGCTAATACAGGTTAGGTTTTTAGCGCCATTACTACGAATGGCTAAAATGGAGTTTTCGGGAATACCGCTCAAACCAAAACCGCCCAACATTAGGGTCATATTATCTTTTAATCCTAACACTGCCTCGGCAGCATTTTTTACAACTTTTCTTATCATTTTTAATCGATATCAAATTGGGGGTCACCGTTATTACCTAGGCCAGTGCTATCACTATCGAAACCTTGGCCCTGTGATGCCTTGTAGGTATTGCAATTAAGTTCAATAGTAAGTGGTTCAATGGGTTTTTCAAAATCACCATTACTGATACCTAAGTCTGGGTTTGCGTAACATTTACGCATAAATATCCCCCAAACGGGTAAAGATATAGTGGCCCCTTGGCCATAATAAGTTGCGCCAAAGTGGGCCGAGCGGTCTTCACAGCCGCCCCAAACACCGGTAATTAAATTGGGCACCATGCCCATAAACCAGCCATCGGCATTGTTTTGGGTGGTTCCTGTTTTGCCTGCTATGGGGTTGGTAAATTTATAGGGAAAGCCGGTTACTACATCATTTGTATAGGTTCCCCACCCTGAGCGTAAGCGGGTGCCTGTTCCTCCCGTGGTTACCCCTTTTAAAAGGTCAACTACCACGTAGGCATCTTGGGCACTCATAACCTCATTAGTTTTGGGACTAAATTCTTGCAGTATAACACCATTCTTATCTTCGATGCGGGTGATAAAAATGGGTTCCGTGTAAACGCCTTTATTTACGAAAGTGGTGTACGCGCCAACCATATCGTAAACCGATAAATCTACTGTACCGAGAGCGATAGAGGGCTGAGGATCAATTTTATCTTCAACGCCCATTTCATGCAACAGACGAATAACAGGTTCGGGCCCCACCTGTTTCATTAAGTAGGTGGTTACGCTGTTTACGCTATTAGCTAAGGCGTACTTTAAGGTATAAACGCCGCCGTATTTATGGTCAGAGTTTTCGGGACACCAATCTTTTAGCAGGTTAAACTTACCCTGTTCAATACAGGTACGCACATTGGGAACTTCAAAACAGGGGGAATAACCTTTTTGCTTAATGGCGGTGGCGTAAACAAAGGGCTTAAAAAGTGAACCTGCTTGGCGTTTTCCTTGGATAACGTGATCGTATTTGAAATGGCCAAAATCAATACCGCCTACCCAGGCTTTAATAAAACCAGTTTGGGGCTCAACCGAAAGTAAACCACTTTGGTAGAAGTGTTTGTAATAACGAATAGAATCGAAAGGAGTCATAAGCGTATCGATATCGCGTTGGTAGGAAAACACGCTCATTTGACGGGGCGTGTTAAAAACAATATCAATGCTATCGGCCGACATGCCTTTTTTAGAGAGCCAGCGATAGCGAGGGCTACGTCGCATGGCTTGCTTAATAATATTATCAATCTGGCTTTCATTGACCCCGTGAAAGGGGGCGGTTTCACGCCCTTTTTCCATCTTGAAAAACACGCTTTGTAGGTTGCTCATGTGCTCATTAACTGCTTCTTCAGCGTATGCTTGCATGCGCGAGTCTAGGGTGGTGTAAATTTTAATCCCATCGGTGTAAAGATTATAGAAGCTACCATCGGGTTTAGGGTGTTCCTTAATCCAGGTGGCCATATACTGCCTAAGATATTCGCGGAAGTAGGGCGCTTGTCCGTCGAAGTGGCGCTGGCGACGGAAATCTAAAACTATAGGCCGACCTTTTAAAGTATCATAGGCTTCTTGTGTAAGCATATTATTGCGAATCATTTGGCGATAAACGACATTGCGTCGGTTTTGCATTAATTCGGGTTTGCGCTTAGGGTTGTAAAGTGCGGGGTTTTTAGCCATTCCCACTATTACCGCAGACTGCTCTAGGCTAAGACTATCGGTGCTACTGTTAAAGTAGATAGCGGCGGCGGAGTGCACGCCAACCGCATTGTAAATAAAGTCTAACTGGTTAAAATACATGGCAATAATCTCTTGCTTAGTATATTGCCTTTCCA
>Ga0105054_10008121_pt1 | contig 13981 bp, 10 predicted proteins | sample BON02_FD_78091 | JGI IMG/M metagenome (GOLD analysis project Ga0105054, IMG submission 78091) | Freshwater microbial communities from Lake Bonney liftoff mats and glacier meltwater in Antarctica - BON-02 (megahit assembly) | ecosystem: Environmental > Aquatic > Freshwater > Ice > Glacier...
AACCTGAATAGTCCTGTTATGAGGAGCATAGCGTGTTGGATTCGAACTACAACAAGCCAAATGTAAACCTCCTTCAAACAGAACCTTCTTGTCTTTTTTTTCACAAAATGGGCAAAAGTCAATGTGTTTCAAACCGGGAATCGGTAGTCTAAACGTATAATTGAAGTACAACTTTTTTAAACACAACAAAAATCGATTTTTTAAAGCACCACTAGTTTAATTCCTATTCTTCTTCCATCATTTCCATGTTTTGGTTTCCCTTAGAAATATTATTAATTTTATTTGAAGAACAGAAGATTATTTCAAGTTATGGAAATTGGTAAGTCGGTGACCGAAAAAAGCTAAAAAAGTGAACTCATAAAGTTTAAAAAGGTCTTGGCTCAAAAATGAGTAGAAAAATATTTATGTTATTATGATACAGTCAGTCGAGAGCAGGGCATTTCGTTGATTCTTTTGAGACTTTCAACATTCATTTGTTCTTTCAATAAATCGAACGGATTGTCATCGTTCTCGGGGCCTTTTGCACTTGTTTCACCAGACATGCGATGAACAATGGCAGCACCTCGCGCAAGCATAGGTTTCAAGGCTGCGTTTTGACTCAATATAGCCGAAACAGTTTCTGTGAATTTGTGAGAAATGTACTCCTTTGTGAATTCTCGACAACTTACCTGAGTTTGTACAAGCCACTTCCTTCAAAAACTCGATCTTCTTGGCGGCGGCACGACCTTGAGACAATTGAAATTTGGCCTTTCGAATACCCGTCTTCAAAATCCTGTTTTCAGATTTCACTTCAGATATTTGTTGACGTAATTTCTCGAGCATTGCATCAATTTCTAGCTCTTCTTCTCGAGAATCGTCTTCCATATCAACTGGCTCAAGCTGTACAATGTTTCATTGGTTATTACATTCTAGGGAGTTGAAGATCCACTTACATCAGAGACATCAACGGGATCTGGAACATTCAGAATGTTACGCAGCATGTACAACTCGAACTTATCAAAGTTCGAATCACACACTTTTTTCATGCTATCATGAAGTTTGCCACAAGAATTATGTACCTGGGCAATATGTTTACAACTTGTATATGATTGGGATATACACGCAACTTACCTTAGAGGGCACGAGCTGGCCTTTCAAATTCACTTCCAACTGTTGATCCAGCGTCTCAATTCCGTCAGCAATGTACTCGTCAATCATATTGCAAACTTTCCCATGAAGTCAGTACGGTTCAAACATCAGTGCTGCAACTTACCATCATCAATAAATCCTCTGGGATTCGTACCGAAAAATATCTCCTCTTTCGTTGGTCTCATATCTGCTACATCCATCGCATCTTCCATTGAATAACCACCGAATCAAAAAACCTCTCTGGACTTCTTACTAATAAAAAATTTGAAATTCCGTTTGAACGAGGGATCAATTGAATTACATCAGGAGCGATACAATGTGAATTCAGCGATTTCTCATAATGTTGCTGCTTCTGATTTCCTCACGGATTGTCATCAGGCTCTTTTCTTTCAATAAGATACTCTTGATTTTTAAGAAACTAGCGTTTGATGGGCCACTACTTAAAGTGTTTCCAAGTAATCGATTTTGTTGTTTTTAAAATAAATGGTCCACAGGAGTTGGATTGATCTGTATCTGGCTAGTTTCGTATTGTGATAAACCGCTTTGATGTTGAGATATGTCCCATATTACTTGAACTAATTGGAAAACCTGCACATATCGAAAAAAGAAAAGTCTGTTATAAGGAGACCGTAAAGTCATCAAATTTCCTGAAATACAATCCATATATTAAAGAGATTTTGTTATCTAACATTTATTTTTGAGGAAATCCGTGTTTCTTGTTCTGGAAGTACACCGCGTACATAGGGATTGCGAATCCAAGAAAGGTAACACCCCAAACTACAGGAATTACCTGAGACTTCTTGAATGGCTTACCGTCAAACACGGTATGAGGTCCATGATGATCTCCAAGTTTGGGTTTCGTAGCAGTTACGAGGGTGCGACGTTGAGCGATGATTCTACAACAACATTTGGATCAGTGATTCGAACTAAATAAGCAGTAAAAATGATTTTTGATTCAGAGCAATCTGCTCTTTGAATCGCGTTGAAGTCACTTACCTGGTGGCCCTTGCTGCGGAGTTCATGATGCAATAAAAGTGATGAGTGGAGTAATTCCTGGAAGAGTATATAGCACACAAATTGTCCTACTAAAATTCATTCACCCGATTTTGTGTTTCTTCGTTCAATATACCAGGGGGGCTACCCTTATTTGCTTAATTTGAAAATATTTGGAAATCGTTAAATTATTAAACACAACAAAAATCGATTTAATTCTTAATACGAACTTGGCAAGATATCTGGATAGAAGTGTAGGCATAAGATTTACCCAGCCAAGTTATTACCAATGAACTAACTATCAGACTACTATTATTGACTACACTATCTCGTGAGGAAAAACTTCACCTGGTTTAGGCAATCTGAATTCGTTAGGATTGTGTGATCCTTCATGTTCTTGAAAGAGCGCATCAAATTTAACTTGAGCAAGTCCTTCCATGTATTTGTCACATTTTGAACCCGGGTAAGGTATCTTATTTTCTCTACATTCGTTCTTCTTTTTCTCCTCAGTCTTCTTAACTATTCTTTTCTTTTCGTTGTCCAGACGCTTTTGCGTGGCTTGCACTTTACCAACTTTTTTGTTAGACTTGACAAGATCCTTCTGGTTAAAATCAATGAACTTGTGACATGGATTATATATAATCTTGTCGCACGTCTCACGCAACTCGCTGAATACTAGTTCCCATGATCCATATTTATCACCCTTTACCATAGTTTCAAAGGCCACTGGAAATTCATGCAATTCTTGCACCAAGTCATGCATATCAGCAATCATGGTGGCAACATCCATCTTCAATGACGGTTTTAATACAGGATCTCCGGAAGTTTTCTCCAAGTACACATGGAACGCACTGTCTATCACAAAATCTAAACTGAACAATTGATAGGAACCTTTGCGACGTTTCATATTGGATCGCGCAGCATGAAATGCAAATATCGCAATTTGTTTCATTGAACTCTGCAAAAATGTGTCTACGTAATGCGATCCAGTAATTTTACTTGTTGCTAGATAATCTTGGAGATCTTGCATTGTTATATCGTTCGAGGAAGCATCAAAAAAGTTTAGAGATGTTGCCATACTACCACCAACCCTACGAACATAGCCTCTCTGGAAAAACACCATCATAGGCATCGCGCTCCCTACCAACATGAAGCTTCGAACATCAAACAACTTGCTCTCCAATTTCAAGGGATTTTTCACCACCAAAGTCGCTAGGCTTGTGGAGTCTCGGGTATTTGAAAATTTTGCATTGATAGAACAAAAATCACTGCCAAGTGATTTCCGAGTTTCTATTTTCTCACCGTCTGCACCCATCAAAACCCATTTGCCCTCGCTTTCCTTCGCCATCTGTCTCTCCATTCTTGCACATTCTGGTCCTACATCATACCGATACAATGGCATTTGAACCTTTAGAGAGTTATATCGACATCCAAAGCTGCTGGCAAAGGAAGATCGAGCAGCAAATTGTTCCAGTAACGATCCTCCAAGACCAGAAGATCCCAGAATGGTATTGATATAGGCACTTCCTTCGTAAGTATAATAAATGGATTTGAATACATCTGGTACAACTTGGCTCAATTTAGTAAGAGTATGAGAGTTAGTTGTGATAAAAGTTGATTGGGCTCGTTTTTCCAAAACGCTGTCACTTTTTAATTTCCATCGACGGGCTTCAAAGTCATCCATAATTCCAGGCTGACAAGGCAGTTTGTTAAACATAAGGCAAGTGTATATTCGCCTGTTCCACTTGGTCTTCTTAGATATCACAAAAAATGGGGAAACTACTTGTGGATGGATTCGTTTCACTGAACACTCACGAGGAGGCCGCTTATGTACTAATGAACCTTGCGTAGCACTCCATCCAAGGTTACCGTACTCTGCCTCAATCATCTCAACGTTTAGGAGTTTCAATTCCTCATCATCGTCGTCATCTTCATCAGAGTCTCCTTTCTTATCTTTCTTCTTCTTCTTTTTCGATGTATCCACTGAACTGGTTTCCATTTTTTTTAGCACTTTCAAAGAGATATCTGATGCAATCGGGTTCCCTTTATACTTGTAATATCCTGCAAAAGCAACCAACGCAAGTACAGCGACGATCACAATTAACTTGCGCTTGGCGCCACCAGTCATCTTCTTATCTTTGTGTAGTTTGTCATCCAAATCATTGTCCTTGATTTCTTCGTTTACAGTTGTTACAACGGACTTTCGTACTTTCGCTGATTTGGCATGTTTCTTTCCAGGCTTGTCACTCATGTTCCAAAACAATCATACGATCTCCTGGGTCTACTCTATAATGGTCTACCATGCGTAAAAAGTGACGTGTAGTTTTCGATATACGTAACGAAGATGGAAGCTGCTTCTCAATTACCGGAGAACCTGAGAGGAGAATTCTTCTCGGCCATAGAGGAAATGCAAATGCGTGATCAAGTTAAGCTATACAATAGGCTTTCGGAAGAGTGTTTCAAAGATTGTGTCGACTCATTCCATGGAAAAGGACTCACAGCCACTGAAGACAAGTGTATCACAAACTGTGCTAAGAAATTTCTCAACATGAGTAGAAGAGTTGGCCAGCGTTTCGCAGAACTTAATGCACAGCAGCAACACGAACATCAGATGCAACAGCAATAGTTTTATTTTTACATCCGTTACATAAGTTTATCTACAAATTATTGACTTCATCAAATGAGAAGCTGCGAAAGGAACATGTTTTGAGAAGGCGGACTAGAATTTGAGAAAAACTTGTCAAGGGAGGTTTGCTTAGTTTTCTTTGAACCTACCTCCTCGTTTTGTGGTATTGGAGACCGCCTTTTTGACGGTGGGTGAATTCTTGATTTTAGATCCGGTTTTGGCGACCGCCTCCTTTTCTTCGGTCGTGATCTTATTGTGACAGGAGAGGAAAGCGATCGAGATTCCTTTTCGATATCAGAGGGTCTTAAAACACAAGATTTGCTAGAAGATTCAATCTCCGTTCGTTGTGTTTCGTAACTAGTGGAACTCGGAAACGACACCCGACCACGATGCTGTCGTGGCTTGAAATGTACGTTTGATTTCACTGATTGGTTAGGTTGATAATTCGAACGAGGCAATACATCCAATGTTTGCTCGCTTCGCACATCCTTTCCTCTATTGCTTTTCAATTTGAACGGAGAAGTTCGTTCTTCCACGGAGACAGTGGATGCGGAGTCGTAATCCTCTATGATATCACCTGTTTTTGATAACTCAATAGAAGCGGTTGACAGAGGGGGATATCTGAATGAAACAAGTTTATTTCCTGGAGGCGAATTGTTATCAGTTGTTGGCGCTGTGAATTCAATGGCATCTGGTCGATTCACTGCGACACTTTCTTGTGTCTCACCATCATACATATCTAGAGAATCGTCTATAGTTTTTTTAACCCCGTTATCTTGCTTCTCGAAATCATCTGAGAATTCTTCTTCTTCCAGATCAAACAACTTTCTAGGGGGCAAGAGTAAACTTGAAGCTCTTGATGAAGCACACATCGATGGTTTTTCTATATTCAGAACCGGGACAGAATTAAACTCACACTTGGAATCCTCATCAGATTCGGAAGAATCTTCCGGCGGCACGCTGCTCAAGTTAACAGCTTGACTTTGAAATAACTTTCGCTTTAAGCTAATATCTCGAGACACAGCGATCTTATCCTCGTCTGACTCTTCTTCCTCATCTGGAGGCTCAAGTTCAACGGCTTGACTCTGCCATAATTGTCTCTTAGCTTCGCCCAAACAATGATCTTCGTATTGACTTTGTGAATCTATTTCATAAGTCAGTTGAAACTTACGATGTTTCATGAAGCTGGTTGAGGCGCAAGTGTTGTGGGGGTCGATACGCACATTTCCACACTGCCAGTCAATAGGATGGTTGCGAAGCGCAAGAGCCCGACGACGAAAGTCACAGAATCGGCAAGAAAGAAAAAAGTTTCCACAGATACACCTGTAAAGAAAGTAGAAACTGCAATTGAAGGAAAGAAAGAAAGGAAAACGACGACAGGAGATGAATTGCTCAAGAAAAAGAAAAAGGCCGTTGAAGTAGAAGGTTTTTCGGATGACGATGATGATGAAGTTGATAGTGATGCTACTACAGACTCTGATGACGATGTGGGCAAATTGTTAGGCGGTAAGATGAGGTATAGGCTTCGTGAGATGGACGAAAACGAAGAATTGGTCAATGATTCTGGCAAGGGTGAAGAAGATAGCGAGATAGAATCAGAACCTTATGGCACAAAGATAGGCGGTATTTCTGTGCGACGTTTTGCTGATGTTCTGCCTATCAAAGGAGATGAGGATGGAAAATTCGGATACCGGTGCAAGTATTGCGCAGAAAAACTTCTTATCTCTGACAGCGATGTCGTTTTTCATTTACAATCGTCGCTTCACAAGAAGATGTTTAAGAAGCACAAGAAATTGAATATGACGCAAGAACAAATTAAAGGCTTGAAGGAAAAAGCTCGGCGTAAGAAACAAAGGAGAGCAGAAAAAGGGAAACCAGACAAGAAAGAAAAAAAGAAACTTGGAAAGGAGACGAAGACCCCGGAGCAAATTGCCAACTTAAAATTGAAGAACGAGAGGCGCGCCGCCAAAAAACTTCTAAAGAAGGAAAATTCTAAGGTTTGATAAATACTTTTCATTTTTAGTTTCAATGGTAGAATAGCTGGCGGCATTGAAGAACATTGGAATTCAGATTGACAACATTCGTCTCGTCCAGAGCACCTAGTATGAATGATTTTGCACTAGGAGAAACATGGTTAAAAACTGGTTCGGAAAAAACCTGTGGAAGCAATTTGGACACCGGGAGTACCAGGAGTAACTCGGCAACAAAATTCACTCGCCCCAAAACACTGGACGGATCTACTATTAATTCTACACAAGCGGTCAGAGCAAAGTGTGCCAACTCCATGAGAACACCTTGAACTGCATGATGGGACGCTGCTTTTCTAACTACCCCAATAATAAAGTTATTGATAGCACCTCGTGTTTTTTGGTTGGTGAGACTGTCACGAAAACAATTCACAGCATTAGTAAACACCAATCGAAGCAACGAATCGTGTTCAAACACATGGAAATGACGGTAGCACAAGTCGGAACATAATTTGAAGTACTGCTCGCAAGCATCGGAGTCTAAATGAGCATCCACTCTAAGGATGGAATCCAAGCTTTGATCCTCAAACAAATCGGTGTTGCGAGATAGGAAATTAAAAAACCGAAGGCAACTCGAAGATATCGAATGTTCAAATCCCACTTTCGCTAATTTGAACATACGTAACGCCAGTGGTGGACTTGGGAATACAGTCAAAATGCGTAATAATACCTCCACCATCAAATCAATGCTTTCGCGATCGTGGGATAAAGCAGCAGCTTCCAGCACGTTCCATGTTGGCTGATGATGGACTACAACATCATATATAGATGATTGCTGGTCTACTAATGCTCGTACTATCTGAGACAAGCATATTAACGGCTCTTCAATATTACTGCAACCAGCATCTAAAATCAGAGTAAGGCTGTCTCCAGAATTATGAATGGAAAACACTGTCAAAGCTTCGAGGATGTTTGGACTAGTACAAATACTTGGAACATGGACAAGCAATTGGCGAATATGTTTCACTTCTTCTGGAAAACGAGGAGCGATAAGATAGACAATGTTGCACAGTGTTTTAGAAGCAGACCGGAAGGTGCGGGACGTTGAATGGAAGCGTTGCATGCATCGGCAAACGAAAGACATCAAACAGTCTACCACAGTTTTATCGGCAGGAAATAATTTTGCCATGTTGTTTATCAGGTGGAGGATGCTACAGTAGCATAACTCTGTTTCAAGCTCTTCTCCTCGTACGAGCAAAGCCCCCAAAATTTCTCTCCACAGGCCAATATAAGGAATTTCATCGTCATCTATATTTTCACAGGATTCTAAAACGGCTGAACACAATTGAGCGGCACTAGCAACGGTATATTCAGTGGAGATACCTTTTAACGACTCCCAAAGAGTATTCAACGAAATTAAAATAGTGTCGGACAATGGCCACGACAAGCAGGTTAACATAAATGTATCATATATACGTGACGAGATACTATCAGCATCGCTAGCGAGACAGAGGGACATGGAGCCTAGTATTGCGAAAGTAAACTGCTCAAATAGATCATCGAATGACGACTTTTGCCACGATATATTCATATGCTGCTTAAGATTTTCAGGGGCCGTTTCCCAGAAATCCAAACATGGTTCCAGAGACCTTTCAATCTCTAAACCTTTGACAAGAAACCAGAGCAAATCATTATCTTGCAGGACTCCCAAACGAAGCAATTCAGCAAGGTGACGACTGCATAAGGTCACTAAAAGATTGAAAAACGGGTTGACCAAATCTTCATCCATCGTGATGTTATTCAGCTGATCGCGGACGATGATAGACAGTCCACTAATGAATTCTGAATAATTCACTGTCAACGGTTCATCTACCGACAGCTCCAAGCAGTTCCTAATAATACCAACACATGGAATGAATTCCGGTGAGGTTGGGTTTTTTAGTGCAAGTACTATTCGTTCCAGGAGATTGAGGCGATGATCAAGCAAGTCAGTTAACGTCACTCGTATGGTGTAAACATTGGCCCCGGTTTTTGCAACAAGGCTTGAGCCTGTCCATGATTGTAAAGCGTCACACGAACGTAGCGATAAATGATTTTGCTCAACTAAATGAAACAACCTCTCCCGAGCATGATGAATAACTTTAAGTATTCGTTCATCAAAAGATATAATTGTTTCCCAAACAACTTCCAACTCCTCCACGAAAAATTGAAGTATAAAAAAGCTGCTTTCCAGATTTGTTTGCCTTGAAAGAATTTTATCTGGGAGCAAAGGATTATCATTCAAAGCGTGGACAATAATTCTGGACACGATTAACATGAGTCGTCTATTGATGAGGGCAGGCAGGTCGCTTGGAGAGGACAGACAAATTTCAAGAACTTCCTGCCGAATTTCATGAGACATTCCCATGGCTACTGACTCAAGCAACTGCGCTGCAAAGAACTGAATTTGTACGCGTTGTTTTTCATGAGCCAAAATCTGTTTTGCAACTGCAAGTTTTTCAGGATAACGCAGATTGAAATCAATCAGCCATGCATTAGCTGCTGCTTGTGATTCAGACCCAGGAGTTGCCTGATGCAGCGTCATTACCGCGCCCATCGCCGAAGCTACTGCTTCGTCGACAGACAGGACCATTGGCTCCGAAAAAATATTAAATAACGTTCTTCACGTTCGTTATTATGGACGTATTCTCAGCTTGCTGCGGAGGCAGGGCCCAAACTCCAAATGGTGCCACAAATAGTCCGTGCAATGAGTGTAAGAGAGATCTGGAGATCTTGTCCAAAATACCATCAAGAAAAGGTGAGTAGAAGAAAAGTATCTTGAATTCAGTTGTAACCATGTATTCACTCATAGTGAGCGACGAACAACCTAGGGGTCCAGAAAATGATGAACAGGTACGACTTTATATATGAGAAATTCAAGTTGCTAAATATGACTATGATTCAGTTTCTACTACTCGATGAAATGAGGAATAACGCTTCTGATTTGGAAAATTTGAAAAAGATCAACAAGTCTTTGGAATTTCAAGAGTTATTATTAAACAAGCAAGTTCTAGAAGCAGAGGGAAATGTTTTGGTTTTAAAGAAAGAACTAAATTCGCTTGAATCGAAATCCAAACAACCAGAAGTGAAGCCCCAACAAATAGTTCAAGGTCGGATCGAAAAGTTTGAAGTTTTGCAGTTTGTTCCAGAATCAAACATGGACGATTCATTTCAAGCGGGAGAGATTGCTATGGCACAATCTAACTACCCCTTATCGAAACTTCACTTTTACCAGGCACGGGATTTTGGGGTCGATGCCAAATTAGTTGCCAGAGCAGACTCGCGACTGGCAGACGCATACTTCCTATGCCATTCGTTTAGACAGGCACTATATTTGTTTAATAGAGCATTGCAAGTGTACAGAGAAAATTTAATGAAGAAAGAAGAACATGGGATACTGGAACTAGGAATCAAGATATGCATGGGGATGAAGCTATACGATCAAGCTCTTGGCTTGGCACTGCGTCAAGTTTCTTTATCTGAGATGTTGGACGATGTTCACGCTGCTGAAAAATGGGTTGACATGATCAACACGGCCATTGAAAACGCTTATTAATAATAAAAATCCTTGCAAGAAATTATTTTCTTTTGGTAGCTTGTATTCCTCCTTGTTTATACTTTTTAAAACTAGAGACATGAGTTACAGGTTGACTATTCGTAAATGGAAGGTCCTATACACTATATTCGCTTCTTTCATAGGATTCAACAGAATTTGTAAATTCAAAAGTGGATGAGTCAAGCATGAAGGATTTGGTTAAAATAGTCCCATTTTCTTTTTTTTCGAAGCCGGGTCGCATTTGTAGAGGACACATGATAGGGGAGTTCGTGACGGGGCCTTTGAAAAGGTATCTGACTCAAACTATAGAAGCCAATCTGTCAAAGTATATCTCCAACATTAACATCGAAAATGTTGGAGTTGGAGGAGACATCATCCTCAGAGATCTGGAACTTCGGCTTGATGTCTTGCAAGAGTCCCTCCAAATTCCGCTGGCCTTTGAATTCTCTAGGGGTTTCATAAAAGAATTGCGAATTGAGATTTATTGGACTAAGATATTCTCCCATCCTGTGAAAATCAAAGTGAACACGGTGGAGCTAATTTTGAAAGCAAGGTCTAGTGAACAATTTGAACGGTTAAAGCTGCAGTTTAGGAGATCGAGCGAAAAATCAGCAGACGACCTATTAGGTACTAAACCTTTTATAAAGAAGATGAAAAGTGGTGATATCCCGATGGACGATGAAACAGAATCTGGATCCAGCTGGCTTCACGAGTCGCTGAAAAGTATTGCTGGGAATACCACTATTGAAATTTCTGATTTAGTCCTGAAATACGAGCATGCTGATGTTGTATTATCTGCATCATTCAGGTCCTTATCAATATTTTCAGCTAATCCTTCTTCTGGGTGGCAAGTGCACTTTCAAGAGCCGGCAGGAGCCCAAAAGTTTATTTTCAAGGCTTGCAACATCAAAGACTTGACGGTAAATCTGGATAAAATTATAAACAAGGATAAACCCAACAAAGTGGAGTCGAATGAACTTCCTATTTTGAACCGGCAGAATTTGTCATTTAGGGCCAGGATAAGTTTAGACCCTTATGCCGAGAATGAACCGAGCTCTAAACCGAGTTCATCTTTTAATCAAAATTCAATGAAGAAATCTCAATCGTTTGGAAATTTCCAAAGAGATCATATTCGAAACGCTATACAGAGATCTTCAAGTGACTTGAATTCCTCCACTGCAACGACTACTGAAACTTCTGGTCGTACAGGACTGAAGGAAACCCTGGATCCGTTTTACGGAACTTGTTGCATGGGCACATTGATGCATAATTCAAAGTGGAAAGCTCGTACTATCCCTATCTTGAATCAGCAAGGTATCCCTGAGATGGATCAATTGGATTTCGCGCTGATCACCATCATGGAAATACATATAACTAGTTTCCATGTTACAATCAGCGACCAACAGTTTATTCTTCTAGGGATATTGATGGTGCTTCCTGACAATAATGTTGATTTGGAAACTGAATCTGTAAAATCGAATCATGTAGAAGTTTTAGCAACCGTGGAAAACATGGATAGATCATTCACTATAGAGACTCTAAAGGATACCAGTAGCTCAGGAAATGGGGAATGGAAAAAATGGGCATGGGGATTCATGGTTGGGGACGAGGATCACAATCTGGATGATTTAGAAGCAGAGATGCTGGGAGATGCAGAGTCCGTTTACAAGCGAAATCTTCAGATTGAGCAGGATAGAATGGCCCATATTGCACTTAGGAAACGAAAACGACGGTTTGTAAGCACTTTGGGATTTCGAGTTGACCAATTTTCAATATCATTTATTAAAAGCAGTCAAAATCAAGAACGCAAGATCGATAAGCCACGAATGAAAATGGAAAAAATATTAGTGCCAGTGGCAAACGTTGGGATGGTGGAAGTAGAGGTCGAAGTACCTGATATACCTTCAACAAGTAATCGGCATTCGCGTGAAGTGAACAAAGTTGGTGTATTCAGTGTCAATGGTATTACATTGGAAGTCAGGCATGTGAATGACTTGCAGGAGTTTCACGATTTTGCATTTGCAGAAGTGTTCATGGATGTGGATATTCTGCACGTGGCTGCAGGAGGTGAGAGAGAGGTGATGCATATTGGATCTGGGCGTTTGGAAGATGAAATTTTAGCGATGTTGGCATTATCAGATCCTATGCCTCATCCACTGTACTGTTGGAGCTTTTTTCACAAATCAAATTCGCTAGATCACCATGACGATTGCTGCTGTGGTGGTAGTTTGCATCGCAGAATCGACAAGGCTGTTAGAGGGAGATTTTTTTTTCCGCTTGGCAGATCACAGGACGATGTTCAAACGGTGAAGACAAATCCTCAAGAAATGAATCTCGCCTTCGGAACGATTTCGTGTCAAGTAGGAAAGGAAGCTGTTTCAGCCTTCAATTCTTTTTTCTCGTTCAAAAATGACACCCAAGCATCCAGGTTTCCTTACGCTACTCCAGGCACTGCAGCTGGTGCAATTAAAGACCTAGCGAATGAATATGCTTCCAAAGGCAAATCGACGAAATCGAATTATTCGAACGAGCAACTCCCCTGGGATATTCTGCTGACATTTCCGTATTCGGACTTTTCTTTGTCAAATAAAAGCGCCAAAAGTGTGACAGGCGTACTCCTAGAATCGTGTGTTTTTCGTTCTGGACTTAATTTACAAACGGTTGCAGGTTTAGAAAAAGAAATCGATAACATATTTTGCTTTCCTGGGTCAGGCAGTAGATTGTCGACTGCATTTGAATCCAGCAATAGTTTGGTTCAATCTGTGGTAGACCAACCATTTCCTGGCAGTTCGTTGTCTGTGCAAATGTCAGTCATTTGCGAATCCTTCAAGGTATATTTGAAGGATCAACGTGACACTGGAGTCTCAAGGGTTAACCCTTCTTCGATTAAATTTGAGTTGTCAGATCCTTGTATTCTTGCATCGTTTTCTAAAGGTTCCGCTGGTGCATCGTCGTCATCACACGTGCCAACCGAGGTATTATCCGATGTATCCCTCTCAAAAATTTACTGCCATGTGGGTGTTGAGGATTTAATTTCATGTGTTGAAATTGTGTCATTCACTTTAAATCCGATTGTACGTCTTTCAAAATGTCCAGTAGTCACTGTTCCTGTGGCTCGTGTGCAGTTGATCGTGACTAATATGAGTATTTGCACTCAGATTTCAAAAACTGATTCATTTGTGTCAACCACTGCTCATATCTCCCATGTTGATTTCACCATCGTTTCAGGAGAAAGCAGTCGAAGCGTTCTTCGATTCGGTGATATTCGAGAAACAAAATCGAGATTGAAGGTTAACAGTTTACTTAAAGGCGATCCAGCTAATCGATTACTCGGAGACTATAATTCGTTGCAGGATGGCGACCATCTTATCATGATGTCTTTCATTTGTTCAGGCGACTTACTGGAGAGTGATGTCGGGTCACTCAAAACATTGTTTTGCGTGAGTAAAGTTGCGAATGCCATTTGTTCAGCGTTGGTTCTTTCAGATGATAGGAAGCAGAACAATGGCACCAAAATGTCTTCTGATTTGAAACTGATACCTCTGCGTGATGTTAAAGTTGCCGTGGAGGCCATGCTAGGGCCCCAATTGTACATTTTGTCCTCCCATCTATCTGTCCGCAGTTCGCTTGTTTCGCTTGTCATCAAGCCAGACGCCATCGGGTGTCACTCGG
>Ga0105054_10008122_pt1 | contig 13981 bp, 20 predicted proteins | sample BON02_FD_78091 | JGI IMG/M metagenome (GOLD analysis project Ga0105054, IMG submission 78091) | Freshwater microbial communities from Lake Bonney liftoff mats and glacier meltwater in Antarctica - BON-02 (megahit assembly) | ecosystem: Environmental > Aquatic > Freshwater > Ice > Glacier...
AGCCTGCCACGGCACCGAGTCGCCGAACGGCAACCTGCTTAGGCGCGGCGACGGTCGGTTCTGACGCCGGACGGCCAAACAGCCAGCCCTGACCATAGCCGACGCCCAGGGCCCGGATGGCTCCGGCCTGTTCCTCGGTCTCGATCATTTCGGCGATGGTTGTCATCTTGAGGTCGGCGCACATCCCGACCAGATGTGCGACGAGGTCGCGGGCCCGGTCGTCAGTGACGATGTCACGCACGAAACTGCCGTCGATCTTCACAGTGTCGGCCGGCAGGCGATGCAGATAGTCCAGCGAGGCGGCACCGACACCGAAATCGTCGAGGCAGACCTTGATCCCGGCACCCCGGAGTGTGGTCAGCCGGCGGGCGGCGGCCTCCAGATCGACCACGGCGGCGGTCTCGGTGACCTCGATCAGGATCCGGCTACGGATCTCCGGCGCGGTCTGGGTCAACCGCAGCAGGCCAACAACATAACCGTCCGCCCCCAGGGACGCACCGGAGACATTGACGACGATCCGGATCAGGCCAAAGCCGGGGCGGCGCAGCTGCTGCAAGGCCTTCTCGGCCACGGCGAGATCGAAACCCTCGATCAGACCGAGCTCTTCGGCAAGGTTAATGGAATCAGCCGGACCGCGGGAGCCGAAGCGGGCGAGGGCCTCGAAATGGTGTGTCACCCCCGTCGTGAGGTCCACGATCGGCTGGTATTCGAGCGCGAATTCCCGGGTCTTGACCATGGTTCGAAAGCGGTCCGCTTCCTTCAGTGTCCATTTGAGGCTTTCCGAAAAGGCGGCACCCGCGCCGTCGATCCCGCCGTCCCGGATACAGGCTTCAAGCGCGAAACGGAGCGCCCGTAACGTCGACTCAGCCGAGGTGCTGCCGGACAGCGCGGCTTCGGTCGTGCGCACCACCAGGTCCAGGCCCTCGGCGGCTGCGGCGTCCCGGACCTCGGCCTCAATATCAACCGAACAGCCGGGTCCCCGGACGACGGCGAAGCGTTCGGGGGCGAGGCGGGCCGCAGAGGCACCGTCGACCGACGAGGCTTGAAGCACGGCGGCGACACGGGCCGCGGCGCGTTGATGGGCCTCGCCCGGGTCGTCGAGGCCTGCCACATCGACGAAGGCGACCGCGACATCTCCGTCCCGGGCGAGGAGCGAGCCCCGGACGCGGGACAACAGGCCGTCAGCGCTGAGCAGGGTAGGGGCTTCGGGAACAGCGAGGGTGAAGGGCGCGCCCTCATAGGTGATGGCGCAGGAAACGACCGGGACAAGGTCGGGAAGCTGGAACAGGCGCAGTCGGGCGCGACGGACATGTTCTGCGTCACACACAATCAGGACATCGATCGGTGCGGGTCTCTCGTTGGGACGGATCGCCGCGAGCGCATCAGCCAACGGCTTCTGTCCGGCCTTGCCGACCAGTTCTGTCAGCCGGATTCCGTGCCAGGCATCGGCGGCCGCTCCGCCCGGCCGGGGACCGGCTCCAAGCGCCAGATCGACCCGACCTTCGGCATCGATTTCGAACAGGGTGTCGGCGGCGGCGAAGGCCATTCCGAGCAGTCGCGACTTCATGTTCATTGTTCCCCGTTACCCGACGGAGATGAAGATCGGTTGGACGAAAAGGCTTAACGACGGGCTCAGGCCTGTCGGTTGAAGGCCACAGCGCGGCCGTCTCCGGCATTGGCCTTGCCCGAGGCCCCGTAGGCCGAGGGGGTGCCGCGCTGGCCAGCGAGTTCGGCGGCGATGGTTTTCACCAGGCCTTCGGACACGATACGGGCGGCCTCGATGGCCCGGGCATGGCGCGACAGTATGGCCTCGAAGGTTTCGGTGGCGCGGATCAGGGCGGTTCGGTCGGCGACGGGGGCCGCAGCCACAGACCCGGGATTGGCTTTCAACTGGGCAGATTCCCGACGATACACATTGGCCAGTTCCTGGGTCTCGGCCATGGAGACGGCAGCGTCCTGGGGCCGTCGGGCCTCAAAGGCTTTGGACTCCTCGTTCAAACGGGCGGTCAGGCGGTTGGTCAGGTCGACCAGCTGCCGGACACGGGCTGTGGCATTCAATGTCGCGGCTTCACTCATTGGCCCGGCTCCTGTTCCTGCATCTTCAGCATCTGGGCGACGACCTTATCGGCCAGGCCGATGCCGCCGCCGCGCACGGCCTGTTTGGCCATGGCCTCGACGAGGAAGCCGCGCCATGTGCCCTCGGCCTCACCGCCGCCGAAGGGGGCTTCGGTCGACAGGCCCTCGAACATCGGCTTGAGCATCTGGGCCAGAAAGGAGGCTTCGAACGCCTCGGCGGTCTCGCGCATCCGGGCCGTGGCCACAGCAGCCGGGTGCGATGCGGCCTGCGGGGGCAGGGTGGCGGGGGAGATGACGGGGTCGCTCATCACATCACCTCGATTTCGGCCTGGAGGGCACCGGCGGCCTTGATGGCCTGCAGGATGCTGATCATGTCGCGTGGGCTGACACCGAGGGCATTGAGGCCATTGACCAGGGTGGACAGGGAAGCACCGCCATTGACGATCCGCATCTCGCGGCCCCGCTCTTCCTCTACAGAGACGTCGGACTGGGGGACGACGACCGTTTCACCGCCGCGGCTGAAGGGTTCAGGCTGGCTGACCAGCGGGGTTTCCTGCACCGAGATGGTCAGATTGCCTTGGGCGATGGCGACCGTAGAGACACGAACCGCATCGCCCATGACGATGACGCCATTGACCTCGTCGATGATCACGCGGGCCGGAGAGTCGACCACGACCTCGAGGTTCTCGACCCGGCTGATAAATCCGGCCATGCCCATCTGGGCCGGCGCGCGCAGGGCGACGACGGTACCGTTCTCGGCCAGGGCGGTGTTCGGATAGACCTGGTTGATTGCGGCGGCCATGCGCTGGGCCGTGGTGAAGTCCGGGTTGCGCAGGGTCAGCCGGACCTCGGTCATATTGGCCAGCTGGAAGCCGGTCTCGAGCTCGACCGTGGCCCCCGAGGCGATGCGGCCGGCTGTGGGAACGCCGCGGGTGACCGACGAGCCCGAGCCGCCCGATCCGGAGACGGCACCGGTCTGAACGGACCCCTGGGCGACGGCATAGACCTGACCGTCCGCGCCTTGCAGGCTGGTGACCAGCAGGGTGCCGCCCAGCAGGCTCTTGGCGTCGCACATCGAGGCCACATTGACGTCGATACGGGCCCCCGGGGTGGCGAAGGGCGGCAGTTCGGCCGTGACCATGATGGCGGCCATATTCTTGGAGTTGGCGTTGGAGCCCCGGATGTTGACGCCGAGGCGCTCGGTCATGCCTTCCAGCGACTGGCGGGTGAAGGGGCAGTTGCGCAGGCTGTCGCCCGTGCCGTTCAGGCCGACTACCAGGCCGTAGCCGACCAACTGGTTGGAGCGGACGCCCTCGATCGCGGCGATGTCCTTGATGCGCGACTGGGCCAAGGCCGGAGACGCGGCACCGGCCAAGGCCGCGGCGGTCAGGAGGGTGGCGAGCAGCTTCTGCATAGGCGGTGAGTCCAAGAACTGTTGCGTTCCGTCTCATGCCAGCGGCGTGCCACGAAGAAAGATCAATAAAAACAGTGAGCGGTCATCGTTCAGTCGCGGTCAAAGCGGCAGAAACTGCCGGGCCGTTAACCAAACAGTGACGCGGCGGTGGCGATGGTCCCGCATGTGCTGGAGTCGCGTGCCATGAAGGTTACAGGCCTGTCCGGACCGTCCTCGACGCGAGGGGCGCGGCCTGCCCGTGGCGGTGGCGGCTTTTCCGTGCCGTCCGATGCGTCCGCAGCCGGAACCAGCGCCACGACGTCGGCGGCGGCACCCTCGTCCGTGGCCAATGTCTCGGCCCTGATGGCCCTTCAGGGCGTCGAGGACGTCACCGAAAGGCGGCGGCGGGCGATCCGTCGCGGCGGCGGTCTGCTGGACCGGCTGGAAGAGCTGAAACTGGCGTTGCTGACGGGCGAGACGGACGAGGGGACCCTGGAGCGGCTGACGCGGACATTGCGCGAGGACCGTCCCGTTGACCTCGATGCCGAGCTCGACAGCCTGCTCGACCAGATCGATCTGCGGGCCGCTGTGGAGCTGGCCAAGGCCGATTTACGCCGCAGTGCAGCATAAGCCTGCGGAATTCCTTGAAAAAGAGAGGTGGGAGAGCGGTGAGTGATGAAGAAATGTCACGCTCGGCCCCCGACTGTCGGCCTGACCGATCACGCTCGCGCGAGTGTTGTTGCCGCGACTCCTTGCCGTCCGTATAGGCAGGCCTGCGCCACAGGGGGGCGCTGCTAGACCGTGAGTGCGAAACATGACCGCATTGGCGTCTGTGATTGTCGAGCCGGCCGCCTACAGGCCGTCCGATAACGAGCCGTTCATGAGTGAGCGGCAGCTGGCCTATTTCAAGGGCAAGCTGCTGGACTGGAAGGAAGATATCCTTCGCGAGTCCAAGGGCACTGTCGTCAACCTGAAGGCCGAGACGGAAAATCATCCCGATCTGGTTGACCGGGCGTCGTCGGAATCCGACCGTGCGCTGGAACTGCGGACCCGTGACCGCCAGCGCAAGCTGATCTCCAAGATCGACGAGGCCCTGCGCCGCATCGAGGACGGCTCCTACGGCTATTGCGAGGAGACCGGCGAGCGGATCAGCCTCGGACGGCTGGAGGCCCGCCCCACGGCGACGCTGTCGGTCGAGGCCCAGGAGCGTCACGAGCGCCGCGAGCGGGTTCACCGGGACGATTGATGCGGTTCAGCCGAGCAGGGCCCGCTTGATGTCGGTTCTGCTGAAGTCGTCACCCTTGTAGAGCAGGGGCACGCTCAGTTCCGTCGCCAGCGCATGGGCGAAGCAATCGCCGAGGTTGAGCCTGGCAGGCGTACGCTTGCCGAAGGCTCGTTCCGCACCGCAGGCGAGGCGTGTTGTCCGTTCGGTCGCAGGCGCGATGACGATACGGAGCCGATCAATCACGATGTCCAGTTCAGAGACGCCGTCATCACCTCGAACGCTCCTGAGGCGGGTGGCGGCTTCCCAATAGCCGATCGGAGACAGAGTCGCGCCGGGTCGCATCAGGAGAAACTCGCGGAACAGGTCGGCTTCCGGCTCATCCAGCAGGATCGCCACCAGTGCGGAAGCGTCGATCACAATCACTTCGGCAAGCCGTCTTCGTCGTACATATCATCGTCAGACAGCAGCGGGCCGACAATGGGCAGCGCGTTGAACCGGCGGACGGCTTCCTCGATGCCTCGACGCCGCTCGGCGACATTCGCGTCGCGCGCAGCCGTCGTTCGCTCATCGCGTTCGCGCACCATTTCGTCGACCAGATCTGTGATCGACTTGCCTTCCAGCGCCGCCAGACGGCGGAGGCGTTCGACGGTGTCGAATTTTCGGATCTGGACAGGAGCGTTCATGACGGAAGCAAATCTATCATGACGGAAGCTGTGATCCAAGCCTCTGCTTGACTTCGCCGGGTCGGAGGGCGACCTGTGCGCCTCGCATTTCAAGGTCTCCCCATGTCCGTCAAGGTCCGTTTCGCCCCGTCGCCGACGGGTAGGCTGCACGTCGGCAATGTCCGTACCGCTCTGGTCAATTGGATGTTTGCGAAAGGGCAGGGCGGCCGCTTTGTCCTGCGCATTGACGACACCGATCTGGCGCGGTCCACGCCGGAGTTCGAACAGGGTATCGAGGACGACCTGACCTGGCTGGGTCTGGTCTGGGACGAGCGCTACAATCAGTCGAAGCGGTTCGACCGCTACGAAGAGGCCGCGGCCCGGCTGAAGGCCTCGGGTCGGTTGTACGCCTGCTACGACACGTCCGAGGAACTGGATCGCCGCCGCAAGGTGCAGCTGTCACGCGGCCTGCCACCGATCTACGACCGCGCCGCACTGGAGTTGACCGAGGCGGAGACGGTGGCCTTTGAGGCCGAGGGCCGGCGTCCGCACTGGCGTTTCAAACTGGACGGCCGCCGCGTGGCCTGGGAAGATCTGGCGCGCGGCCATGCCGAGGTGGACACGACCTCGATGTCGGACCCCGTGCTGATCCGCGAGGACGGCCTGTTCCTCTACACATTGCCGTCTGTCGTCGACGATATCGACATGGCCATCACCCATGTCATCCGCGGCGAGGACCATGTCACCAACACCGGGGCCCAGATCGAGATTTTCCAAGCCCTGGGGGCCACCGTACCGGGCTTCGCCCATATGCCGCTGCTGTTCGGTGAGGACGGCGCAGCGCTGTCGAAACGGCTGGGGTCGTTGTCGATCGCCGATATGCGCGAGCAGGGCTATGAGCCGATCGCCATCACCAGCCATCTGGGCCGCATCGGCACCTCGGACCCGCTGGAGGTCGGACCCTCGATCGACGCCCTGGGGGCCAGCTTTGCGTTTGCCAAGATGGGCCGATCGCCGGCCCGTTATGACACCGCCGATCTGGACCGTCTGAACGCCCAGGCCCTTCATGTCATGGACTATGCGACGGCCCGGATGCGGTTGGTCGATCTGGGTACCGACCTGGGCGAAACCTTCTGGACCGGGGTGCGAGGTAACCTTCAGAAGTTTGCTGATATCATTGAAATGGCGAACATCGTTCGTGGACCGGTCACCCCGATGATCGAGGACCCGACCTTCGCAGCGGCGGCGCTGGCCGTGCTGCCCGAGACCATCGACGAGACCCTGTGGCCGGTCTGGACGGCGGCGGTGAAGGAGGCCACCGGGGCCAAGGGCAAGGCCCTGTTCATGCCGCTGCGGATGATGATCACCGGCCAGGCGCATGGCCCGGATATGGCGACGCTCGCGCCGATGATCGGTCGCGAGCGCATCGTCAAACGGCTGGGTGGCGAAACGGCCTGAGAACGGCCAGGGCCGCCCTCAGGCTTGTCTTTCTATGGCCGTGGTCAGAAGACTCCGCCTTCTCGACACGACATGGCCTCAGGCGTTGCAGGCTGCGATCTGTTCAGCCGACAGGGCCGTGCCCTTGTAGCTGAACGACGAGACGGCCCCGAACCGGGCCACCACGCGGCGGCAGGCGCGGGCCGCGGGCTGGTTGGCACCGCCGTTGGCGGTACAGGATGCGCCGGCACAGCTCCATGACGCGCCGTCGATGATAATGCGGGCGGCCGGGGCACGAGCGGCGTCGACGAGGACGGCGCTGCTGGTGGCGGTTAAATTCGGGGTCTGGGCAAAGGCGGGGGCAGCGGCAAACAAGGCGACTGCAATGAACAGAGCACGCATGGGGAGGTCTCCGGGTTGGCGGGATCGATCATTCGACCCGCGTCGTCAATGTCCGTTTTCTTACGCAACTGTCAATGCGCATATCCAAAAGAAACGGACTGTACGACCCTGACTGACCAGTGATTACTTATCGGCGATCATGTTGCAAGTGCGGCATGTCGCCCACAGTCTGCATCGCTGCGATCGCGCTCTCGACCGTATCGCAAACGACCCAGGCCTGACGGAAGCTGGCCGGGGTCATTCTCTGCTCGATACTGTGTTCCATGACAGCAAGAAGAGGTTCCCAAAACTCATTCAAATTCATAAAAATAACTGGCTTTGAATGCAGGTCCAGACGCTTCCATGACAGGACCTCAATGACTTCTTCCAGAGTGCCGACGCCGCCCGGGGCGACCACGAAGGCGTCGGACTGGTCGTACATGATGGTCTTGCGCTCATGCATCGACGGCACGATCAGCGTTTCGACCTCATCGAACAGGCGCTCGCGACTGCGCAGAAAGCCCGGCATCACGCCCAGCACCCGACCGCCCGCAGCGTGGGCGGCCCGGGCCGAGGCCCCCATCAGGCCGACCCCGCCACCGCCATAGACCAGCCGCCAGCCCGCCAGGGCGGTCTGTTCGCCAAAGGCGCGTGCTGCCTCGGTATAGGCGGGATCGGACAGGTCAGATGAGCCGCAGAAAAAGCAGACGGACTGACCGTCAAAGGGCTGGATGGTGACAGGCGACGTCATGGGGCCTCGGGAACGGATGGGAGACAGGGACGCCCTGGGCGCGCTATCTGGAGCGCTACTCCTAGCGGTCGGATGCAAGCGATGAAACGGGCCATGTTCGGCAAGGCAGCGATGGCGGCTCTGGCCTGCATCACCATCGCGGCCTGTTCCCCACCCGCAGCACCGCCCGGGGAGCAGGGTCAAACCCTGTCGTCGGTCGGGGGCTGGACCCGGCCGCCGATGATTCTTGCGGTTCGGCGCATGACGGGCGGCCTGGTCTTTACCGGTCAGGCCGAGCCGGGGGCTCGTGTCGTGCTGCGCAGCGATTCGGGTCCGGCTTATGCCGCCGCCGCCGATGAACAGGGCCGGTTCGAGATTCGCATGAACAACCCCGTCGGCGACATGCTGTTGCGACCAGAGACCCAGGTGGGCCAGGACGCCGTCCCGGCCCCCGAACGGCTGTTGGTCATCGCCGGCGGACGGGGACCGGTGGCGATCCTGAGGGCGGGAGGCGCGACCCGGCGGCTGGACCGGGCTCCGGCGCTGGGGGCGGTCGACAGCGATGGGCGGATGCGTCTGGCCTCGGGGCGCAGTGTCCCCGGGGGCGCGTTGATCGTCGTGCAGGCAGGCGGCGAGACGGGACGGGTGACGCCGGATGCCGAGGGCCGCTGGAATCTGATGCTGACACCGTCGCAGGGGGCGGACGAGATCCGTATCGACGACCGCTCCTTCAGCTGGCCGGGCGAGGGGGCTGCGGATGCGGCGCTGCGTGTTGAACGTGCGGGGGGCGGATGGCGGGTGGTCTGGAGCGGCCCCACCGGCGGGCACCAGACGACCTGGCTACCCGATGCCGAGTGACGGATTTACGGCCTGTTAACCCATTCCCGGCCACGAAGGGGGTGTCTTCGATCGTTGAGGACACCCACCATCACCGAACTTCTTCAGCCCGGCGCTCGCGTCGGGCTCTTTTTGTTCTGGCGTTGTGGGGAAAAAGAGTGGCTCCGCGGGTAGGATTCGAACCTACGACCAGCCGATTAACAGTCGGCTGCTCTACCACTGAGCTACCGCGGAACACTTCCTCTCGGGAAGCCGCGCGCTATAGCAGCGCGAGTCAGACTGACGCAACGGGAAATATCCGATCTTGCCCCTGATCTGCATCGACCAGCCCGACGATCCGCGCATTGCAGGCTTCCGCGACATCCGTGAGCGGGACCTGACCGGCCGGCAGGGCCTGTTCGTGGCCGAGGGTGAGGTGGTCCTGAACGTGCTGACGTCTGCGCAATCCCGCTGTCGCCCGGTGTCGCTGTTGCTCGACCGCAAGCGGGTCGAGGGCCTCGCGGGGCTCCTGGCGCGGGTGGCGGCGGACACGCCGGTCTATGTCGCGGACCCGCCGGTGCTGGATGCGATCGCTGGGTTTCATCTGCATCGTGGCATCCTCGCTCTGGGTGAGAAGCCGCCGGTGCAGGGGCTGGAAGCCTGTCTGGATGCGATGGGGCCGGAGGCTGTGGTGGTCGCCGCTTGCGGGATCGGCAATCACGACAATATGGGCGGGGTGTTCCGCAACGCTGCGGCCTTCGGAGCCGGGGCCGTGCTGCTGGACAGGCAGTGCTGCGACCCCTTCTACCGCAAGGCCATCCGGGTATCGGTCGGGGCCGTGTTACGGACGTCGATGGCGACGGATCTGGACGCCCCGGTCATGGTCGAGGGTTTGAAGGCGGCGGGTTTTGTAGTGCTGGCGCTGACCCCCGGCACGAGCGAACCGCTGGAGACCATCCCACGCGGCGGGCGGGTCGCCATCGTTCTGGGCCCCGAAGGGCCGGGGCTGGCACCGACCGTGATCGAACGCTGCCGGCGGGTCGGGATTCCCATGTCAGGTGGCTTTGATTCGCTGAATGTTTCGGTTGCCAGTGGAATCGCCCTGCACCATTTCACCCGTAAGGCGTAAATCGATCACCAAATCGCGATTAACTCTTTGTACAGCTTGATGAACCTCCAAACCTGTGTCGCTGTGGAGGTGTTCTGGGGAGTACAGTCATGTTCGGTGGCGTTTTCGTCTTCATTCATCGCAATGCGCGTATCGCGCTGGCGGTCGGCATTGTCGCAGCGGGCGTCAGCGCCGCAGGCATCATCGGCTGGATCACCGCGCCGATCGCCTGACCGGCGATTAGGCCCATACAGCTCAGTCCTTGGCTCCTGCGTCCTTCCCGGTCGCAGTAGCGGTTCGGCCTGCCCTCCACAGGATGCCTGTGATCAAGGACAGCATGACGGCATCGCCCCAGACATAATAGGCTGTGACATAGGCCCATTGCTCGAGTTCGGAAAAACGGACGAAGGCCAGATGGTTGGCCATGAGCAGGAACTGGAAGGCGGTCGCCCAGACGGTCCAGCCCCGTTTGGAGTAGAGGGCGAGATACAGCAGGAACAACAGGGTCACGCCGTCTAGTCCGATGGCTACCCACGGCGGTCGGGTCGGATCGAAAGGCGCGAGAGCCGTCCCGATCCAGTTCAGGCCCAGGACGGTCACGGTCGCACGTTCCCACGATCCGCCGCGCCACAGTGCGAGGGCCACGGACAGGATCAGCAGAGCCAGAGAGATCGCATAGATCGGCGACATTCCCTGGCATCGCGAAATCAGGAAACGAGCGCAAGCCCCCCGGGACGCGGGATCGGTTGGTCAGACTTCTCCAGACCGCCCATTCGGACACCCCGGTAGGAGGTAATCCGCTTCACATCGGCAAGGGCCTCGTGTAGCGCGACCATGGCGCGCTGCGCCCCGACCTGAGCCGTGACGGCTTCGGCCAGAGCGTCGAAAGCGGCCTGGCCGATCGTGGTGGAAAAGCCGGCCTCGCGGCGGCTTTGTGTCAGGGACTGGGCCAGTCGGCCGAGTTGGCTGACGGCTTCGTCCTGGCTGGCTTCGGCCTGAAACAGGTCCTTCGCCAGGCGCGCGACAACCGTCGCTGCATGTTCGCTGCGTTTCATTCGCTCACCCATTTTAAGAAGCGACGCGGATCAGCCGCTGTAGCGTATGCCTTGCAGAATAAAGGCGAACCGTTCCGCGCCTGTGACGCTCGTCAGAACCAGGGCGGCTATTGCCGCAATGGTGAACACGAACAGGATACGGCCGAGATGTTCATGTCCGATTCCGCCGGTTGGAAGCCAGAATCCAGCAGGGCGGCTCCAATGTGGAGAATCTCCCTGAAGGTGCTTTCCGCAGACAGGAACGCCGCCTGTTTGCGTGTCCCCTCCACCAGATGCTGAACCATCATCTGTTTGATTGGCGTATCCGCCAGAGAGAGCAGCACTGTCTGCAACTGTATCCAGGTGATGTCTGGCACCCGTCCTTCGGTATCGATCATTGTTCACCCCTTCCGTCGCATCAGAAGACGCGATGAGCAGGCTGGACGCGATTGAGGGTGGTTCGGATACCGAGTCATTCGGAACAGGCTGGTCGGTGACCAGCAGCAGGGCGGCATCGACCCGTCCCGAGGCGTTCAGCTTGCGCGCGGCGTTTTCGCAGTGCCGATCGACGGTCGAGGGCCTGATTCCCAGCTGCCGCGCGATCTGCTTGGAGTTCAGGTGTGCATGAACGAGGCGAAGACACTCGCGTTCGCGGTCGGTCAGTCGATCCGTGCGGCTCGGCATCTGCACCCCCGGGCTCTCGCAATCACTTTAATCACGAGTGAGGCGAGACCGGAATGGTGAATGCGACGGGCGCGGTCGATCGCCGCTTGTTCAGCGTTGACCGGAGTGGAAGGAAACGAAGTCGCGATGGAGGCCTGACCGGGAATCGAACCCGGGTGCAAGGATTTGCAGTCCAAAAGGGGTTGAATGATTTTAACGACCGGAAATCAAAGTGGCCCAGACACGTCCTCAACGGTATCAATGACTTAAGAGTTGTGTGTAAAGTCAATTTAACGAGTTTTTGAGCAGGTATCGGCCAATCAGAAAGATCGTGCTCGTTGGCGGAGGCTCGAATTTGGTGGAGAGGGCGCGCTGAGCTGCTCGTGGACCGACTGACATGTCCCCGGTGGATAGAAATGCTGGCGATAGGCTCCAGCGGTCCGAAAATGGGCATCAATGGCCTTCCGGGTGGCGGTCTCGACCGTCGCCCGCGAATACGCCCGATTGGCGGCCGTTCGGGCACGTCGACCAATCTGGTTGATCGACGCGGACTTGGCGCAGCAAGGTCAGACAGAGACGATCGCGGCCGGAAACGATCGCTTCGGACAACTCGGCAAGGCGGCGATCGCCACGCCCGACGATTCACTCTTCTTCGCGGTGACGCCTCGGGTCATGAATTGAGCCGGCAAGCCGGTGCACCCGGCGCGCCTGATAACCGCGCGGCCTTGCCTGGGCGGTCGCCTCGGGGTGAGGCGCTTCGCGGCGGAAGGCCTGCGGGCGGGGCAGCGTGCGGAAGTCCTGGCCGATTCCCGCTATTGGCGCGCGCTGCGCCAGCATGCCGACACTGTGATGATCGACAGCCCCGTGTCCGATCGCAGCGACACGGCCGTGATTGTTGTGCCGTTCGTGGACGCGACGGTTCTGGTGGTCGCGGCGGAGAGCACAGCCGCCAATGAGCCGATGCTGCTACGCGACGAGATCGAGGCTTCGGGCGGTCGGATAGCGGGGGTGGTGATGAACCGCTCGACCTATGATCCGCCGGCCTTCCTGAAGCGGCTGACCGGGTAGGCGGCACGGCGACCTCAGGCTCGGGTTCGTCAACCTTGACGAGCGGCACAGACGGATGTTTACTTCAACGCAGGTGGTCAATCATCTGGGCCTCCATTGGAGGGCGACTTATGCGCGTTTCGATCGTCTCCATGATTCTGGCTGGCGGCATGCTGGCCCTCGGCGCAGGCGGTGCCTCGGCGCAGTCCAGCGCCCGCGATACCTCGTGGCAGTCGCGTACGGAGGTGCAAGCCACCGCGAACGGTCACTTCCGGCGAAACGCCGCGATCGACCGGGGTCTCGCGCGCACTCTGCCGCGCCCCCGGGCGTCGACGGTGGTGCGATCCTGCGATGATTATGGACTTCGGGTCGCTACCGGACGGCAAGCGCCCCCGTCGCAGGCTGACAACCGTTGCGGTCTGTACTTGCCGAGGATGAGAGAAGCCCAGCGACAGTACCGGGACAGCGCGCTCGACCGCAGTCTCAGCCGCGGAGAATAAAGCGGGCTCTTCATACCGGCACGCGGTCCAGCCGGGCCAGTTCGCGCGCGCCGTAAAACCGGGGCTCGAAGCCCCGGGTCCACAGCACCTTTCCGAGACCCCGCGCAGCGCGGTCGTAAGTCTCGGCGCGTCCGGGCCGCGCGAGGACGGTCAGGGCCGCCGCTGCCGCGCCCCACATGATCGTCTGGGCCGCGCCGATCAGCATCCAGCGCGCGACGCCCGCCCAGTCCAAAAGGGGTTGAATGATTTCAACGACCCGAAATCAAAGCGATCCAAACCTAGTCCCAACGTTATCAATTACTTACGAGTTGTGTGTAAAGTCCATTGAACGAGCTTTTGAACGGATAACCTCCGACCAAAAAATTCGTGCTCGTGGGCGAATGGTCAAATTGGCGCAGAGGGGGCGCTGAGCTGCTCTTGGACCGACTGACGGCCAGTGTGGCCATGAAATGCTAGCGATGGGCTCCAGCGGTCCGAAAATGGGCATCGAGGGGCCGTCTGGGTGGGACTAGGTTTGCAACTCGGGTTCGCAGAGAACCGGTCGAGGCCACTGAGCTGCGCTTGTATGAGCCGTTGGAGCGGTATCACGCTTCCAAACACAGTCTTGCGACAGAGCCCGAACATCTCCGCCCACAGGCAAGAAAAGCTCTTCGAGGCAATCCGGCAGCAGATGCCGGGCCCCTACCGGTGCAACCCCGTCCTCTACTCCGTCTGATTAGCCCGATGAGGACCGAGTGCCGATCGTCCTTACGGGAAGTTCGGCTTTCCACCCCCTTCAGAAGCCCCGGATTGTGGATCGGCGTGGAAAAGGGACCCCGTTAGCGGGGTGATCGGCGTCGAATAAGGACCCCTCATTCCTGAGGTCTAACGGTGGCTGCTTGGCGGATGTCAGGCGGCGAGTTCGGGATG